>Ga0208597_1000820_pt1 | contig 12210 bp, 7 predicted proteins | sample LakMenEpi05May12_FD_150673 | JGI IMG/M metagenome (GOLD analysis project Ga0208597, IMG submission 150673) | Freshwater microbial communities from Lake Mendota, WI - 05MAY2012 deep hole epilimnion (SPAdes) | ecosystem: Environmental > Aquatic > Freshwater > Lake > Epilimnion/Euphotic zone ...
ATTGTCAATAAATACGGGACATATTTTTTGTACTTATGTTCACCTATATTAGATTTTGCAACGTCATCTCTAACCATTACAATAAGCGGCTCTAAAAATTTAGCCAACCCTTTAGGCGCAACTGCTCCATTTTTTTTGTAAAAACGTGCTACTGAACTCATTATTACTAGAATAAAAAATGCACCCATGAATAAAGAAAGTACATTTTTTGTAATTGAAAAATCTAATACCTTACTATTACCGTGAACATGACCATCATTGATTGTTAAATTTCCATTGGATAATTTGTACAATTTCTCATGGTACATTGCGTAACCTTTTGCAGGACCTACACCTGAAATAAATTCAGTTAAATCTCCTGTTTTTTCATCTTTTATTGTAACAATTTTACCATGATAAAAATAAGCTGATGAAAAGGTTTTGATTCCTCCGTCAATTAAAATAATAGGAAGGTAAATTGTCGTTCCATTGTGCTCACTTCCCCACAAATGCCATTCATGCGCATCTTTAATGTGGTGCATAATCATTCCATTCACATCAAACTCTTTTTCTTTAACCGGTTCAGTTGAGTGCCCACCATTTGATGAAGCAAAAACCATATTAAAACATAAGATTGACAAAAACGTTAGTGTAAACGATTTTTGTAATTTAAATAAAGCCTTTGAGTGTACCATTCCTTAAAAAATTCCTTAAAATTTGGCGCAAAGTTACGTAAAGTTTCTAAAAAAACAAGGAAAAAACATTTTAAAAAATATTAAATTGAGTATTTTTTGTTTGGTGCGACAAAAACATATTTAATTTAGTAATATTTTGAATTGTCAACCGTAAATTAGTGATTTTTGAGCTTTATCAATAAAACCGATTGAAGGATTAAACCAGCTATAAAAAGCCCCGTAAAATGAAACCCCGTAATCTTTTGATCAGTTAAACCACCGTACAAAATTACTACTATACCAAGCATAAAAAGCAGCATTTGAACCGTTGTCATTAGCAAAAATTTAATTGAAAAAGTTTCTGAATCTTTATTTAAACTTGGAGAAATAATTAACAATCCAACTAAAAAAATCACAAAAGACGCTGTATTAATAATTACAGCATTCTCAAAATTCAAATGAATTAGCTGCATAACCATCAAGCCAAAATACAGCGCATGTAGCATTATTAATGATAAAAAAAATCGTTTTGAATACACCTTACTTTTGTTCATCTTCTTTGTTCAAATTAATTACTTCTTTAATTACTAAATATAACGAAGCGAAAACACCAAACAAGGATAATCCGATTGTCCACCAAGGTGTTTTGCTTAGGAATTTTTTGTCCAAATATGTGCCTAGCCATGAAAATAGTGCGATTAAAACCCCCATCTGAATTCCAACAGATGAAAAACGTGCAAACTTTGAGATGGTGGAACTTGATTTTTTTTCCATTTTATAAAGGTAAGCAAATTTAAACGCTCTAATTTTTACGAAGCTTTAATTATTAATAAAATTCATCGTAAAAAAGCTCGTATTCTTTGAAATCCTTTCGTTCAAATAGAATTTTCATGTTTTCTTGAGAAACCAACAAGATTTTTGCATCCTTTAAATTGAGTAAATGTTTTTTAGTGCTTTTATAAATCCGAAGGTAAGCTTGTCCTTTTGTGTCATTTGGAAACTTTTGCACTAAAACAATACTTGTATCATTTCCAAAAATCTTAGAAGAAACTTTTAACTTGTCACGACTAAAATATTCTTGATTAAAATCTGTAATTTTATTTTTAGCCATGTTCGAATTGTCTTTCGCTTCCAAAACAATAATTGCCCAATGTTCCGCATCTTCATTATATGAATAAACTGATTTAGTACTAAAATCTGCAGGGTCGTTTTTAGAATACCCTTTATTAATGATGTTGATCATTTCTTGCGCTTTCGCTTCCTCTTCCGATTTTGGATATTCCTTAATGACAAGATTTAAAACTGGCAACATTTCTTTTTTGTCCGATGAAGTTTGTCCAATTGAAAGTGCTTTTAACAACATGTATTTTGCCCTGAATTTATTGTCTTTTTCTTGTTCAATCACAATGTCAGCTCGCGCAATTACTGGCGCATACAATGCTCTATTGTAACGATCAAGTACAACCAAGTATTCTTTTTCTGAGAAAGCTTCAATTTCTTTTCGTTTGATAAAATATTCTGGGTCACGAATAAAATTTGCATAATCAGAGTTTGGATACAACGATAAAATATGATTTTTATGTTCAATACTTGAGGCATCGTTGAACTTAAACATCTGATAAGAAGCGGCTAAATCAACCGAATTTTCTTTTTCTTTTTGGATTATTTTAGTAAATTGTTGTTTCGCCAAACCTGGTTCGTTCAATTGCTCTTTGTAAATCATGCCTGAGCTATACAATGCATCAAACATGCGATTCATTGATGCTGTCAAACTAGAATCTGTTAAAGGCAATTTTGATAAATAATTTTCAACACTTGCAGAATCAGAGGGTTGTTGAACTAAACTATCAATTCCAGTTGAGTCTGTTCCTAGCACACTTAAATCGAGTACTGGTGTTTTTTCACTTCTTCTCCAATTGTCTTCGTTTTCTCTGGAACCCCACAATTTGCGGAATTCATTAAACCCTTCTTCGCGCGTTTTTAAATTATTAAAATACCATTTACCACTATTCGTTTGCGCTACTGGCGCTTGTAATTGTTGCAATTCTCTTAAGCGTTCAGCTTCTTTCTTTTTACGGGCAATTTCTTCTTCTTTTTGTTGTTTGATTACTTTTTCTAGAAACTTTTCACGTTCGCCTTCAGGTAATTTTGCGATTCGTTGCAAACTGTCTTCGTATTCTGCGATTTCAACTGCCGCAACTAAATCTGCCAATTTTTTAGCTTTATTTTTGATTGCTTCTCCATTTGGATAAAGTGTATCCATAGAAACAGCACAGGAATCATAGTATTTTTGAGCAGAAATGTATTTTTTATCCGCAAAAGACAAATCAGCTAATTTCTCATAAGCTAAACCTTTTTGTCGCTTGTTAGCAATCGCATAAAATGCTGATTCTGTTAGATAGATTTTAGCTAATGGAAGATTGTTTTCTTGTAATTCAGTTGCAGCTAAAGCATAATAAATTTGATCTTTGAAAGGGGCATTTTTACCATCTTTCAACATTTTTTGAAGGTCTTTTTTGATTTTTTCGTCACCACCCATGAACGCTCTTTTCATTTTTGCATTGAAATGCATTTCGTAGGGCGCATTGTATTTTAAACATTTTCCATAAAATTCTTTTGCGGAAGAACGATTACCAGTAGTTTCGTAAAATTGAGCAATGTTAAAATTTAACCGAGATTTATCTAATTGTTTGCGGGCTAATTTTAATGCTGCCATTAAATGCTTCAACGCTTCTTCTGGGTTTTTTCGACGTAATTCTAATTCAGCGAAAGTTTTTTCATAATCCAATCGGATGGATTTAGGAACGTTCGCTGGTTTATCTTTTTTTAGTTTTAAGCGTTCTTTTAAGCTTAGTTTTTTATTCGATTTTGAAGCGGATTTTGTTTCTTTTTTTGCCTCTTTGGCGTCTTTTTCTGCCTCTAAAGCCTTTTCTATTTTTGCTAAATTAAATCCTGCATCCGTTAAATTTCCGAGCTGAAGATTTGTTTTTGCCAACCATAAATCAGCAACATAAATTGACGGATCGTTACTATAAAATTTACGCACAAAGTCAAAACTTTTTAATGAAGCTTCATAATCCCTGCGGTAAAAATTAGCTTTTCCAATTGTAATCCAGTTTTCATCGATCCAAGCGTTGTGCTCCACTTTTTTCTTTGAAGGACGATCATTGCTCGGCATGCTGTGATTCTGAATCACTTTTGTACATTTTACAATTGCAGTGTCAATTGCTGCATAAAGTGACTTTGCCTCATTTTCAATTGGAATCGGGTCAATAGGAAGTATGTTGTAATAATCTTCTTTTAAAGAAGAACGATAAGTCAACATAGAAGCTTTTAATAATTCATTGGCATTAAACAAACCATTATAGCGCGCAGTCATTCCGTGGTAATTTCTACTCAAAAAGGTATTCTTTTCCGTTGAACAAGCGTTCAAAAGGAGAAGTACAAGCTGAAGTAAAATTAGTTTTTTAACCACTCAATGAAGTTTAAAATTCAAGGTATAACTTGAAAAGTTGGTTTTTATTGTTTTGAAAGATTAAGAAATATTTGTGAAAACTTGTTGGATATCGTCATCGTCTTCGATTTTATCCAATAATTTTTCTACATCGTTCATTTGCTCTTCCGTTAAATCAATTGGAGATGTTGGGATGCGTTGTAAATTTGATTTTTGCACTTCAATATTCATGTCTTCCAACGCTTTTGCAATGGTTCCAAATGCTGTGTAATCACCGTAAACAAATACTTTATCTTCGATGACTTCAATTTCATCACAACCAGCATCGATTAATTCTAATTCTAATTCATCTGGATCTAATTCAGGTGTTTTAATGATTTCGAAGACCGATTTACGGTTAAACATGAATTCTAACGAGCCATTCGGAACAACACTTCCACCAGATTTATTAAAATAAGATTTAACATTTGCGACCGTTCGTGTAGAATTATCAGTAGCGCATTCAACCATTACTAAAACTCCGTGTGGACCTTTACCTTCGTATATTATTTCAGTAAATGAACTAATGTCTTTTTGAGTTGCTCTTTTTACTGCCGCTTCGATATTATCTTTCGGCATGTTTTCAGCTTTCGCATTTTGGATGGCTGTTCTTAATTTTGCATTGGTTGCTGGATCTTCACCGCCTTCTTTCGCTGCCATTGTTATGGCTTTACCTAATTTCGGAAACAATTTAGACATTTTGTCCCATCGTTTTTCTTTCGCTGCTCTTCGGTATTCAAACGCTCTTCCCATTCTGTATTGTTTTATTTAGCACAAAAATAATTTTTTTCTGTTGGAATCAAAGCAAAGTTGAAGATAATGCGGAAAGATTTCTAACTTTTAAAACACAAAAATCCCTTTTAGATTTAGAATCTTTGTTTACATTTGCCCTCGAACATTATGTGTGAAATGAAAACAATTTTAATTCTAGGAGCTGGATTGTCATCTTCAACTTTGATTCGCTATTTATTGGATAATTCCAATGAAAATAATTGGCAAGTAAGGGTCGTTGATCAAGATTTAAACTTAGCAAAAAGAAAAATTAAGCAACACCCAAATGGCGTTGCGCTTTCTTTTAATGCACTGAGTTCTGAAGAAAGAAAACCTGAAATTGAAAAAGCAAGCATTGTTATTTCAATGCTCCCAGCGCGTTTTCATGTTGAAGTAGCCTTAGACTGTATTGCATTAAAAACAAATTTAATTACTCCGTCTTACATTTCGCCTGAAATGAAAAATTTAGATGCCGCAGCTAAAAAAGCGGACATTGTAATTATGAATGAAATTGGCGTTGATCCTGGAATTGATCACATGAGCGCCATGAAAATCATTCATGAAATCAAAGAAAAAGGAGGCGATTTACATTCCTTTAAATCATTTTGTGGGGGATTAATTGCGCCGGAATACGATAACAATCCTTGGAATTATAAATTTACTTGGAACCCACGAAATGTTGTAGTTGCAGGTCAAGGTGGCGCTTCTTGTTTCATTGACCACAATGAATATAAGTTCATTCCATACAATCGTTTGTTTGGACGTTTGATGCGTTTATCTGTTGAAGGATATGGTGATTTTGATGGATATGCAAACCGCGATTCATTGTCGTACCGAAAAACGTATGGCATAGAAGATATACCAACCATATTTAGAGGGACATTGAGAAGGCCTGGTTTTTGTCAGGCATGGAATGTCTTTATAGAATTAGGGATGACCGATGATTCATACAAAATGGAAAGATCTGAGAACCTAACACCACGCTCTTTTTTGAACGCATTTTTACCTTATCATATCAATCGATCGGTTGAAAATAAATTGAAAGACTTTTTACGAGAAGAACGCATCTCGCTTTTCGAGCGTTTCGAATGGCTTGGTTTATTTGACGGTACTACTCCGCTTGAAATCGAAAATGCTAGTCCTGCTCAATTATTAGAAAAAATATTAGTTGGAAAACTTGTATTGTCAGAAGAAGACAAAGATATGTTGGTAATGCATCACGAATTTGAATACGCCTTCCATGGACAAAATTACATGATCACTTCATCAATGGTGAATATTGGTGAAAACCATGTGTATACGTCCATGTCTAATACAGTTGGATTACCTGTTGCAATTGCTGCGAAAATGATTGTAAATGGCAGCTTGACATTAAAAGGTGTTCATTTGCCGATTCAAAAAGAAGTTTACATACCAATTTTAGAAGAATTAGCGCAATACAATATCCGTTTTGTTGAAAAAGAAGTGCAATTAGATTGTAAAATCTGAGTTCTTAACTTGAAATGATTCAACCTTTTTTCAACTAAAAAGCTATCTTTGCGTTATCAAACAGATTTTTAAAATGTCAAAAGCAAAATATACGATAACAGCTGCTTTGCCTTATGCAAACGGGCCCCTTCATTTAGGACACGTAGCAGGCGTTTACCTTCCAGCAGATATTTTTGTGCGATTTTTACGCATGAATAATCACGATGTTGCGTTTATTTGTGGTAGCGATGAACACGGAGCTGCAATCACATTACGTGCAAAGAAAGAAGGAATTTCACCGCAAGAAATTGTCGATAAATACAACCACATTATTGGAAAAGCCTTTCAAGATTTTGGGATATCATTTGATGTTTTTCACCGAACTTCTGCTGAAATTCACCACAAAACTTCGCAGGATTTCTTTTTAAAATTATACGAGAACGGACATTTCACAGAAGAAACTTCTGAACAATATTTCGATGAAGAATACCAACAATTTTTAGCAGATCGTTACATTACAGGAGAATGCCCTAAGTGCCAAAATCCGAACGCTTACGGCGACCAATGTGAAAAATGTGGCTCTGATTTGAGTCCAACTGAATTGAAAAATCCAACTTCTACTTTAAGTGGGAAAACACCGGTTTTGAGAACAACATCTCACTGGTATTTACCGATGAATCGCCACGAAGAATGGTTGCGTGAATGGATTAAAGAAGGAAAATTAGATGGCGTTCAGCAGCACGACCCAAAACCTTGGAGAAATCAAGTGATTGGACAATGTATGTCTTGGATTGATGGCGGTTTGCATTCTCGTGCAATGACGCGCGACTTAGACTGGGGTGTAAAAGTGCCATTACAAAATGCTGATGGAAAAGTATTATACGTTTGGTTAGACGCACCAATTGGTTACATTTCGGCGACCAAACAATGGGCTCTAGATAACAATAAAAACTGGGAAGATTATTGGACGGGAGATCGAAAATTAGTACATTTTATTGGTAAAGACAACATCGTTTTTCATGCGGTTATTTTCCCAATTCTCCTTAAAAATCACGGTGGATTAATATTGCCAGATAACGTTCCAGCCTATGAATTTTTAAATTTGGAAGGCGATAAATTTTCTACTTCCCGCAACTGGGCTGTTTGGTTGCATGAGTACATCGCTGCTTATCCAGATAAAATGGATGAATTGAAATACGTTTTAACAGCAATCGCTCCTGAAACAAAAGACGCTGAATTTACATGGAAAGAATACCAAACTCGTGTCAACAGTGAATTAGCAGACATACTAGGTAATTTTGTCAACCGTGCGTTGGTGTTAACACAAAAATATTACGAAGGAAAAGTGCCTCAGCAAGGTGAATTAACAGCTTACGACAAAGAGGTATTAGCTGAAATGCAAGCCATTCCTGAACGCATCAGTAAATTAGTTTACTTGTATAAATTACGTGATGCACAAGCTGAAGCGATGAATTTAGCCCGATTAGGAAACAAATATTTGGCTGAATTAGAACCTTGGAAATTGATTAAAACGGATGAGAAACGCGTTGAAACAATCATGAACATCGCCTTGCAAATTACAGCGAATTTGAGCATTGTATTACAGCCCTTCTTACCTGCAACTGCAGAGAAATTATCCCAATTCTTGAATTTCAAAGCAAATGATTGGGCGCTTGCTGGTAATTCAAATCTATTAGAAGCTGGTTCAATGACCAATCCGCCAAGTATTATTTTCCAAAAAATAGAAGATAGTTTGGTTGAAACGGAAGTGAGTAAATTAACAGCAACACAAGTTATGGAAACATCCTTTGAACCACAAAAAGCGACAGTAGAGTTTGATGATTTTACGAAATTAGACATTCGTTTAGGAACAATTTTAGAAGCGGAGAAAGTAGAAAAAGCGGATAAATTGTTGAAATTAGTAGTAGATACTGGAATTGATAAAAGAACCATTGTTTCAGGAATTGCCGCACACTATCAACCAGCAGATATCATTGGGAAAACAGTGCAAGTTTTGTTGAATTTAGCGCCGAGAAAAATTCGCGGAATTGAATCTCAAGGTATGATTTTAATGGCAGAAGATGCTGAAGGGAATTTGAGTTTTATGTCGCCAGAAAAAGATTTTCCAGCTGGTGGAGGAATTGCCTAAGCATAACGAAGCGCTTCAATTTGTTTTTTCAACGGAAGAATTTGTTGTCAAAACACAATGTCAATTAGTGAAAGATTTTGGACAATACCATTTAACGTTTCCAGACAACTTTTCAACACAAGCCTTTTCTAAAGCTGAAATCACTTCACTTATCGAAGAAAATATAGCAGCTATTTTAGAAGAAGGAGAAACGCGTTTATTGCAATTGCTTTACACGATTGATCTTTCAGAAAAAATATTCTTAGCGTTAACTTTATCACCAGATTTTATTCAATTAATCTCCGCTAAAATCCTTGAACGCGAAGCGTATAAAGTTTATTTGAAAAAACTATTTAGTGCGTGAATTGTAATTAATATTTCGTATATTCGTTTGTGCTTAAAAACCAAAGCCATGCGATACGTCATTATTTTATCAGTAATTAGTTATTTTAGTATAAGTTTTGCTCAAAATAATTATTCTCACTTTCCAGATTCTAATGCTGTTTGGTCTATTTGGGATCGAAAAATCGCTGTAAATGGCGACACTACAATCAATGGCTTACAGTATAAAAAATACTATAACGCTGATTCCAACTTTAGCAATCCATTTTATTTGGCAGCTTTACGCGAAGATGTAACAACACAAAAAGTGTTTGCTTTTCATCCTACGGATAGCGTTGAACGAATTTTATACGATTTTTCTGCAACTGTAGGCGATACCGTTGAATCTCATTCAATTTATGCTGGATGGTTTGGATGGGACCAACCTTTTTTGTTTCAAGTACTAGCAGTTGACAGCATTTCAATTTTCGGTTATTTTCACAAACGTTTAAAAGTTAAAAGTCTGTGTGAAAGTCAACCAATTGAAGATTATTGGTTAGCAGGTATTGGATCTGTTTCAGCAGGTCTATTTGATGCAGGAATGTATGGTTTTTGTGGTGCAATTTGTTTTTCTGCTCCGCCAGTATTACTATGCTTTGAACGAGATGGTAATTTATTATTTGATAATCCTACTTATGATAATTGCATTGAATATCCACTTGGAACAACAGAATTGGAACAAGAAAGTGGAGTATCCATTTATCCAAATCCAACGTCTGATATTGTAACAATTACCTCAAAAGAAACAATAGATAATTATTCAATTTACACCATCAACAACCAGTTGATACTATCAAAAAAGAATAACTCCAATTTTGTTGAAGTTTCTTTCATTAATTTACCATCCGGGGTTTATTTTGTGAAAATCACTACATCAAAAGGTACAATTTTGAAGAAAATTAGCAAAAACTAATACAGTATTAACCATTTAGTATAGTTGTTGATCTTGTAAATCAAAGATGAACATGCTTACTGCTTTTGCCGTTCAAAAATTTCAATTGATTTAAAAAATTAAAAATCTGTTTATTTTCTAACTTTTTACTAAGTTTTTATAGTTTTTAGCCTCAGTTCGTAACTAAATGTCTAAATTTGTCACTCCATAAAAGTGTACAAAAAACCATGGATAAAGTATCATATGTAGGGAATGCAGATGTGAATGCAATTGATCACCTGTACAAAATGTATCAACAAGACCCTGAAAGTGTTGATATTGGCTGGAAAAAATTCTTTGAAGGCTTTGATTTTGCACGTACGAATTTCGATGAAGACGGAAGTATTCCAGAAAATTTTCAAAAAGAGTTTAAAGTAATAAACCTCATCAATGGGTATCGCAACCGCGGACATTTGTTCACGAAAACGAATCCTGTACGTGAGCGTCGTAAACATACTCCAACACTTGAATTGGTTAATTTTGGTTTGGAAACAAGCGATTTAGAATTGGTTTTTCAAGCTGGCGAAGAAATTGGTATTGGTGCAGCTAGCTTGCGCGATATTATTCACCATTTGGAAGAAACATATTGCCAATCAATTGGTATTGAATATGTTTACATGCGTGACCCAGAACGTATTGAGTGGTTTAAAAATAAAATAGAAATTAAAAATCGTCCACAATTCGATAAAACTCGAAAAATGGCGATTTTCAACAAATTGAATCAAGCATCTAATTTTGAAGCATTTTTAGGGAAGAAATTTGTTGGACAAAAACGCTTTTCAATTGAAGGTGGAGAAGCATTGATTCCTGCATTGGACACCTTAGTTACCAAAGGTTCTGAATTAGGCGTTGAATATTTTGTAATGGGAATGGCACACAGAGGCCGTTTGAATACCTTGACAAATATTTTTGAAAAACGACCAAAAGATATTTTTTCTGAATTTGAAGGAAAAGAATTTGATTCCGTTGATTATTTTGACGGAGATGTGAAATATCACCAAGGATTTACTTCACACGTAAAATTAGCAAACGGAAAAGAAATTGGTTTGACACTTTCTCCAAATCCTTCTCACTTAGAAGCTGTTAGCACTGTTGTTGAAGGAATAGCAAGAGCTAAAGTAGATCATTTATTGCACGATGAAAAGAAAATTTGTCCAGTATTAATTCACGGAGATGCTGCAATAGCTGGACAGGGTATCGTTTATGAGGTGGTTCAAATGGCGCAATTAGACGGTTACCGCGTAGGTGGTACGGTTCACATTGTTACCAACAACCAAGTGGGTTTCACCACGAATTATTTAGACGGAAGATCTTCAACCTATTGTACAGACGTTGCGAAAACCACGCTATGTCCTGTATTCCATGTGAATGCAGACGATGTTGAAGCGGTTATTCAAACCATGAAGATTGCCTTCGATTACCGCATGGCATTCAACATGGATGTATTTGTAGATCTTCTAGGATACCGCAAATACGGACACAACGAAGGCGATGAACCGAAGTTCACACAACCAAGCTTATACAAAGCCATTGCTTCTCACTTGAGCTTGCGCGATTTGTATGCAAACAAATTAATGGGTGAAGGTGTCCTTACACAAGATGAAGTAAACGCTGCGAAGACCAACTTCGAAGCGCATTTAGATGAGCAATACGACAAGTCGCGCGGTGTGAAGCAAGCCTATGTGAAGCACTTCTTGGAAGAAACTTGGAAAGACATTCGTGTAGCCTCTGAAATAGATTTCGAGCAGAGCATTGAAACAGCTGTTGCGAAAAAGAAATTGTTAGAATTGGGGAAAAAGATTTCTACCCTTCCACAAGGAGAAAAATTCTTCCGCAAAATTGAAAAAGTATTTGAAGATCGCAGAACTATGCTCGACAACAATGCGCTCGACTGGGCATTGGGAGAGTTGTTAGCGTATGCGACTTTGTTGGAAGAAGGACATCCCGTGCGCATCTCTGGACAAGACGTTGAGCGTGGAACATTCTCGCACAGACACGCTGTTGTGAAGACAGACGAGGATGAAGAGAAAGAGATTATTCCATTGAATGAAATCAGTCCGAAGCAAGCCAAGCTTTCGATTTACAACAGTTTATTGAGCGAGTACGGAGTGCTTGGATTCGATTATGGATATGCCTTTGGAACACCGCAAGGATTGACTATTTGGGAAGCGCAATTCGGTGACTTCAATAACGGAGCACAGATTATGTTCGACCAATTCATTGCTGCCGCTGAAGACAAGTGGCGTACGATGAACGGAATCACGATTCTTCTTCCACATGGATTTGAAGGACAGGGATCAGAGCACAGCTCGGGTCGCATGGAGCGTTTCCTTCAATTGGCCGCTGAGTTGAACATTCAAGTAGCAAACTGTACTGTTCCTTCGAA
>Ga0208597_1000822_pt1 | contig 12193 bp, 13 predicted proteins | sample LakMenEpi05May12_FD_150673 | JGI IMG/M metagenome (GOLD analysis project Ga0208597, IMG submission 150673) | Freshwater microbial communities from Lake Mendota, WI - 05MAY2012 deep hole epilimnion (SPAdes) | ecosystem: Environmental > Aquatic > Freshwater > Lake > Epilimnion/Euphotic zone ...
TGACCAATCCTTCACGACTTTTCCCTTGCGAGACTTGATACAGAATGCTAGTCAATCAAGGACAGCAAATACTTCAATGACACATCGCCTTGGCATGTTTCACGCTAGGACAAGTTATGCTCATCAACTCCGCATCCCCATACCATGCACACGACTTCCTATCTTCATCGCTTCTTCATTCTCTGTCTCACACTTTGCGCTCTGCCATTCATTCAGGCTCAGGAAGAACAAGGTTTTCTCAACATCGCCAATCTCGTGCCGGGCGATAAGCCATGCAACATCAACATTGCCGGAAAAGAACTCGTCCCTAGTGGCTTGAAAAGCATCGAATCGACTGGATGGTTCATCGTCCCCGCTGGTGAGCATCAGATGAGCCTCGCCGTTGAGGGCTACAAAACCGCAGCAGGATCGATCACGATCACTCCGGGCGTCAGCACACTCTATGTTGTCTTCCTCCAGCAAATTGGCGACAAAGTCGACAAAAATGGCAATCCGAATCCGCCACAACTCCGCATCAAGAAGTGCGAACCTTTTGCCGAAACAAAAGGACACTACCTAAAAGCGATGTCTTTCTGCCCTGATGAAGAACGCTTTGATCTCGGGCCAAACATTCTTCGACTCAAGATGTTTGGCACCCAAGAAATCACCAACTGGAATGGCGGAGCCTTTGCCCTCAAGCATGGCGATGAGATCATCGGCACCTGCTCTGGCTCCCAAGAAAAAGGCTCTTACTATCTGCTGATCGGCACTGATCACCGCAAAGCTTTCGCCTCGCTCCTCGTCCGCAATGAAAAACAAGAACTTCCTCCTTGGATGAAAAAACCGCAAAAACCATGAACGCAGGCATCATTTCGACTTTGCTCGGTAGCTTGCTGAGCATGCAATTCCTTGTGGCCGACTCACTGAACCTAGTCCATCTCGCCGAGTCAGCACCGAGCTTACAATTCCGCGTAGAGTGCAAAAAACTCAAGCAAGAATTTTCCCTCGACTACCTAGCAGATAGCGGCAGCTTCATTTTACCCCAAACAAAAGCCACGATTCATATCGCCCAAAAAGACAGCCCTTCCTGCCCCATCCCAGTCGCCAAGCACGGATCTATCGCTATTGTTGTGCAGAAGAAAAAATCTCTCGCATGGCATCGAATCGAAAGCAAACCATCAGCTGATCAAAATGCCCTGCGGATTCTCAATCTCTGCGAACAACCAGTCACCGTCGATGTCGAAAAACAGGGCAAAGAAATCGCAGCGGGCGAAGAAGTTGACCTCGGAATTATCAACAAAAAACGCATCTCAGTAAAAATCCAAGGCGCTAAGGCTCAATCAATCACACCAGAGGAAACTGCTGCATTCCTAGCTATTGTTTACCCTACGACTGAGGGTCCGAAGATTCGCTTCATCGCCGATCGGTAATTCGTATCGCACTCGTACTATCGCAGAAACTCGAACTCATTTTTGTAAAATGGATTTGATCAATTGCATTAAGCCCCAAGAGAGTCATCCTGAAAATCTGATCAGGAAATAGGAACTTTCCTTACATCGAAAAAACTTATTCTTGGCAATGACGCCACATGATGAAGCTACCCCACCTCAATCAACAGGTGCTCGCCCTCACTAGGTAGCCAATCTTATCCCCTTAAGAGTATCGGCCCATACTGAAAGTTGCGCCACTGATCCGATCTTCACTGGCGAGATTTCACAGATTGCATCGAATTTGGTTTCTAGAATATGACCGCGCGGGGAGAACGAAATGGAGGTCCAATTACTGTGATCACGGGGCATCGCCGTAGTGCCCGGGAGTGCTCACTCGAGCCCCTTAATCAAAACGATAACGCCACCAAGGAATGGAATGAGCGCAAGGATCCAAGCAAGCTCACCCATTGATTGGAGAAAGCCAAACAAAGCCAAGCCCATCAGCATCAAGACAATCCCTTCCATCAACGATCGACGGGATTTTTTTTCTTGGATCGGTTGCTCATCCTTGTGCGGCATCGACATATTGCGACGGATTTTTTTCGCAGCGCGAATTTGATCTGCGCTAGGAGCCTCAATCTCGACCTTCGGTTTTTCAGTGGAATCTTTCATGACATTATGGAGCAAAAGCTTTTTCCTGAAGAGCCTGACGAGTCGCAGAGCCATCGGAATTCGGAAAATCCGCACGCTGGACGAGGAGCAAAAAGTAGCGCTTCTTCACGGGATCAATCCAGCACTGCGTGCCAAAAGCCCCGCCATGACCGTGGCTACCGGGTGACAACGTTGCCGTCACACCTTGCGGTTCACGAATCACACACCAGCCGATGCCCCATCCATTTCCTGGAGTAAATCCTGTAGCGAGATCTCCCGTGTGGACGCGGGTCATGTCGTTCACCGTTTCTTCTTTTAGGTAGCGACGACCATCCAACTCGCCGCCACGCAAAATCATACGAGCAAAGCGTCCATAGTCCGCAGCGGTCGAAAACAAGCCTCCATTGGCGCGTGGATAGCGCTTCTTATTCGCACCTGGTTCACCTAATAGAAAACTCAATGGTGCCTCTTTCCACTCGGTGGCCGAGCTTTTCTGATACGCCTTGCACAAACGTTTCATCTGTTCCGCACTGGGAGAAAATGTCGTATCTTTCATGCCTAGAGGCTGAAACAACTCCTCAGCAACAAAGGCTTCATAGGACTTGCCACTCACCACTTCCACCACACGCGCCGCGGTGTTGATGCTCGATTGGCAATAACTCCATTTGCTATCGGGCGGAAAATTGACAGGTAAGGTGACCACATGTTTGGTGAGTTCAGCGAGTGTCTCAAACTCTGTATCAGCTCCGCGTGGCACGTCACTCAAGCCCGAGCTGTGTTGAAGACATTGCGCAATGGTGATGATAACTTGCTTGCCCTGAGCATCCTTGAGATCGGCAAATTCGGGCAGATACTTTTTCACCGGATCTTGGATGTTGAGTTTGCCGCGCTCATGCAACATCATCACCGCCGTTCCCGTAATCGGCTTGGTCATCGAAGCAATCCAGAAAAGGTCATCCTCTTGAATAGCACGTTTGCTTGCGATATCGGCTAGCCCCGACATTTCCCGACGCAGCACACCATCGCGGTCACCAGTTTGCACAAGGCCACCAACCATTTCATGTTTCGCAATCTCCTCATCCAGTTGCTTTTTCAACAAAGGAAAATCCTCTGCCGCATGAAGACTCATGCCACAGAGGATGGGAATCAATAACAGATGTTTCATGACCCATGCTATCGCGAACCAAGACTGCGCACAAGAGGAAAACAAAGGGAGTAGAAATGTCGTGACCCACTTGCGCATATTCATCTTACTTCTGCAAGCTCTTCATTTTTTCCAACATCTCCTTCATTTGTTTCTTGATCGATTCAGGCACATTGGGGTCATTGAGAGCTTCATCAAGATCCGCTGCGCCATCAATTTCCAACTTAAAAGAATTTCCACCCTGATTGCCATTTGCTTGCGCGCCGCCACCATCATTCTGCTGCTGTTGACCGCGCTCCTCGATGGTGACCGTGAGATTTGCGCGCTCACCCTTGCGCATATATTCTACCTCGATGGTGTCGCCTGCCTTGTGGTTTCTCAGTTCACTGCGCAGGTCTTCTTCTTCCGCGAGGACTTGATCGCCCGCTTTGAGTAGAATGTCGTTCACTTTCAACCCAGCCTTGGCCGCCGGCCCGTCGTTGGCCAAGGTGCGAATGACCACGCCCTCATCAGGACCGAGTCCGAGTTGCTCACGCAATGCTGGATCTGCGGCCTTGACCTCTGCACCAATCCACACACCCGCTGGCTTCGATTGACCTTGTTGTTGGGGCGCTTCATCACCCGCCTCGTCAACGACATTGCCATCACCATCGAGCACTTCGGTTTTTTCTTCGGTAACACCATTGCGCGTGGTCACGGTCTTACGAATGGTTTTTTTGCCATCCGAGGTGATCGATACCGATTTGCTCTCGGAGTGTGATGTGGTGCCGTTGCCATCGAGCTTCGCACCCGCTTTGCCGTCAGCATCCGCCTTAGCGCCATCTCCATCGATCTCGATGTCAATTTTCACCTCGCCGGGATTTTTCGCTTTGTCTTTGACCTCATCCAGCACTTGAGCGTGCATGGGCGTCGTTCCTAGGATTGCAACCGCAAGGGCTGCCGTCATCATTCTGTAGTTTGCTTTCATATCGTTTGTGGTTGTTGGTTGGATTGTTAATCAAAAGTGACAGGTGCACAGACAAGGGTGTGCTTGATCTCCGATGAGCGGATGAAGATCGGCGAGTGCGTGTTTGCGACGGTAGATTCTTCTTTCCACTGCTGTTGCAGTAGCTCCCAGTATCCCCCATCCACTTCAAAAAGCTGCAAGCGCTTGCTTTGGAGCAGGATTTTTTCATGGTGTCGAACCGTAACATTCGGCTCTGCTTCCTGTGACTCAGCGCGACCCGCGTGTCGATGCAAGAGCAACCCCATCGCAAGGGCCGCCGCAATCGACAGCAAAGAGACAAGGCGCTCTCTCCATGAATGAGACATAATATTTTCAACCACTGGCGCAGGTGGATGTGCAAGCCGAGCGCGCAATGCTAGCGGCAACGGTGCAGGTTTAAGCTGTTTCAAAAACGAATCGGAAAGGTCCTCATTCATGGTTGTAATTCGGTTAGTTTGGGTTTGAGTCGCTCGACAGCGTAACGGTATCGAGATGTGGCAGTCGCCACAGGAATCGCCAACAACTGCGCAATGGCGGGAAAGGTCATTTCACCCCACACACGCAAAATCAAAACCTCGCGTAAGTCATCAGGCAAGTTCGCCATTTCCACCTGAATCATATCATTCACATCGCTCGCGCCAACATCGCTGACAAACCAGTTGTTTCCCTCAGAAACCTCATTTTCGCGACGTGCGCGACGATCCATGCTGCGACCCAGATCAATCGCACGACGACGGATCGTGGCAAAAACCAAGCCGCGCGGTGGCACCTCTTCTTGGGCTTTTGACCATGTTTCCACCAAAGCCTCCTGCAACACATCTTCCGCATCCGCCTCGCATCGAGTTTGTTGACGAGCATACAGAAAACAGACTTCAGCGTGCTCATCAATCCACTGCTGCCATCGCAGCGCAGGATCTTGATCCGTTGATTGTGTTTTGTGACTCATGTGATTCTGCCAATACAGCGGCACGCTCACCCCTACCGATCTGTGATTGAGAAAAAAAGCCCGCTTTTCTATCGGCACACCTCACACATCGCAGGCTTGCATTTTCAGCACTATGAACGATGATGTCGTCACTCCGCATGGATTCTACATCATCCACCTCCGCTAGCGAACACGTCAGTAAGACGAAAACCATCTTTGCGATTCTCTCCATCGTGCTTCTCTCTGTCCTGAGCCTAGTCATGATGAAACAATGCAAACCTGAAGCAAAAAAAGAAGAACGCGTCTTTGCCAATCCGAGCGTAGAGGTCTTTACCATTGTCACAACTCAGCAACAGCTCAACATTGCCTCGCAGGCAGTAGTAAGCAGTCGGCGCGAGGTGCAACTAGCATCAGAAGTTGCAGGGAAAGTCATCGAAGTATCACCACAATGGAAGCGCGGCGGCTTAGTCAAGCCTGATGAAATTCTTATACGCTTGGATTCGGCCGACTACACTGCGGCACGAGCACGCATGGAATCGATGCTAGCACAAGCCCAAGAAAATCTGGCGCTCGAGAGCGCTCAAGCGGAAATGGCGATTCGCGAATGGCAACGTGTGAGCAAAGACGACCCATCACCCCTCACTCGACGCGATCCTCAAATCAACAGTGCCCGCGCCTTGGTCAGCTCAGCACAAGCTGATCTTGAGAAAGCCAAACGCGATGAAGAACGCACGATTCTCCGCGCTCCCTTCGCGGGGCGCGTTCGGCAAAGCAATGTCGAACTCGGTTCTTACCTTACGCCTGGATTCACGGTCGGAGAACTCTATGCCGATGATGATCTGGAACTCCACATTCCTGCATCACTCGAAGACTACCCATTTCTTGCGAAACAAGGACGATTCAAAATCGAAGCCATCATGGGAAAAGAAACGCAATCGTGGCAGGCGGAAATCGTCCGCTTCGATGGAGAAATTGATCGCAAATCCAATTCCGCGCGCATCATTGCTAAAATTCTCCCCAACGGAAAAACCTACCCACCTGTGGGACTATTTGTGCGGACCATTTTACCGATAGAGCCGATCAGTGATCTCGCCAAAATACCGCGCTCAGGCTTGCATGAGGAATCAAGCGTGCTCGTAGTTCGCGACACCAACACCATTCATGTTCAGCCGATTCAAATCATCCGAGCAGATCAAAATGATCTCTATGTCAAAGGGCTCAAGACAGGAGATCGCATTTGCGTGACTCGTCTTCAAGTCGCTATCGAGGGCATGCAGGTCGAGGTATTGCCGCAGCAACAATGAATTACTTCAGAGCTTTCAAGAATGCATCCGCCTCACGCATCGATTCCCCATCGCTGCGATCAAACGGCTGACATCAACACCATAGGCAAAAGAACAATACGTTTCGTCCATCCATCAATCAAGGTGGCAAAATCGCACCTACAGGAAGCGCACGTCCTTGCTGCACTTTCGCACCAAACAAATCGCGATCACCGGGTTTGGCAACGACTTCCCCAAGCGGCAGCGCTTGCCGCTTTTCGGGACCAAATTGCTGATACCATTTTGCGTCCGAAAAATCAACGTCTTGCCAACGCGAAGGCATACTAGGAAGCATTTCTCCAGCGCCATCGGGCAGACCCATTTGCTTGCCCACGAAGACATTATTGCGCATGCGAAATTCCTTCGCCGGGCCGAATTCGTAACGTGCTTGTCCACCCTCTTGGGTGATGATGAGGTTGTTGATAAAGTCAACATTTCGCGGAATTCCTCGCTCCCAATCAGTGCATTTGACTAACGGAATCTGCTGTTTACCTGTTATCACAAAGGTATTGTTGTGAATCAAGGTATGCTCAGAATTACCACCAAAATGGATCACACGAGCCGAATTGACTCCATCATCAACACTCAGATTGTAACGCACCAACGTATTGCGACAGTAATTATTTCCTGGTGCACAAACCAGCAAAAATCCACCCTGATTGCGCCAGCTCATGTTGTATTGAATGATCGTGCGCTCACATTCATAGTCCGAGTCAAATGCCTGACCGTCCAGAGTGCCTTGGGTATCGCTCACCTGATTGAATTGAATCACCGTATCATCCGAGGCGAAGGGCCAAATGCCCGCGGCATGATCCTTGCATCGTGCTCGCGCAAAACTCACAACATTGCGCTCAATCAAGCCACCATTCGTGCCCCATAGCTTGATGCCATCACCACCGATATCGTGCAGCTTGTTACCGCGAATCACCACACCCGTGCTGCGCTTTCGACCATACCCGCGCTGACAAATGCCATTGCGATCACAGCGCTCGAGACTGCAATTCTCGATCAGCAAATTCTCGAACCATGCTTGCCCCTGTGCTTCAAAAAATATGCCGCAGCCCTCGTGACTCTTGCGCAAATCTCCATTCACATCACGCACCTGCAAGCCATCAAGATGTATTGCACGCATCGCGCCTTGCTTCGTGGCAGAAATTTTCACCCCGTAACGCCACGGAGCTCTTGCTTCACCTTGATTCGTCAATTGCAGATTTTTCACCTGCCAGGCCTCGACGTTGTGCAACAACAAGGCCTGAGGATACTTGCCCTGCGCCTCGATCAGAGGCAATGGACCTTCGCCATAACGATCCAGCACGATCGGCTCAATCCGAGTTCCTGCAATCAAGCCGGATCCTTGGGGACGCAATGTTCCTTGCCATTGTGAACCTGCACGCAACAAAATCCGATCACCTGACTGAAAAACAGTGGCGTTGATTTTTTCTAACGACTTCCAGGCTTTGCTCTCACTAGTTCCCTGATGCTGATCATTTCCCTGAGCGGCATCGACATAATACGTTGCCGCCATCGTTTGCATCACAAGCAACGACGACACTCCCAAGCCCAACATCCATTTCCTCATTCCCTGCACCCTAAATTCGATGACACAAAGATCAACGGAAAATTCGCTGCGAGAAGTGATAAAGATTGTTGCGCCAGTGTGTCGGATCGTGACCATTGCCATCAACATGCCACACATGCTCGATCTTTTCTTCGTCCAACCAACGATGCACTCCTTGACTGACGTTCATCAAGCCGTCCTTCGATCCACAAGACAACCACAACAGCTTCAGATGCTTTTTCAAATCTTTCGGTTTCGCCAATTCCTCTGGTTTTTTGGTATTCGGAGCCGCCGAAAATGCACCGATCCAGGAAAAAGTATCGAGATTGCCCAGACCAAAGTTCAATGTTTGTCCACCACCCATCGACAATCCCGCGAGAGCCCGCTTGTCCGCGTTCGCCTCGACGGAATAGCGTTTTTCAATCGTTGGGATCACATCTTCCAAGAGGTCTTTTTCAAATGCAGCAAACGCTGGTCCGTGCTGATACACATTGCCCTCGGGCCGATCATTTTTCTGCGCCCGTCCATTCGGCATCACAACAATCATCGGCAGCGCTTTTTTGTCAGCGATCAATCCATCCAAGAGAACATCTGGTTGCGCAAAGCGTTGCCACTCGGTCTCGTCACCGCCGATGCCGTGGAGCAAATACAACACAGGATATTTTTTCTCTTTGTCATAGCCTGGCGGGGTGTACACCTGCATCTTGCGAGTAGTGCCAACACTCTTGGAGTCATACTCAATCATTTCCATCTTGCCATGTGGAATATCCTTGCGCAGCGCAAACACCGAGGCCGGAGGATCTTCCACCGCCGGTTTATCATCCTTCGCCAAACTCACCTTGCGGTTGAGATTTTTTGCTACTTCGTCGGGAACTTGCGCATGTAACGCAACGCCTGAAAGCACCAACGCAATCGCAGGCGGAACGAATCGAGAAATAAGAAAGTTTTTCATACTACAGGAGTAAAGCCGACTAGAGGGGAAAGTTTCACCAAAACCTCATCTGCATGACACAATGCCCCATCGGCAGAAACTAGGAGAAAATTTAGAAAGTTTCATGCGCCGATTTTCCCGTCGATCCTCATCCATCATCTTGAGTGTTGCAGCCATGCTATGCGAGCCATTGCATGCTGAGAAAATTCTTCGTATCGCCACCGACGGAAGCGCTCCGTTTCGCACACCACAGCAAGCTTTGGCACAACTCGACGCAGATGAAAAGGAATCCGTTGTGTTAGAACTGGCAGCAGGAGTATATCAAGGTCCACTGGTCATTGCTGCACGCAAACACCCACTTCGCATGATCGGTAAATCTGCCGAATCTACCATCATCACTTGGGACCGAAACGTCAACGATCCGCGACCTGATGGTGCCGATCATTTCAATCCAGGTGTCAAAATTTTGTGCAATGATTTCTCTGCTACCAACATCACATTTCGCAATACCTCTGGGGATCATGGACAAGCCCTTGCACTGCGCTCGGATGCCGACCGCGTGCGGTTCCGCAATTGCCGCTTTGAAGGCTGGCAGGATACATTGATGGTCAACAAAGGACGTCACGATTTTGTCGATTGTTTCATTGAGGGCCGCGTCGATTTCATCTACGGCGATGCCACAGCATTTTTTGATCGATGCCACATTCACAGCAAAAATGGTGGATACATCACCGCTGCCAGCACTGCACCACAGCAACCCTACGGCTTCGTTTTCAAAAATTGTAAACTCACAGGCGACTCAATCCCATGGAAAAATCCTGATGTCAGCCAGCAAAGCAAATCGAGAAATTTCCCTAACACCTACCTCGGCAGACCGTGGCGTCCCAATGCCAACGTCGGATTCCTCTTCTGCCAAACAGGGCCCCACATTTTACCTGAAGGTTGGCACAACTGGAACAAACCAGATTCGGAAAAAACCGCGCGCTACTATGAATATGGTAGTCCTTCTCAAGCGAATCACACAGCAACCCGCGTATCGTGGTCGAAACAAATCCCTCTCGATGAAGCACTGGCGATATCACCGCACAAAGTGCTTGCAGGCGCAGATGACTGGAACCCACGCGCCGATTTCACGACCATCGTACTTGTAGGCGATTCGACGGTGTGCGATTATCCAGAAAATGACCCTTGTCGAGGTTGGGGGCAATTTCTCCCCGCAGCATTGAACAATAATTGTCGTGTGATCAATACCGCCCGCAAAGGCCGCAGCACCAAAACATTCATCGAACAACATCTGTGGCACGAAGCTCTTGCTCTTCATCCCGACGTGGTGATGATCCAATTTGGCCATAATGACTCGCACCCCGCAGTTCGGCCCGAATCCACTAATCCGAGAACGGACTTTCCCCAGCATCTGCGACGCTTTATCGATGATTGTCGCGCCCACCAAGCCCAACCGATTTTAGTGACTCCCGTAGCGCGACGCACCTTTCGCGATGGTAAGATTACCGATTCATTGCGCCCCTATGCCGAATCCATGCTTCTTGTCGGCAGAGAAAAAAACGTGCCCGTCATCGACCTTCATCGCAGCAGCAATCAGTTGCTTTTACAATTGGGTGAGGAAAAATCGAAAAGCCACGCCAATGCCCCCGATGACCGCACTCATTTCAATGAAGCAGGCGCGCGCGCCATGTTGCAACTCTTGCTTCAAGATCTACCCAAGGTTCATCCCGCTTCTGCCGACTGGATGAAATGATTTCTCGTTCAACGCGTCACGCCTCAGGAGCGAATCTGCAAGGACCGAACTGCTAGTACAGCATCTTCCGAAGCGCTGAGGCGAATTTCATCAAAGCGGATGCCCTCAGCAATTTTCGACAGCCATCGTCACCCAAAGCACGCCTCGCTGCGTCTATGAATTTCCCGGCATCAATGAGCGGATGCGCGCCCCATTACCGTCTGCTGATTAGTCAGGTCACTGACAAATTCCTCAGTCCCCTATTCCATTGGATGCCGATCATCCATGGCCGATTCCTACAGCAGATGACGCATTCCCTCGATCGGTTTATCAATAAGGGAAAATTTCCACATTCTGCTAAAAAAAGTGACATCAATGCACTCTCGTCGTTGACTTATCTTATTTTTCCCAGCATAACACCCGTCCGATGTCATCCATTCTTCCACCACGTCCTCGCCACGTCGGCTCCAAAGTGCGGGTCTGTATCGTTGCCTCCAAGTACAACACGGAGTTCACTGATGCCCTTGTCGAAAATGCCATCGACGAACTCGGCGAGCTCATGCCTCAATCACGCGTTGACCTGATCCGCGTCCCTGGTGCCTTCGAGATCCCTGTTACCATCGCCAATGTTCTCAATCGTGAGTCCCCCGTCTGCATCATCGCGCTCGGTCTGATCATTCGCGGAGCTACCGCCCATGCCGACCTCGTCGCCGAGTCCGTGACATCTTCTCTCCAACAACTTGCCATCACTCATCGCGTCCCCATCATTCACGAAGTCCTCCTTTGTGATGACGAAAAACAAGCCTACGCGCGCTGCATCGGTGCCAACATCAATCGTGGACGCGAGGCTGCCCGCGCAGCTACCTCAATGATTGATATTTTCCAAGAACTCGAGCGCTCGATCCCACGCGCCAACAATCGTTCCAATGCCTAGTAGACGCCAAATCCGCGAGGCAGCCGTGCAATTCCTCTACTGTGCCGACCTTGAAGGTGGCGCACCCGCTGCCGATTACCGCACTACTTTTTGGGAATTACTAACCGAGTCTGATCGCCGTCGTCTGCTTGCCAGCACGATGCGCGCACTGGAACATATCACCCAAGGCCGCCCCGATCGTCTCCTCGAACTCTCGGATCGCAGCCCACAGGCATTAGCCCGCTTGGGAGCTTCCACCGACTTCGCCATTCTCAAACGCGAACTCCAACTCGTGCTACGCTATGAGTCGGAATGGACGATGCAATACGACATCTGCCGCAAAATCCCCGTGCACGATGCCGATCAAGAAACTGCCGTCGCTCAACTCGAAGTCGCATTGAAAAAACTCTACGGCATCGAGCACGACCTCAGCGCAGCCCGCATCCGCTTCATCGATGCCATCGATGACCAACCGCAGTTGCGCAATCCACTTGAGCCAGTGACCGCGTCCATTCGCCGCCTGCAACGCATCTCGGATCGCGTGCGCATGCTCGAAAAACCGGAAAATTTCCCCGATCAGACCGACCTCAAGCATCTTCGTGAATCTCACGTGGATCTCC
>Ga0208597_1000823_pt1 | contig 12176 bp, 11 predicted proteins | sample LakMenEpi05May12_FD_150673 | JGI IMG/M metagenome (GOLD analysis project Ga0208597, IMG submission 150673) | Freshwater microbial communities from Lake Mendota, WI - 05MAY2012 deep hole epilimnion (SPAdes) | ecosystem: Environmental > Aquatic > Freshwater > Lake > Epilimnion/Euphotic zone ...
AAGAAATCAACCGTTGTTGGGTCAACATTAGCTTTTGTTGTTATAGACCAAGATGGTCCTGCATCATAACCAGATAATCCTAAAACTCTCGTTACGAATAATTGGTTAGATTGTTGTAAGTATGATTTAGCAATATAAGCTGCTTCGTACTTTGGAATTTGTGTATTTATAAATTTTTCTGGAGAAGTTCCACCGAAGAAATTTGTGAATTCATCAAAATTTCGTATAAAGATAGGTTCGAAAGCAGGACCTTTTAAGGTCTCACCCACAATACCCAACGTGGTAACCCCCACACTTTGTGCTACGAAACTTAAATCAACTTCAGAAGTATATACTCCGGGAGATACGAATACTTTTTGATTTGATGCCATTAGTTTGTCTTTTTAATTTGTAAATTTATTTTTATTGATAAATATTATCAAAAAAACCAAAATACTTTACTTTGTTAGAAGTATTTATAAATTAGGTAGAATAAATTCTGCCTTTATTCTACCATGGCAGATAACGAAAAAAAAATTAAGAACCTAAAGATATCAATCGAGGTTCACAACATCCTAAAGACCTATTGTGAAAAGAGGGGGATAAAAATGTATCGTTTTTTAGAAAGAATGATTGTAGACCAATGTAAGGAAAAGAAGGATATTTATGGTGAGAACTAAAGTATTTGATTATCTAACTGAATAATACCTTCTTGTGAGTCATCATTTTTAACCACAATTATTTTTAAAACATCGTTGGTGTTTATCTGAATTTGAAGTAAATCAGACCCATAATATAGATTATTTAGATACACATCATACGACTCAATGTTGATTGTATCACCTAAATTTAAATCAACGGTATAATCAAAAATTTGTGATAAAATATTGTTCCCAGCAACAAATAAAAAATTAGTAATAGTAGATTCGTCTGTAATATTTTTTCTTCGACCACGAGTGAACGATTCTTTTTCAAATTCAATAACGGTTAAAACTCTTGAAACTGCCGGTGCAACTTCAAATTCGTTTTCATCAATTAAGAATCCTAACATTGTAAAATCATAACTTTGAATATAATATTTTCTTTTATCAATATTCATAACTGACTCATCAGTAATGTTATTCATAATGATTGGAATATAATGACCTTTGATAGTTGTATAAGCTTGACGAGATGCAAACATTTCAAGAATGTTTTTATTTAAAGCGTTTAATTCTCTCATTCTATTACAAATTATTTTAACACTATATGTAATATCAACAGGAACAGGTTGAGGTATTTTATATATATCCATACCATTTCTATTTCCATCCCAAGTTGGTACTTGAGCATAAAAATATTGTTTTCTATTTGGTATATTATAAATTGTTGCAGGATTTGTTCCGAATTTAACTTCCGGGTTTCTTACAACAGTAATAAACGGAGGGGAAACGTTTGAGTCCAAATCTTGAAAATTCCAAGTTTCGGTAAATTGTGACCAGTTCTGAGATGTAATTATGATATCAACCATTGGGATTACTTGACCATCCACAATTGTCTGTAATTCATTTTGAACAAAATTTAACATACCCCCATCCAAATCGGCGTGTAAAATTGATTTTGGTAAATAAGTTCCGTCTTTATTAATTTTTTCCAATAGTTGTTCTCTTCTTGGGTAAAGAGTTTTTGGAAAGGTTAACGGAATTGTTTTCTTTATTTTATTTGGTAATGGCATGTTATTGTTTTGTTATAAATATTTTGTTTCTTAAGTTTATCATTTCAACTTCACCGGCACGGTATATTGGTTCTTCGGTGTCTTTTATAACATAAGAATTGTATTTATATGGATTATAGGTAACTACGTTATCATTTGGTTCACTTGGTAAATTTTCACAAGGATATTTACAATAATCCATTAATGTTCCAATTACAAATGAATGAACATTTTTACTTTTTTCTCTAACTACTTTTTCTCTTCCACCTTGTCTAACTCTAAATTCAACATCTGATAATTTAACATAGTCGGCATGAGTAATAACTCTTCCACCATAGGTTACTGAAAAGGTGTGTTTGTGTAAGTTATAATAAACCATAACTTTATCACCTATATGTTTTTTCTCCTCATTATCGTGACCACACTTGTGACAGATATAAGGGTCGTTTCCACCATCGGCTAAAGCCCAAGACCAACCACACTCATCACAAATCACTTCTGTGTCGGTAATGGTTTCTAATAGTCTTCTATATTGACTTTCATTAATTTTAATTTTCATAATCGTAATATGTGGATACTGATTTAACAGGTAAATTAAAATTATCTTCAAACCATTTTTTCATAGGTTCTTCCCAATGTCCTTCAAACATGTCATCTAAATGTTCCGCGTGCTTACCAATAACTTCTAAAATTGGTGCTTTATCTCTAAAAGGTTTATGTGATGGTTCAGTATTATAATAATCAACATCAAAATAATAAAAAATAATATCAGTATCATAAATACCTTGATAATCACCTTCAAAGAACATTAAAAAGTTTTCGTTTTCTCTATCAACATCAGGATATCCATCTTCATCTTCATCCATACCATAAACCCAATCCATTTTACTTGAATTAAATGTTTTATCAATATAATTGTATATTGAATTGAATAGTTTATTTTCTGTTATTATTAGTTTCATATTTTGTTGATTTGTTTTAAGATGTCCCTCCACACAATATTTTCATGAAAATCGTTATTGGTAGTTACCGCCTTTACTGGTAAATTATAATACTCCTCCACCCATAACTTAATAACCTCACCAATCTGTCTATTTCCCATACCGAAAAGACTTTCCAAATAATGTCCAATGTGTTTATATGAAATATGTACCACATTACTTTTTGTATTGTAATCAAATATAATTTCACCATCTTTTATTAATAAAATGAGAAATTTATTATAATCATACAATTTCAAATCTCCATATTCGGAGTTTAGAAATTTAATTACAATGTTGTGTAATCTAGATTCTGTTATTATTACTTTCATTATAATCCTCTAAATTCGTTTTCCGTTACCGGAGTTGCTACATATGATTTATAAAATGGTTTATAACCGGCATATGTATGTTTATTATCTGAATTAATTCTTCCGTCATCGCTAACCACGTAATATCTAACTTTTGTTTCTGTTTCATAATAACCAATATAATCCCCATAATTAATTTGAACCCCTAAATCGTTAAGTTGAGCGGCGTAAATCGCAAACTTCATATTACCAGGTTCTGATTGTGTAATTTTTGAATTACCCAAGTATTTGGTTTCAGGTGGAAGTATTTGAACATAAGCTTTAAACTCAATTGGTGGTAAATATTTTATACCATCAGTCATTACCTCACCATAAACATCATCTGTTTTGGTTTTCAATCTGTCTACCTTATACAGGACTAACGTAAAGTTCATATCACCATATAACCATTCCTCCCCCATAGAGATGTCTAAATTGTAATCCTCCGCTCCGAAGAATTTACCTATTCTTGTAATTGGTACTAAATTTCTACTCATATTGATAAATATTAAATAATTTATTATATTTCTATTAAAAGATTAAAATTGGAAAACAATACATCAGAAAATTCTAATTTAACAATAGAACAGAAAGCAATATCTCTCCTTGATACTTACGAGGGGGCGAATAACTATATCCTTAAATTAAAACTACAAAAGGACACCAATAAAAGATTTTACCCTACTCGGGCACAATCTGACTATATCATTAATTATTACGGAGTAACACCAAAGGTAGCCAAAAGATGGGTTGATTTAGACCCTTACTTTGCTAAAAAGATTGCCGATGAAAAATTACTAACCACGATTCCTGAACAAATATGGGTTGAAAAGCTATTAGTTGAGAAAGACAAATCCTATCATGTTTGGGGAAAAATTACGGAAGGTGAAACTATCCACGATTTTTGGCTACCAAAAGGTGCTTTAATTAAAACCCACGTTATTAAAGATGTGAAAATTGATTATAGTAAATATAGTCATAGACCACCTCTTGAACATCAACCAATTGCTATTGAAAAATTAGTTGGGTCAAAACGATTCATATTGGCGGATGATATGGGTCTTGGTAAAACAACCATTACCGTTATCGCGGCTTTAGAGAGTGGTGCTAAAAAAATATTAATTGTTTGTCCGGCATCTCTGAAGATTAACTGGCAAAGAGAGATTGCAAATTATACAGATAGAAGTGTTTACATTGCTGAAGGTAAAAACTTTTCAATTGAACACGATTTTGTAATTGTTAATTACGATATTCTTAAAAACTTCTACGATTTAAAAGACAAAGAAAATTCATTAATAACTCAAGGAAATTTTGACCTTATTATTTTAGATGAGGCACATTATGTGAGTAATGGTCAAGCAGCAAGAACCAAATTGGTTAATAGTTTCTGTAAAAAAGTGGATAAACTTTGGTTATTAACCGGGACACCTATGACCAATAGACCAATGAACTACTTTAATCTGTTGGCATTAATTGAAAGTCCTGTTGCTCAGAATTGGATGGCTTACGCTATTAGATATTGTCAAGGTTATCAATTCACTGCGGGAAGTCGTAAAATATGGAACGTTACCGGAGCATCAAATTTGGAAGAATTAAGAGACCGAACTTCAAGACAAGTTTTACGAAGATTAAAAACCGACGTATTAGATTTACCTGAAAAAATTATCACTCCAATTTATTTGAGATTAAAATCTAAAATGTATGAAGGGTTAATGGGTGAGTATTATGATTGGTATGATAAGAATCCGGATGAAAGTACATCATTAACGGTTCAGTTCAGTAAACTAATGAAAGTTCGTCAAGTAATTGCTGAAGAAAAAATTAAAGACACAATCGAACTTGCTGAAAATATTATAGAACAAGGTAAGAAAGTTATTATTTTTACTAACTTTACTGACACTCTAAATAAAATCTCCGAACACTTTGGTAAATCGGCGGTTAAATTAGATGGTTCAACGGCAAAACCTCAACGACAATACGCTGTTGACCAATTCCAAGAAAACGAAAAAATTAAAGTGTTCATTGGAAACGTGAAAGCTGCCGGTGTTGGAATCACATTGACCGCCGCTGAAGCAGTTATTATGAATGACCTATCATTTGTTCCGGGAGATTTATCTCAAGCTGAAGATAGAGCATACAGATATGGTCAAAAAAATTCGGTATCAGTTTATTACCCAATCTTTGATAATACCATAGAAGGGATAATTTATGATATGGTTAATATGAAGAAACAAAACATCGGAACGGTTATGGGAGATAACATTGGTGAGAGTGGTGACTTCATTGAAGAACTTATGAATAAAATCAACACCCGAAGATAATCTATTTGTTGAGATATTTATAAGAAATAAATAACAAGCCGAATGAAACATATTGAAAATAAAATCAAACTCATTACGGAAGAGATTCAAAATGTTGAAAAACAAGAAAATGAAACACTCTTTCTTAATGAGATGAAAAAGATAGGAATCGATAAATTACCTTATTCCTATTCAGCACTAAAGCAATTTATTGATGCTGAAACAATGAACTACCATTATAACAAACATTATAAAGGTTACGTAGATAAACTAAACGCCGCTCTTAAAAACAAAGATTATGGTGATTTAGAACTTGAAGAAATAGTTAAATCTATCAGTAGATTTAATAAAACTATAAGAAATAATGCAGGAGGAGCATTTAACCACGCATTATTTTGGAAAATGTTATCACCAAAAACTCAAACTCCAAATGGTGATGTAATCAAACAAATCAAAAAAGATTTTAATACATTTGCCAACTTCAAAAAAGAATTTGAAACTATTGCAAAAGATAGATTCGGTTCAGGATGGGTTTGGTTAGTCCTAACAAAAAGAAACACCTTAAAAATTGTATCTACCGCAAATCAAGACAATCCATTAATGAATGTAGTTGAAGATGGTGGATACCCAATTTTAGGATTAGATTTATGGGAACACGCCTACTACCTAAAATACAGAAACAAAAAAGATGACTACATTAAAAACTTTTGGAAATGTGTAAATTGGGAATTTGTTAACAAATTATACACAATGAGAGTGGATAATAAATTAAATGAAAGTGCTGAATTAAAATCTGTTATTTCTGAAGGTAAATCTGAAAGATGTAGTAGAGAAATGAATGAGGCGATTCGTATGGTATTCAACATCAATCCAAAAGTTAAAACAATCTTCAAAGACGGAATTAACAGAATGTTAAAAGAAGTTTTTCCCGACAACTATTATGGAAATAACGAATATGCCGAAGGTGAAGTTGCCGGAGTATATGATTTAGAAACTCAAGGTCGTTCAGTTTTAAATAAACTAAACACAAACTATAGTTGTTTTTGTGTTTTACTTAATGATGTTAATCAAGTTTTAATATCCAAACAATTACCTGAAATAAAAATGATTGGCCTAAAACCATTTGAACAAATAAGTGAAGTTCGAAAACTTGTTGACGTTTTAGACGAATACAAATTTAGAATATTCTCACAAAAATCATCCACATTCCAAAATCTTATGAAAGTTTTAACCCAAACTAATAGTTGGGGACAATCAAGAGAAGATAAAACTATTGAAATATTAAAAAAACAATTTGGTAATGATAACGTTAATGCTATCGGTAAACTTGGGAGTAAAGAAGATATGATTGGTGGTGTTGATTGTGAAGTAATTGTTGATGGTGTTAAAAAAACCGCACAAATTAAACCATTTACCGGTGAAAAAGAAATTAAAGATTCAATAATGATTTTAGGAACAGGAAATGTTAAACGATACTCAACGGATTGGTTAATTTTTACTCGTAATAATAAAGAAGTTTTGGTCTTTGACAATAAACATTCAAAAATAATGGACGGTCAGTTTATTTTCCCTAAAGAAGACCTGATTTATACATTAAGTTGATATTTATAAAATAAAAACGTTATGGCAATATTAACTGGTGCAACATACCAAACTGCAATTATACCGGAACCGGAAAGAACTAAATTATATACAAGAATTAAACACTTACTTGGTGCCCCATTAAGAAGTATTGAATTAGAAGACGAACAGATGGATAGTTTATTAGAATTATCTATTGGTGACTATTCACAATATATCCAAGATTGGTTAATTGAATCTCAATGGACTTCTTTATACAACTTAAATTTAGATACTGAATCATTATCAAGAGCATTCATCACTAAAAGTTTAGATTGGGAAACAAGATATACTTACGCATACTCTAAAATTGTTGGATTACAAGCCGGAGGTGATTGGGTATTAAAGAAAGATTTTGTTCAGTTAGTTCCAAACCAACAAATATATGAAATCCCTGCAAACCGAGAAATAAATGAAGTGTTATGGTTTACTCCATCAACATTAAACGGACTTCTATTTGACCCATGGACTTTTGGTGGTTTAGGTGGTGGTGGTTTTGGTGGACCGGGTGGTTTCGCTCAAATGGGTGCGTCAGGTTCATATTTTATGATGCCAGCATTTGATATGTTATTAAGAATGCAAGAGATTAATATCCAACGAAGAATTATCGCGGGGGATTTAACTTATACCATAACAGCATTACCTGAAGGTAAAAAAGCCCTTCACTTAATGAACACACCTGGTGGTAAATTTGACTTTGGTAATCAAGAAATGACAAGAGGTAAAGTATGGTATTGGTATTATGATGTTGGTCCTGCAGATAGAGATAATTGTTTAAAAAACAATCCGGATATTATTAAATTACCATCGGATGTTCCAATTGATTCAATGTCTTGGATTGATTTAAATAATCCTTCACAACAATTTGTTAGAAGATGGTTCACCGCTTATTGTAAAGAAACGTTATCGAGAGTTAGAGGTAAATTTAGTGGTAACATTAAAACACCTGATAGTGAGTTAACGATGGATTACGCCACTTTAGCAACTGAAGGTAAAGATGAGAAATCAAAACTTGAAGAAGAATTGAAATTAAGATTAGAAAGATTACGACCTGATAAAATGATGGAACGTGAAGCATTAATTGCGGAAAATTTAAACAAACAACTTAAATTCAGAGCAATGCCAAGACAAATTTATGTAATATAATTTATGAATACCGTAACTCAAAGATTAACAAGAAAAACAATTAACGATAGACGATTTTTAGGTAATACTTTAATCGAGATAGACACTACTGAAGAAACTGAATTAATACCAATGAAAAAAATTATTACCGAATCCGATTATAGAACAAATGGGGAAATTCTACTTGTAATTAAAGATGTTGAATCTTGTAATATAATATTAGATTCTAATACAACAGAACATATTATTATTAAAGCATTAACCAAAGTATTCATTAGACCAAGTTCTGGTAAAATTGATGAATACTATGATGAAATATTTATTGATTGGGGAGCTTGTGTTGAATTTTATATGTTAGAAAATAATTGGTACATCGTCTCATCAGATGGTTTAAAATTAGAATAAAAAAAGGTGTCGAATATGACACCTTTTTGTTTTAATTAATAAACTCTTCCCATCCTTCAGACGCTAAGTCATAAATGTAATCAGGACTCATTCCTCGTTTTTCCCAATATTTAATCTCACCCTCACTAATATCTAACACATCCTCTTTTAATCTATCTTGGTCACCTTCTTTAAATGGAACACCATTTATAAGTTCAGATTGTTCTTTAGTGAAAAACCCTCTATCTTCAGGATTAACAACAATTAATTGTTCTCTAACTTCTTCTTTAAACACAACCAATAACGGACCAATTCGTTTATTAAATGTTGAGATGGCTCTCTCCACATTATAATCACCTCTCATATCCGGATTGTTTTCAATTTCAGTTTGGTCTAACATATAACAATTTAATTGTATCGCCGAATCAGTATTATCAGCATTTACAAGTCTATATGCAACATCCGTTGGAACACCATTCATCGCTTCTTTCATTGGCTCGTCAGAACGAACCCAATTATCGTCAGACCAAGATTTTTCCCAACCATTTTTTAATAAAAACTTTTCTTTTTCTTTATAATGTGTGGAATCATATGATGAAAAATATAATTCTATTTGTTTTTCAGACCAACCTTTTTTAGGTTTATTCACTTTTTGAACATCTCCGTGAGACGCTTTAATACCATTATTAACATAACTAATAACATCACCTAACGAAACTTTTAAATCGTGTTTAATCGCCAATTCCATATGAGCCATTCTACTCATTAAGGAACCCGCCTTAGTTTTCATACCACATCTTTTTTTATAGTCATCAATAGATAACTTAACCTTAGCTCTCTGAGCAATCTTCATAAGAGGAATATCTTTATCATAGATTTTTTGTAGGTATTCATAATGCCATTCAATAAATTCTTGACCTTTACCTTCCAATAATAATTTTACACCTTTATCTAAAAAGTCCTCAATATATAGTGGAAGTTTTTTAGATTTAATAGTATTACCGGTAAGTTTAATTTTACCACTCGCCTCCATAACCGCATAGTTCTTACGAGCCAAATTAATACAAGATGGCCAAGTACCATCGGTATCCAACGCCATCTCACCTCTCATAAACATATCGTTAAATTCCGCAACGTCGGCATCATCTCCGGTATATTCTTCACCTTCTTTAACTTTCCAATTCAAACCTTTACCAATGTAACGTCTATTCTCCCATCCTTCAGGTTTAGAGAAATTGACACCATCGGTATCCATTACTAGTGGTGTATATCCTTTCTTCATAAAGAACTTAATCATCTGACGGAGATATTGTCTTCCGGTGCAAGTAATCTGTTCACCCATAAACATATCCCCCCATTCATAAACGTGTGGTGCGGATAACGCCCCAAACATCGAGTTAATGAATATCTTAATCGGTAATTGTTTTCGGTCATATGATAAGGACTTTTTACGGTCAGTTTCATAGAACTCACCCGCCAAGTTTTTATACATAATACGAGCATTACGGAAGTAAGCTAACATACCTTTCATTCCCCCCATAACATCACACTCGGGAAACACATCGTGAACCAACTGAATAGATGGGTATAGAGACGAGTAGTCAAGTTTAAGTACATTGGTAGAGTAACCAACTTTAAGTAGTCGTGAAAGTCCTCCTACGAAGTCGGTCTTATCTTCTTTTTGAGGTATTGCAAGTTTATTCTTATATGACCAAGCTAACATAATCATTCTCCATAATGTGGCAGTTCCCATCGTGGAAACTCTTTCATATGTTGTTGGTACCATTGACGCTAATAGAAACGTTCCTTGGTTGAATTCATCATCCACTGTCAGCGTTTCCTCCAAGTCATCGTCAAGATATCTCTCTACAATGTTATCACCTGTTACCTTTAAGTATTTACCCGGAAATCTTGTGTCCAAATTATCAAAGGCGGGATTATCCGCTTTCTTGTATTTTCCATTCTCAACATTTAACCAATACTCCTCTTTTTTAGCATACATCGGACCAATATCTAAATGGTCAATATAAACTCGGTCAGGAGCTTCAGCTTTAATATATTGAGTAATGTACTTTAACCCTGCAGATTTAATACTTGAGTTGATTGCTTGTGCTCTACGAACAGAGTGAATAATATCAATGATATTATAACCCCATAATTGAGTTTGAGAATATCTCTCAACCTCATTCGCAAGTTTTAACATACCATCTTTTTGCCCGATAGGTCTTGCAGGATTTAAAGATTTTGCAATCTTTTTGATGTCCAAGTTAAGTGCTTTACATCTTTCAAATATCCAAAACCAGTCGAAGTTTGCTGAGTTGTATCCACCAATGATTGAAGGTTTAAGTTCATCAATAATTTTGAAGAATTCTACCAACCCTCTACGTTCTTGGTCTTCATCAGCACACTCAATAACTTTTTGGTATCCTTTATTAGTTTTGATTCCAATCATAAATATACGACCATCTTTAGGTTCTAAAGCAGTCGTCTCCAAGTCAAATCCGAGTCTAGTTATGTCGTTATACTCTTCATATCCTTTGAATAATCTTTTCTCTCTTGAAATAAGGAATTGTTCTACCGGTGGAAGTACCGTTAATTTACCTTTTGTTTTTTCACCCCATGGGTCTACACCACCATCTCTAAAGAATTGAATAAGTGAACGATACCCTTTCATTGACTTAACCATAAACTTAAGACCTTTTTCTAATCTCTCATTACCTTTGGTTTCTAATTTATCAATGATAATACCATGTTTCTTCATCGCCTCTTTTTGTTGGTCTTTAGATTTTGAATAAAAATTCAAATCTCTTAAGTCCCCAACCCAAGCAAATGCCGTAAATGTGTCTTTTTTGATTATCTTTCCCTGACCAGGGATTTCTTTAATTTTGTAGATAGCATCCGATGCGTAATCATACTCGATTGCAACGATGTGCTCTTCAGGGTCATTCCCCTCAAGGAATGCTTTAATTTCTTCTTGTGTTACCATTTTATATTTTTTAGAATGACATATTCGCTCCGATTTTAAATCAGGTTTGTCTTGTTTCTATAAATATAAAAGATAATAATTAATAAATCAATTTTAGATTAATGACATGGAAGTAAATTATTAAAATTAACAATTCCGGTGATTATAGAATTAAAAACGGTAATTACTTGATATCCGTTTACTTGAGTAACATAACTACCATCATTAATCAATGAAATTGTTTGTCCATTAGGGTCACTATAAATTGTTCCACCTATTTGTAATGGGGTGTACATATAATAATTCTCACCACCAATAATATAAAAAGGAGGGGCTAATACATAATCTTCAACAATACATTTAATTAGTTGAGGTCCGTCAGCAATAAAATCAATAAATAAATGACCAATATCATCATAAATACCTGAACCCATATTAACTTCAGATAATACAGGAACTGTTGTGGTTGTGGTTGTAGTATGATTAATTGTGGTAGTAGTTGTAGTACAAGGACAACATTCTGTAGTTGTTGTTGTAGTATAAGGTCCATTAATACAACAAGGAAATTCTGACACGTAACAACTATCATAAACTAAATCATCCGCAATAAACGAATCTTGAACATTAATAAATAATTCTTCACGTATTGGTAATATAAGAACACCATCAGAATTTCTTAACATAAACTGACCGGCATATCTACCAACTCTATTAGTATCTCTTGGAGTAAATTGATAGTAAATGTAATATTCAGGACCGGAGTTTAAATCAACAAAAGTT
>Ga0208597_1000826_pt1 | contig 12158 bp, 11 predicted proteins | sample LakMenEpi05May12_FD_150673 | JGI IMG/M metagenome (GOLD analysis project Ga0208597, IMG submission 150673) | Freshwater microbial communities from Lake Mendota, WI - 05MAY2012 deep hole epilimnion (SPAdes) | ecosystem: Environmental > Aquatic > Freshwater > Lake > Epilimnion/Euphotic zone ...
AAATCCTTTACATAATCAATTGCATCTTTATGATTGATTGCTTCCAAATGTTCACGCATTGATTTGCCCGCAATTGTTAAACCTTCATTGATGACTAAATCCGTCTCCCGCAATGTTAAGGTATTTCCCTCAATGCGATTGCTTTCAAAAGTGTATTCTAATTCTAATGCTTGTGCAATTCGAAAGCTGTCAAACTCCCTTAATTGGTCTAATTTTGCTTTCAAAACATCAATTTCGGCTAGCAAGTTTTTCAAACTTTTTGATAAGTGAATAACAGGCAAACGCTCATAATTAGCAATTTCTTCTTGTACCAACTGCAATGCTTTCGCTGCCAAATAATCCGAGCCAACTTCTCCAAGAATTTTTTCTTTTAACCAAACAACATGTATGTCATCAATTGGAATTTCTAAAACTTGCGCCAATTTTTTTACTTGTTCTTTTGTTGGCAATCGTTGACCACTTTCAAATTTACTAATCAATGCTTGATCAATACCGATAAGTTGAGCTAACTCTCGGGTTCTTAATTCTTTTTGAATTCTCGCATTTTTCAATAAATTTTTCATAATTGACAATTATTTTCTTGACAAATTTAGTCATATTTTTAATTGTTTTTCACATCAATTAAAAAATTAACAATTATTTTTCTCCGTATTTATTATGAATGGCTTGTAAACCTTGAGTGTTCGTTGCGTCCAAACCTAAACTGTCGGCAATTTCTTTTGCGCGAAGCACTTGATGAACGGATAAACCAGTGCTATCTTGTTCTTGTTTAAACGCGTTTTTTAGAAAAATTGTACTACTTTCTAATCCTGGAATTGTTGTTGTAGAAAATGCTTTCACTGGATTGTAAAGTAACGCACCTTCTTTTTGTATCTTTGGGAAAAATTGACCTTTTTCGTCATACGATTCAACTATAACCAACAAAACACTGACAATATATAACATTTTTAAAACTGCAAAGATGAGACCGAAAAATTTATTGAGCGGTGTTAAATGGACTACTTTGACTACCTTCTCAATTGCTTTTCCTGCAAAATAAACCATTGCTCCAACAGCCAAAAAAACTAAAGTAAAAGAAATTATCGGCAGATAAACACTCTCCCATTCTAAGGTTTCCTTTAAAAAATTTGCAACAAAATCTGAAAAATGAATACCAACATATAAACCAACAAACAATGCTAATAAAGTGAAAACCTCAATAATTAGCCCATGTTTAAACCCTTTGTATGCAGCGTAAATTAATGGAATACAAATAATAATGTCTATAAAATTCATACTTCGAAGATAGTTTGAAACAAAGGAAAGAAACACGAATCAAATTAAATTTCTTAACGATACATTGTTAAAGGCACATAAATCATTAATTATTATAATATTTTAGCGAAAAAGAAATTCATAACTGCTTTCGCTTTCGTATTTTTGCACTTATGGATTTCGATATTGAATTACGTTTTCAAAAATTAAAAACACACCTGGAGGAAAAGTTTGGTGAAGGAATGGATGTGCAAGCAATTCTATTTCTAATTGGAGTAAACGAATTAGGAATTGGCTACAAAAATTACACGAAATCAGAGAAAACTGATTTATTTCATATCGCAATTTGCACCTTATTGGAGCCTTATGGTTATTACGAATTTGAAGGACGCGATCCAGAAAACTGGCCACATTTTAAATTAAACAAACATTTGCCACCTTTAGAGCATCGTGAACAACAGCATTTATTAAAAGAATCAATGTTGGATTATTTTGTTCAAAACGACTACTACACGGAAGAATTAGTCTAAAGGTTTTACCGTATATTTGTAATACACTTCTAAAAAAACAACATGGATTTTCTTATTAAAGCAGCACAATTAATACTTTCTCTTTCAATTTTAGTAATTCTTCATGAATTGGGGCATTTCATACCCGCTCGTTTATTCAAAACACGTGTTGAAAAATTCTATTTGTTTTTTAATCCTTGGTTTTCAATCTTCAAAAAGAAAATCGGTGATACGGAATGGGGAATTGGCTGGTTGCCTTTAGGTGGTTATGTGAAAATCGCTGGAATGGTCGACGAATCAATGGACAAAGAACAATTAGCTTTACCTCCTCAACCATGGGAATTTAGATCTAAACCAGCTTGGCAACGTTTAATAATTATGTTAGGCGGTGTAACTGTCAACTTACTGCTTGGTATGTTCATTTACATTTGCGTAGTTTTTGCTTATGGCGAAGATAAATTAAATCCAGCTGACGTTCAAAATGGATTAGCCATTCATCCATACATGGAAAAATATGGATTTAATTCAGGTGATAATATTAGTGCAGTTGATGGTAAAAAAGTAGAGAATATATTGGACTTAAACGCTCAATTAATGTTGAGAGACGCTCAGAAATTTACTGTTAAAAAGCAAGATGGTTCAACTAAAACGATTCAACTTCCTGAAAACATTGCGCAAGAATTGTTTCAAAGTGGAGCAATGGCAGTATTCTCTCCACGCTCTAAAGGGATTGAAATAAAAGAAATAGAAAAAAAATCTCCTGCAGCAAAAACTGAAATTAAAGCAGGTGATAAGGTTATTGCCGTGAACGGTAAAAAATTGGTTTACTCTGACGAATTTCAATATGCTGTTTTTAACGGAAAAGGTAAAACGACAACTTTAACCCTAAATAGAAATGGCAAACAATTGGATGTAACTATTCCAATTCCTTCCAAAGGTGATTTTGCGGGCCGCATTGGTATTAGTCATGTTCCAACTTCAATCGTAGATGCAAAAATGGCGAAACATGTTACATTCGGTTTCGGTGAAAGTATTGGTAGAGGAATTGCAAAAGGTAAAAACACTTTAACAGATTACATCGCTCAATTCAAATTTGTATTTACAAAAAAAGGCGCTACTTCAATTGGTGGATTTGGTTCAATTGGTAATTTATTCCCTTCTTCATGGGACTGGCAAATTTTCTGGTTAAATACTGCATTTATTTCAATCGTGTTGGCATTTATGAATGTTTTACCGATTCCTGCCTTGGATGGTGGACACGTCGTTTTCTTATTGTATGAAATAATAACTGGAAAAGAAGCTCCGCAAAAAGTATTAGAGTATGCACAATATGTTGGATTCTTTTTGTTAATGGGATTATTACTTTATGCAAACGGCAATGATCTTGTGCGTTGGTTATTTTAATCGTTGATATTTTTTAGTATGAAGCATTTTATTCTTTTCATTTTCGTTTTATTCATTTCAATTACGGCTAATAGTCAACTTACAGAAGGCCATTTCACCTATGCAATTGAAATGAAAAGTGATAATCCTGATATGCAAATGGCAATTGGAATGATGCAAGGTTCTTCAATGGATTTATTCATTACGGGGGCCAAAACACGCGTAGATATGAAAATGGGTACGATGATGGAAATTTCAACTATCACGGATAATTCAGATAAGGTATTAATGCTTATGGGTGGAATGCTTGGTAAAAATGCAATCATAACGTCTGTTTCAGAATTAGAAAAAAACAAAGCAGATTTACCCGAACCAAAACTTACATTAATCGATGAAACTAAAACAATCAATGGATTTAAATGTAAAAAAGCATTACTAAACGATGCCGAAGGAAACGAATCATTGTTTTGGTATACGGAAGAAATTAGTGTTTCAAAAAAAGGACAAAGTTATTTAAATTCAAGTGTTCCCGGTTTCCCATTAGAATATACAATCAATGTAAACGGAATGACCATGTCGTTAACGATTAAAGAAATTGTCAAAAAATTAGATAAAAAGCAAAAGAAAAATTTTGAAATAGAAATCCCTGAAGGATATACTGAAATGACGTTAGATCAATTACAAGGACTTGGCGGAATGTAAAAGCTTAAGTTAAAAAGTCAATATTTCGTTTTAATCCTTCAAATTTTGTGCGCTTAACAGCACTATGTCTAAATAATTCTGAAAAAACTTCATGTGTTAAATCTTTCCATTCGTTTGTTGAAAGTAAAAGTAAATCAGCATGTGGATCAAACCTTGGTTCGTTGTGCGGTTTGGAAAAACGATTCCATGGACAAACATCCTGACAAACATCACAACCAAATGCCCAATTATCCATTTTACCTTTGAATTCATCAGGTAGAATTGCATCTTTTAATTCAATCGTGAGGTATGATATGCATTTAGAAGCATCGATTTTATAAGGTTCTATTAAAGCATCCGTTGGACAAGCATCAATACAACGAGTACACGTTCCACAATAGTCTTTTATTGGACCATCAGCTAATAAATCAAGGTCAAGAATTAATTCAGCGATAAAGAAAAAAGAACCGTTTTTTGGATGAATGATATTGGTGTTTTTTCCCATCCAACCCATTCCTGATTTTTTTGCCCATGCTTTATCCATGACAGGTGCAGAATCAACAAAAATTCTACCACCTACTTCTCCAATTTCAGAATGAATATAAGCGAATAATTCCTTCAATTTATCTTTAATCACAATATGATAGTCTGCACCGTAAGCATATTTTGAAAGTTTAGGAGCTGTAAGATCTTTTTGATCGTTCTCAGGAAAATAATTCAACGCTAATGAAACAACACTTTTTGCATTGTCAACCAATAAACGAGGATCTAAACGTTTGTCAAAATGGTTTTCCATGTAAGACATTTTACCGTTTTTCCGCTCCTTCAACCATTGTTCTAAGTGACTTGCTTCTTGCTCTAAGAAACCAGCTTTTGAAATACCACAATAGAAAAATCCTAAATCTGTTGATTTCTGTTTGATTAATTGCGCGTAATATGCTGCAGGATTATCCAACTGTTTGATTTTAAAACAATCCCCCTTGAATCCAACCAGATTCTTTTCCCAAATGTCTAAATGCTTTTTCTGTAGCTTTTCTACCTCTAGGAGTCCGCATTAAAAATCCTTCTTGAATTAAAAATGGTTCATATACTTCTTCCAAAGTTCCAGCATTTTCACCAATTGCAGTTGCAATGGTTGTCAGGCCAACTGGACCGCCACTAAATTTGTCGATGATAACTTTTAAAATGCGAATATCCATTTCATCTAGACCGTTTTCGTCAACATTTAAAGCTTTTAATGCAAAATCTGTAATGGCACGATCAATGATTCCTGTTCCTTTAATTTGAGCAAAATCGCGCACTCTTCGCAACAAAGCATTTGCAATTCGCGGAGTTCCCCTACTTCGACTTGCAATTTGGAAAGCTGCATCTTCATCTATTGGAATGGCTAATAAACTTGCAGAACGTTCTACAATTAAGGTCAATGTTTTAGAATCATAATACTCTAAACGAGAATTAATTCCAAATCGAGCTCTTAATGGTGATGTTAATAAACCTGAACGCGTCGTTGCACCTATTAATGTAAACGGATTCAACGTAATTTGAACACTTCTCGCATTTGGTCCACTATCAATTAGTATGTCAATGCAAAAATCTTCCATAGCAGAATACAAGTATTCTTCAACAACTGGACTCAAACGATGTATCTCATCAATGAATAATACATCACCAACATTTAAATTAGTTAACAGTCCAGCTAAATCACCAGGCTTATCCAATACAGGTCCACTCGTCACTTTAAATCCTACACCTAACTCATTTGCAATAATATTGGCTAAAGTAGTTTTACCAAGCCCGGGAGGGCCGTGTAACAATACATGATCCAATGGTTCATTTCGAAGCGTAGCTGCTTGCACAAATATTTCTAAATTTTCGACAACAGAAGGTTGACCAGCAAAGTCTATTAACCTTTTTGGTCGCAATACTTTATCAAAATCTTGATCTGCATTTTGCGCTGCCTCTTCTCGATAGTCAAATGATTCGTCTTCCACGCTTCTAAATTACAAAAAATAAAAAAGCCTTTCATCATATGATGAAAGGCTTTCATAAAATAGTTTATTTAGTGTTCCTCTTCACCATCAGCTAACGGAACATTTTGAGGAATAAAATCTGATTCTGCTCCTGGTTTTGAATAGTCATATGGCCATCTGTGAACCGTTGGTAATTCACCAGGCCAGTTACCATGAATATGCTCTACCGGTGTAGTCCATTCCAATGTGTTTGATCCCCAAGGATTTAAAGGAGCTTTTGGGCCTCTAAAAATACTATAGAAGAAATTAAACAAGAAAAATACTTGACCTATAGCAGCAATTATAGCAAAAATTGTGATAATCACATTTAAATCCATAATCATTTCATACGAATTCGTGTCAAAATCTCCGTAGGAAGAATAATCATAGTATCTTCTCGGTGCTCCAGCGATACCAACAAAATGCATTGGGAAGAAAACGCCGTAAGCTCCTACCAAAGTAATCCAGAAATGAACATAACCCAAACGCGTATTCATCATCTTACCAAACATTTTTGGGAACCAATGGTAAACTCCACCAAACATTCCAAATACTGCAGACATTCCCATTACAATATGGAAGTGTGCTACAACAAAATAAGTATCATGAAGCATGATGTCTAAAGCTGAATCTGCAAGGATAATTCCAGTAACTCCACCTGTGATAAACGTTGAAACTAATCCAACTGCAAATAACATTGCAGGAGTTAAAACCAACGAACCTTTCCATAGGGTTGTTATGTAATTAAACGCTTTTACGGCTGAAGGAATTGCAATCAATAAGGTTGTAAATACAAATACACTTCCAATAAATGGGTTCATTCCGGTTACAAACATATGGTGACCCCAAACAATAAATGATAAGAACCCAATTGCAAGTATAGAACCAATCATAGCTCTATATCCAAAAATTGGTTTACGTGAGTTCGTTGCTATAATTTCAGATGACAAGCCTAAAGCTGGTAGTAAAACGATGTATACTTCAGGGTGACCCAAGAACCAAAATAAATGTTGGTAAAGAATTGGTGATCCACCGTGATTGGTTAACATTTCTCCACCAACAATAATATCAGATAAATAAAAACTTGTTCCAGCTAAACGGTCCATTACCAACAACAAAGCTGCAGATAATAAAACTGGGAAAGATAACACACCCAATACAGCAGTTACAAAGAACGCCCAGATTGTTAACGGCATTCTTGTCATTTTCATTCCAGCTGTTCTTAAATTTAATACAGTAACAATGTAATTCAACGATCCAATTAATGATGACGCAATGAAAATAGTCATTGAGAATAACCATAATGTCATACCAGTTCCAGAACCACTTACAGCCTGAGGTAAAGCAGATAATGGTGGATAAACTGTCCAACCAGCCATTGCAGGACCTGATTCTACAAACAAAGAAACCAACATTAAAATTGAAGACAAAAAGAAGAACCAATAAGACAACATGTTTAAGAAACCTGACGCCATATCTCTTGCTCCTAATTGCAACGGAATTAGTAAATTAGAGAAGGTACCTGATAAACCTCCGGTCAAAAGGAAGAATACCATGATTGTTCCGTGAATTGTAACTAACCCAAGGTACATATCTTCTTTCAAAACTCCACCTGGAGCCCAAGTTTCTCCTAAAAAGAAAGATAAAAAATCAGAACTTTCACCTGGCCAAGCCAATTGAATTCTAAATAAAATTGAAAGTAACATCGCAACAAGTCCCATAAAAACCGCAGTTAAAAGGAATTGTTTTCCGATCATTTTATGATCTTGGCTGAAGATGTACTTTGAAACAAAGCTTTCTTCATGGTGTCCGTGATCATGGTGTCCATGTGCTTCGTGATGTCCGTGTGCTTCGTGCGTTACTGCCGCCATTGTATTTCTTATTAAAATTATTAAATCGATTAATTAACTGCTACCATCGCAGTGTCAGTGCCAACTGCTAATGTATCAGCAGGAGCACTAGGTGCTGCAACTGCAAAATATTTATCTCTAAACGTTTGTTTAGCTTTAGATTTCATCCAAGCTTTGTATTCATTTTGAGGCAATACAACTACAATCATTTTCATTTTATAATGCGCTGCTCCACATATCTTGTTACACAAAAGAATAAACTGAAACTTATCATCTTTCTTTTTTTCGCGCATTTGATTTGTGGTCATATCAGGCGTAAATTTAAAACGAGTTGTCAAACCTGGCACCGTATTCATTTGCGCTCTAAAATGAGGGAAATGTGCAGAGTGAATAACATCTTTTGCTCTAAAGTTGAATTCATACTTTTTATTTACACACAAATATAAGGTGTCTTTTTGAATAATATCATCCCATGCACTGGCATCAATTTTAGCTGAATGACGATCTTTCATTTGGTGCAACAATCGAATTAAACGCGATTTACGTGCCAAGTCATTTTGCATTTTCTCTAAATCTTCAGGTACAAAAATTAAATTTCGATCATTTAATTTTGTTTCTAATGCTTTAATACCTGTTGGTCCATTTTCCATTGAAAAAATAGCACTATCAATCGTTTGAGTAGTCATTAATGCTAACTCATTGTTGTCAGTAGTTAATTTATAATCAAAATGACCCAGATTGTTATCTTCACCTGCATAACGAGCTGTCCAATCAAATTGTTTCGAGAACAATTCAATTCGAATCGCTTCATCATCTGCGTAACTTGTAGAATCATTCCATTCCTTTAATCCTAAAATTATTATTACAGCTAAAACAACTGCAGGAATAATTGTCCAAATCATTTCCAATTTATTGCTATGCGAAAAGTAAACAGCTTTAACTCCTGCTTTTCTAACATATTTATAAACAAAATAAAACAGCAATGTATTTGTAAAAAAGAAAACAGCATAGATGATAATGAAATTTAGGTTTAACAACCAATCGATTCCTTTACCGTGAACAGAAGCTGCTTCACCTCTACCTGTCCATCCGTATGTTGCCATTAAATAAATAAATCCTGCATAAAACAAGAACATAAATAACAACATCAATTTTGCATTTAAGTTGTTATCACGCGTGCTAATTTCGTGTTCACCACGTTTTCTAAGTTTAGAAGAAAGTTCATAAACACGAACTAATTGAGCAATTGCAATCACTCCTAAAACTATAACGATTAAAGTTATTAATTTACTTCCCATCTCTTTTGTATAACTGTACTATAATAAATTAAATTTCGTGGTGAATACTTTCGTCTAAGAAAGGGTGATTCACCGGTGTTAATGGTGCTTTAGTTAAATTATTCAAAATGATTCGAATAAATAAACCAGCAATTAACAATGCCATACCAATTTCTAAAAATCCAATTTTTGCATTTGCACCTAAAGAACCAGCAGAAACCATAATGTAAACATCTAACCAATGTCCAACAAGAATCATCAAACCAACAAAGGTCAAAATTCTAACATTTCTTTTTGCATCTCTTGACATTAAAATCAACATAGGGAATGCAAAATTAATAAAGAACATTGAAAAATATAAAATTTTAAAATTCTCAATACGCATCATGTAATACGTTACTTCTTCACCAATGTTAGCATACCAAATCAACATAAATTGCGAGAACCACAAATAAGACCATAAAAATGATGTAGCAAATGTCCATTTTCCTAAATCATGAATATGACTATCATTCACTTTAGGTAAATAACCTAATGATTTCAAGTAGGTCGTTAAAAGTACTAAAACAACCATTGTAGAAACCCACATTCCTGCAAATGTATACCAACCAAATAAAGTAGAAAACCAGTGAACATCAATTGACATTAACCAATCCCAAGCTGATGTAGAACTAAATACGGCAAAGAAAACTAAAAAAGTAGCGCCTTTACGGTAATTTTTGAAATGGATTTCTGTACCACCAACACGATCTTCTTCTAATGAACGATTTCTAAAACCTCTTAAAAATAAGAAGTAAACTGCTAAATAAACAATTGTTCTGATCCAGAAAAATCCTTTGTTCAAGTAAGCAGCTTTACCAGCAATGATTTCATCGTAATGATGAGAACTTGGGTTTGTCATTTCTGGATCCATCCACGTATAAATGTGGGCGCCATCCATGAAAGTAATTGTCAACAAAGACAAGGCTAATAAAGCTATACCATATGGTAAGAAACCTGCTACTGCCTCAATTATTCTTTTAACGGATGCATACCAACCTGATTCAGTTGCATATTGCAATGCCAAAAAGAACAATGCTCCCAAACCAATTGCAAAGAAAAAGAAACTATTGATTAATCCGTTTGTCAATAAACGTGTTGCAAAATGATGATCATTCATACTTGTGAACACACCTATCGCTGTAAACAAAAGTCCAACTCCAATTAGGATAACTGTTAAACGTTTTGCTTTATTAGATACTGAGAATTCCATCTTAACTAATTAAACTGATTATTATTTTTTAACTTTCATTGTTGTATCTGCAACTACCGCTGCTGACATTCCACTTGCATCAAATGTTCCGTAACTAGAGTTTTGGAATTTTCTAACATAGTGAACCAATGTCCAAATTTCTTTTTTATTCAATTGAGACGCATGTGAACCCATTGCTCCTTTTCCGTAATAAATTGAATAGAAAATTTGTCCATCACCTAATGCTGCTCTATCCGCATAATTTGGAACACCAGCATACGCACCTGAAACAACCATTGGTCCATTTCCATCTCCTTTTTCACCATGACAATGCTGACACATCGCTGTATATAATTCTTTACCACTTTTTAAGATAGCTTCCGAATTATCTTTTGTCAATTTTAATGGATTAACATCTGCAGCTGCAAGTGTGTATTCATCAGATACTGCTAAATCAGCTCCATACAAACCATGTGTTTCTCTGAAAGAGATGTTTGCTTTTCTAAAATATGGTAACATCAATTGAACCAATGAAGAATCTGTTCCATAATAAGGTACAGTTCCTGCTGGTGGAACTAATGCTGACATACGTAACTTCATAGCCATGTTTTCTCTTCCACGAACTTCACCATAATCTACATATACTTCAATTGCAGGAGAACGATACATGTCTGGCATGTATTCTAAACCTGGGCTATCAGCATCTGCTGTACAAGATCCCAACATCAACGTTGAAACTGCCAAAACTGCTAAACTTGCTAGTGCCGTAAATTTAATTTTCATCTGTCTATCTTATTTATTGTGTCAGACGGAGTACCTAATAGGTACTTCATAGCAAACTATTTAATATCTTTTTGATCTAATTCAATTATACCTGTTTCTTTTAACATTTTCTCCAAATCTTCTTGGTTGAATGTTGTGTTTTCAGATAAACGTATTTCCATGACAAACTTATCATCTGTAGTACGTGGATCTGGATTTTGAGCTGGCATACCTGGAAGTGTTTTATTACGTAATAAATAAGTAATAGCCATTCCGTGTGCAGCACATAAAACAGTAAACTCAAATGTAATTGGAACAAACGCTAACATGTTATCTAAATAACTAAAGTTAGGTTTACCACCAATATTCATTGGCCAATCTGTAACCATAAAGAAACGCATTCCAATTGTGGCTAATAACAATCCTGTTAAACCATATAAAAATGCCATAATTCCTAATCGTGTATTTTTTATTCCAATAATTGGATCAATTCCGTGAATTGGAAAAGGAGAAAATACCTCTGAAATTTTTACACCATTTGCGACTAATTTCTTTGCACCATCTTTTAGTACATCGTCATCGTCATACATTGCATATATTACTTTATCTGTCATGTCGTATTGTATTAGTGTGAATGACTTTCTTCGTTGTGACCATGTGTATCTGGAGCATTTTTGTACGATTCTCCAGATGACTTCAATATTGTTTTTACTTCATTCAATGCTAATACTGGGAAGTATCGAGCAAATAATAAGAAGAAAACAAAGAATAAACCAATTGTACCTACATAAACACCAAGGTCAATATGACTAGGGTAATGCATACTCCAAGCAGATGGTAAATAATCTCTGTGCAATGATGTAACGATAATTACATAACGCTCGAACCACATACCGATATTTACTACAATTGAAATAATAAATGTAAACAACAAACTTCTTCTTAATGGTCTGAACCACATTAATTGAGGAGAAATTACGTTACATGTCATCATCGCCCAATATGCCCACCAGTATGGACCAGTTGCTCTATTGATAAACGCATATGCTTCATATTCAACTCCTGAATACCAAGAAATGAATAACTCAGTAATGTAAGCTGTTCCAACAATCGAACCAGTTACCATGATTACAATGTTCATGTATTCAACATGGCGTGTATGAATGTATGCTTCCAAGCCCATTGCTTTTCGCATAACGAGC
>Ga0208597_1000830_pt1 | contig 12139 bp, 13 predicted proteins | sample LakMenEpi05May12_FD_150673 | JGI IMG/M metagenome (GOLD analysis project Ga0208597, IMG submission 150673) | Freshwater microbial communities from Lake Mendota, WI - 05MAY2012 deep hole epilimnion (SPAdes) | ecosystem: Environmental > Aquatic > Freshwater > Lake > Epilimnion/Euphotic zone ...
AGGGTTTGTGCCCAGAACAGGAATCGAACCTGCACATCCTTGCGAACGCTAGATTTTGAGTCTAGTGCGTCTACCAATTCCGCCATCTGGGCAGGGGTGCAATATTACATCATTAACGAAAATCTGCCAAAATACGATCTAGGTATTTTTTCTTGTAGTAATACTCCTTTACTTGCAACATTGCTTCTTTGGTAATATCGATCGAATTACCCTCCAAAATTGCTTTAACAGGGGTGTAAATTGCATTTTGTATGGTTTTTACTTGTTCGGTTACATTTGACTTAGCAGCTTCGGAATCTGCGTCCATCCATGCCTCATTTAGATCCATCATTTCCATTAAAAAATCAGGGCTTAAAGCATATTTTTCATCGGTCTCCATATATCCCATCACTTCCAATACATAGGGAAGTATTTGCTCCTTATTGTTGAGTAAGGTAAACGCCTTGTTGGCAATGGCTGATTTTTCTAAAGCAATGTCCTGATCTTCGGTACTTGATTGGGTGAACTTATCTGGATGCGAGGTTCTTTGAATTTCCATATAAGCCTGCCTAAGCTTAGCGGCATCTACCTGAAAACCAATGGGCAATCCAAATAATTCAAAATAGTTCATCTTTTATGTATTGTATACTTTGTAAAAATAGGATAATGGAAGGTAACGGACTTATTATTCAAGGAAATTTTCAATGATTACAAATGCAGGTAATAGTCCTTGAGTAATGCATTGAATTCAGGGCTGTAGTTGTTGTCTGTATCCTTGATAAATATTTTTTTTCTTTTCACTTGCGGTACAATATTTATTTTTTCTGCATCCATTTGCGCCACATTTTTCTTTGTGAACTTTTGCATTGCACGAATGGGTAAAGTTTTTGCGGTATTGTGCACTAAAACTTCCTCCTCCAATTGTAAGCCATTGGTGTCACATAGCTTTTGCATGGTATAAGCGCGAAGGGTAGGAATCAAAACAAAAAAGCTTCCACCATCGGTTAATAATTTGGCTACATTTTCAACTAATATATTCCAAGGGAGTGCCGTACTATGTGCTGCCGTATTTTTATTTTCATCCGGTGATTTTAAATCGCCTTCGTAAAATGGGGGATTGGTAATGATGACATCATAAAGCCTGTTTGTATTTTCGCTATAGTTTTGGATGGCGTCATGCACTAAAATTAGTTGGTTACTCCAAGGGCTTAATTTAAAATTATTAGCGGCTTCTGCTGCTGCCGCTTGTTCAATTTCAACAGCAGTAATGGAGGCGTGATTATTTGCTTGTGCAAGTAGTAAACTTAATAATCCTGTTCCTGCACCGATGTCTAATATTTTCTGCGCATCCGTTATATTCTGGTCGCTTGCAGCCCATGCACCAAACAAACATGCATCAGTACATACTTTCATTGAAGTATGCTCCTGATGCACGATAAATTTTTTAAACTGAAAAAAAGTGTTTGCCACTATTCTGCAGATAAGCTTGCGCCTAAATATTCTTTATTTAATCTGGCAATGTTCGCAATGGATATTTCTTTAGGACAAGTAGCTTCACAAGCACCTGTATTGGTACAAGATCCAAAACCTTCTTTGTCCATTTGTGCCACCATACTTAAAACCCTTGTTTTTCTTTCTGGTGCGCCTTGTGGTAATAATGAAAGATGAGAAACCTTTGCACTTAAAAATAACATAGCAGAACTATTTTTACAAGCAGCTACACAGGCACCACATCCAATACACATTGCTGCAGCAAATGCATCATCCGCTTTTGCTTTTTCAATTGGAAGACTGTTGCCATCCACTGCGTTTCCTGTATTTACACTAATATATCCACCTGCTTGAATGATTCTGTCAAATGCAGAACGATCCACTGTTAAATCCTTGACGATAGGAAATGAGTTAGCTCTCCATGGTTCAATCACAATGGTTTCACCATCTTTAAATGCACGCATGTGCAATTGACAGGTGGTGTTTGCTTGCCAAGGACCATGTGGCTTTCCATTAATATATAAGGAACACATTCCGCAAATACCTTCACGACAATCATGATCAAAAGCAATGGGTTCGCCACCTTCTGTAATTAATCTTTCATTTAAAACATCTAGCATTTCTAAAAAAGACATTTCATCTGAAATTCCCGCAACATCATAAGTAACAAAAGCACCCTGTGCTGTTGCGTTTTTTTGACGCCAAACTTTAACTTTTAAATTCATTGTAGTATGTGACATATCGTATAAATTATGCTGTATTTATTTAATCTTATTTGTAGTTTCTTTGACTTGGTTTAATCACTTCATATTTTAATTCCTCTTTATGTAGTGTCCAATCATGCTCGCCTTTATTTTCCCATGCAGCAACATACATAAAGTTTTCATCGTCTCTCAACGCTTCACCGTCTGGTGTTTGATATTCTTCTCTAAAGTGTCCACCACAACTTTCATTTCTGTTTAAAGCGTCTACACACATTAATTCTCCAAGTTCAATAAAGTCAGCAACACGATTTGCTTTATCCAATTCAGGATTGTATTCATTTATTTCACCAGGAATTCTAACATCACTCCAGAATTCTTTTTTCAATGCTTGTACATCCGCAATCGCTTGCTTTAATCCAGCTTCGCTTCTTGACATGCCACACTCATTCCAAATAATTTTACCTAAACGCTTATGGAAACTTTCTACAGATTGTTTTCCATTAATATTTTTCAAAGAAGCGATTCGATCCGCTACTTTTTTAGCAGCTTCTTCAAATGCAGGATGTGTCGTAGGTATTGCAGCATTATAAATGGCATCCGCTAAATTATTTCCAACAGTATAAGGAGCAACAAAATAACCATCTGCTAATCCTTGCATTAAAGCACTCGCACCTAAACGGTTGGCGCCATGATCACTAAAGTTGGCTTCTCCTAATGCGTATAAACCTGGAACGGTTGTTTGTAATTCATAATCAACCCAAAGTCCCCCCATGGTATAATGCACTGCTGGATAAATACGCATTGGCACTTCGTATGGATTTTCGCCAGTGATTTTCGCATACATATTAAATAAGTTGCCATACTTTTCTTTCACCACTTCTTTACCTAATGCAATGATTTCATCAGTGCTCACATTTTTTAAACCTTGTTTGCTTACTTCAATTTTACCGTATCTTTCAATAGCTGCTGCATAATCTAAGTATACTGCTTGTTTTGAAGTTCCTACACCATGACCCGCATCACATCTTTCTTTGGCTGCACGAGATGCTACATCACGTGGTACTAAATTTCCAAAAGCAGGGTAGCGACGCTCTAAAAAATAGTCTCTATCTTCCTCTGGTATTTCGTTGGCTTTTCTTGTTTCGCCTAAATTTTTAGGTACCCAAATACGTCCGTCATTTCTTAATGATTCAGACATCAATGTTAATTTGGATTGATGATCTCCACTCACGGGAATGCAGGTTGGGTGAATTTGCGTAAAGCAAGGATTTGCAAAATAAGCACCTTGCTTGTGAGCCTTCCACGCAGCAGTTACATTCGACCCCATCGCATTGGTGGATAAATAATAAACGTTACCATAACCGCCAGAACATATTAAAACAGCATGTCCAAAATGTTTTTCAAGTTCACCAGTGATTAAATTACGTGCGATAATACCGCTCGCTTTTCCGTCAATTTTAACCACATCTAACATTTCATGTCTTGTATGCATGGTTACATTACCTAATGCCACTTGACGCTCCAACGCTTGATAAGCACCTATTAATAATTGTTGCCCAGTTTGACCTGCAGCATAAAATGTTCTTTGTACTTGTGTACCACCAAAACTACGGTTGCTTAATAACCCACCATACTCTCTTGCAAAAGGAACCCCTTGTGCCACACATTGATCAATAATATTTGCACTTACTTCCGCCAAACGGTGCACATTGCCTTCACGCGCACGGTAGTCACCACCTTTGATCGTATCATAAAATAAACGGAAAACACTGTCACCGTCATTTTGATAATTTTTTGCTGCGTTAATTCCTCCTTGTGCCGCAATGCTATGCGCACGTCGCGGAGAATCTTGAAAACAAAAAGCTTTTACTTTATATCCTAATTCACCCATGGCTGCTGCTGCAGATGCGCCAGCAAGTCCAGTACCAACAATAATGATTTCCATTTTTCTTTTGTTGGCAGGGTTGACTAGTTTGCAATGGCCTTTGTAGTCCACCCATTTGTCATCTAGTTTTCCGGAAGGTATTTTTGAATCTAACATATTGAATCTTTTAACGATCGGTTTAGAATAAGTTTATTGTAAAAATTAATTTACCCATTTAAAGTAAAAACTGATGGGCATCATTGCAAAAGTCAATGGAATGATAATTGCAAAGCCATAGCCGATGCAACTAATTAAAGTATGGTATCTTTTATTATGTACGCCAATGGTTTTGAATGCACTTTGAAATCCGTGTGCCAAATGATATGCCAGGGAACCACAAGCCAAAACATAAAGTATAACCACTAATGGGTTTTCAAAAATTAATTGCATCTCGCCGTATAAATTATGGTACTCTACACCATTTAATATAAAAGTATCTAGTGCTTTAATATCACCCATGCCACCCAAACGACTTGGTGTCCAAAAATGATAAATGTGCATGACTAAAAACATCAAAAGCAAAGTGCCTAATATAGCCATACTGCGACTATACCATTTACTGCCTTTTGAATAATTTACTGCATAACCTACGGATCTTTTACTTCTGTTTTCTAAGGTTAACATATACCCTTGAATGATATGTAAAAAGATACCCAAGAATAATCCAATTTCTAAAATGCGTGGCACTACAAAACTGCCCATAAAATGACCAGCTTTATTAAACATTAAACCGCCATCCATTGCCCAAATACAGGCATTTAATCCTGCATGCACCACTAAAAATAAGATTAAGAAAATTCCTGTAAAAGCCATTACTAATTTTTTCCCGACAGAGGAAGTAAACATTTGCTTAAAAGTCATAGTAAGATGTGTTTTAAAATCGATGCAAAAGTAAGCATGAATTTCGAGCTTGTTAAATTTCGTTTAACAATTTTATGCTAATTTAAAAAAATGGTAACAAGGGGTGGAAATGTCACTATTTCGTTTTCGTTTCAACTTCGGGTAATTGAAAAAGGCCTGTTTAGATAAGTTATTAACCGCTTGCATAAAAATCGTAAAAAAACGATATTTAGGCCTAATTTTATGCCATGATAAAAGTCCTTACCATTCTTTGGAACAGCTTCAAAATGGCCTTGCAAGAGTTAAGAGTCAATAAACTTCGTACTTTTTTATCCTTATTTGGCATCACCATTGGAATTTTTTGCATTATCGGAGTTTTAGCGACCATCGATAGTTTGCAAACAAAAATCAAAAGTGATTTATCGAGTTTTGGGAATAACACTATATATATAGATAAATGGAGCTATGGCGGCGGTGGGGGTGAAGGTGATTATCCTTGGTGGAAATATATGAAGCGTCCAAGTATGAAAGTGAGTGAGATGGAAACGATTCAAAAGAAGAGTTATCTGGCTTCAAATATTGCGTTTTTTGTTTCCTCTACACAGTCCTTCACCTATGAGGAAAATATCTTAAAGGGGATAAATATGTATGGCATCACCAATGATTTTAATAAAATTCAGGTCTTTAATATTGGATATGGCAGGTACTTTAAGGATACTGATTTTGAGCGAGGTGTTCCTTTAGGTGTTATTGGTTATGAAGTAGCTTCGGAGTTATTTGGAAAGCCCGAAAAAGCATTAGGTAAAATAGTTTCATACAGAGGTCGTCGTTTAGCAGTGATTGGAATTATTGAAAAACAAGGTAGTTCCATGATTGGTGGTTTTGATTATGACAAGTCATGTATCGTCACTTATAATTATTTTGCTTCTGTATTTAATCCAGATAATTCAAGTCCCTATATCATGGTACAAGCGAAGCCAGGTATACCTTCTAAGGCTTTGCAAGATGAATTGAATGGGGTAATGCGTCAGTTAAGAAAATTAAGCCCAACACAGGAAGATAATTTTACTTGTAATGATGTGGCACAATTTAAAGATCAAATTGAAAGTGTATTTGGTTCTATTAATAGTGGTGGCTGGGCGATTGCAGGCTTGTCGTTAATTGTGGGTGCATTTGGCGTTGCAAATATTATGTTCGTTACGGTGAGAGAAAGAACCAGCCAAATTGGATTAAAAAAAGCGATTGGCGCCAGAAGTTCAACGATACTTTATGAATTTTTATTAGAGAGTGCATTTTTGTGCATTATTGGTGGACTCGTGGGATTATTTTTGGTATGGATTTTAGCATTGTCCTTAAGTGCAGTGCTGCCATTTGCCATTACAATCGCCCCTAGTATTATAGTTTTAGCATTATCGATATGTATAATTTTAGGGGTTATTGCTGGCATCATTCCTGCATCCATTGCAGCAAAAATGAATCCAGTTGATGCAATAAGAACAAAGTAAACATCGTATTTTTTTAAGCTTTATCTTTGCAGGGTGAATCAACCTATTACCATACTTGCCATTGAATCCTCCTGTGATGAAACAGCAGCATCTGTGATTGTGGAAGGTAAAATTTTATCCAACTTTATTGCCAATCAAACGGTACATGAAAAATATGGGGGCGTAGTACCTGAGTTGGCGAGTAGGGCGCATATGGAAAATATTGTTCCTGTGGTGGATGCGGCATTAAAGAAAGCATTCCCTGAATTAACACGCGCAGAACAATTAGCACAATTAAATGCCATTGCATTTACCCAAGCGCCGGGGCTCATCGGAAGTTTATTGGTGGGTGCGCAATTTGCAAAATCAATGGCATTGGCATTAAATATTCCACTCATCGCAGTGCATCATATGCAAGCGCATGTGTTGGCGAATTTAATTGACGATCCCAAACCCAACTATCCTTTTTTATGTTTAACAGTGAGTGGAGGGCATACGCAAATAGTAAAATGTAACAGTGCTTCGGAAATGCATATTTTGGGTGAAACCATTGATGATGCTGCCGGAGAGGCCTTTGATAAAATTTCAAAATTATTAGGACTTCCTTATCCGGGCGGCCCTGTTTTAGATAAGTTAGCACAACTTGGAAATCCCAAAGCGTTTGTTTTCGCAAAGCCACAGGTACCCAATTTAGATTTTTCATTCAGTGGTTTAAAAACCAGTGTGTTGTATTTTTTACAAAAACAATCTCCTGAATTTATCCAGGAAAATTTAAATGATTTGTGTGCTTCTGTGCAATTTACAATTATTGAAATTTTACTTAAAAAGCTAAAAAAAGCGATGCAGGAAACTGGGATCAAGGAAGTATGTATTGCTGGCGGCGTCAGTGCCAATAGCGGACTTCGTAAAGCCATGGAGCAATTAGGAAAGGACACGCATTCAGCGATCTTTTTACCCAAATTTGAATATTGTACCGATAATGCGGCAATGATTGCTATAACAGCTCATTTTAAGTACATCGCGGGTAGTTTTGAGCCAATGACCACCTCGGCATCTGCCAGATCCAGTTGGGCTTAAACTTAATGAAGCAGGTTTAAAAAATTCAAATTAACTTTGCAACCTCAAAATAGATCAAAAAATGATTAGTGCTAGAAACGTCACTTTGGCTTATGGTAAGCGAGTTTTATTTGATGAAGTTAATGTAAGCTTCACAAAAGGAAATTGCTATGGTATCATCGGAGCCAATGGTGCAGGTAAATCTACCTTTATTAAAATATTAAGTGGTGAAATTGAACCCAATAAAGGGATGGTCGAAATTACCCCTGGGGAAAGAATGGCGGTATTGAAACAAAACCAATTTGAATTTGATGAGCAAACCGTGTTGAATACTGTAATGCAAGGCCATAAGCGCATGTGGGATGTGATGCATGCCAAAGATGCTTTATATGCAAAGGAAGATTTTACGGAAGAAGATGGATTAAAAGCAGGAGAATTAGAGGCGGAGTTTGGAGAAATGGGGGGCTATGAGGCGGAAAGTAACGCAGGTAGTTTGTTGAGTGACTTAGGGGTGAAGGAGGATATGCACCAAAGTTTAATGAAGGATATACCAAGTAATTTTAAATTACGTGTGTTGTTAGCGCAATCACTTTTCGGAAACCCTGATATATTATTATTGGATGAGCCTACGAATGGTTTGGATATTGAAACGATTGGTTGGTTAGAGAATTTTTTAGCCGATTATCAAAACATTGTATTGGTAGTGAGTCACGATCGTCACTTTTTAGATACCGTATGTACGCATGTGGCTGATGTGGATAGATCAAAAATTAAAACCTTTTCTGGTAACTATACGTTCTGGTACGAATCATCTCAATTGATGGCGCGTCAAATGAATGATAAAAATAAAAAGAATGAAGATAAGCGTGCAGCATTATTAGATTTCATCGCACGTTTCTCTGCGAATGCAAGTAAGAGTAAGCAAGCAACTTCAAGGAAGAAAGCTTTGGAAAAACTAACCATTGAGGAGATTGAGCCATCCAACAGAAAGTACCCTGGTATTATATTCCAGCCATTGCGTGAAGTTGGAAATCAAATTTTAAATGTAGAAAAGTTAAGGAAAGAAGTAGATGGTCGTGTGTTATTTAAAGATGTTTCTTTTTCAGTAAGCAAGAATGATAAAATCGCATTTTTAAGTAAGGATGCATTAGCGATTACTTATTTCTTTGAAATTATTAATGGAAAAGGAGAAGCTGATAGTGGTAGTTTTGAATGGGGTACCACCATTACAAAAGCCTACTTACCGATGGAACATAATGAGGAGTTTTTGCAACCCTTAAGTTTAATGGATTGGTTAAGACAATTTGTACCACCGAATGTAACCGATGCCGACGAGCCATTTATCAGGGGCTTTTTAGGTAAGATGTTGTTTAGTGGGGATGATGTCATGAAAAAATCAAATGTATTAAGTGGGGGTGAAAAAGTGCGCTGTATGGTCAGTAAGATGATGTTGCAAAATCCGAATGTGGTGGCATTAGATCAGCCTACCAACCACTTGGATTTGGAGAGTATTCAAAGTTTCAATGAAGGATGTCAGAATTTTCCAGGGGTGGTTTTAATGACCTCTCATGACCATACATTCATGCAAACGGTTGCGAATAGAGTGATTGAGTTAACGCCTAAAGGAATCATTGATCGATTGATGACTTTTGACGAGTACATGGAGGATAAAAGGGTGCAGGAATTAAGGGCGGAATATTACGCCTAAGGGAGTTTAAGTCGAATCTATTGGCATGAAAACCAATATTTTAGCCTTTTTAACCCCTAAATGCACTAAATCTATAAAAAAACACTAAAATAAATGGGAGGGTAATTGATATTTACTTACCTTTGCCGTCCGTAAAAAATAATTTCTCATGGCTAGAGTATGTCAGATAACTGGAAAGAAACCGATGACTGGAAACAGTGTATCGCATTCTAATATTAAGACAAAGCGTCGTTTCCTTCCAAATTTGCAAAAGAAGCGCTTCTATTTTATAGAAGAAGATCGTTGGATCACGCTTAAAGTATCTACTGATGCTTTAAGAACCATCAATAAAAATGGTTTAGCAGCAGTGGTAAAGGGTCTAAGAGCTGATGGCGAAAAGATCTAAACAACCAATTAATTAAGTATAATATATAATATACCATCATGGCAAGGAAAGGAAACAGAGTTCAAGTAATATTAGAGTGCACAGAGCACAAGACTACAGGTTTACCTGGAACTAGTCGTTATATTACTACTAAGAACAAAAAGAACACCCCAGATCGTTTGGAGTTCAAAAAGTATAATTCAATTTTGAAAAAAGTAACAGTTCACAAAGAAATTAAATAATCATGGCAAAGTCAGCATCGAAAAACGCGAAAGTAAAGGATCTTAAGGCTTCTGCTGAAGCAAAAAACTGGACTAAAGTAATTAAAGCGATACGTAGCCCTAAAACTGGTGCTTATACCTTTAAAGAGTCTATCGTTCACAAAGATCTTGTTAAAGAATTCTTAGCGAAGTAGTGATATCATTGTCCTTTCATTAGGCAATGCTTTCTACAATAAAATTTTGAAGTCCTCTCTCGTTATTCGAGAGGGGATTTTGTTTTTTAGAATCAATTAGAACATCCGCTGCAGTAGGAATGTTATTTTACTTAATTTTACACCATGAGTTTTTTAGGAAAGTTATTCGGGAAAAAAGAAAAAGAGTCCTTAGACCAAGGATTAGAAAAAACCAAGCAAGGTTTTTTTGAACGCATTTCTAAAGTCATCATTGGTAAAACAACGGTGGACGATGCTTTGTTGGATGAATTAGAGGAAGCATTAATTGGAGCCGATGTAGGTGTAGATACAACACTTTCACTCATAGAACGCATACAGGAACGCGTAAAAAAAGATAAGTACCTATCCACTTCAGAATTAAATAAAATATTACATGACGAGATTGTAAGTTTATTAGTGGATGCACCTTCGGATCAAATGGGCTTTCAACCACCGGCGAATAAAAAACCGTATGTGATATTAGTGGTTGGTGTAAATGGGGTTGGCAAAACCACGACCATTGGTAAATTAGCACACCAATATAAGCAAGCAGGCAATCAAGTGATTTTGGGTGCTGGAGACACTTTCAGGGCAGCAGCTGTGGATCAGCTAACTATTTGGAGTGAGCGTGTTGGTGTATCAATCGTGAAACAAAATATGGGTTCAGATCCAAGTGCAGTTGCATTTGATACGGTACAATCAGCCATCGCGAAAAATGCGGATGTTGTGATTATTGATACTGCAGGACGTTTGCATAACAAAGTCCATTTGATGGATGAGTTGAATAAAATTATGCGCGTTATACAAAAGCAATTGCCAGATGCACCGCATGAAGTATTATTGGTACTCGATGGTTCCACTGGTCAAAATGCTTTAGAACAAGCCAAACAATTTATGGCGGTGACGAATGTAAACGCTTTGGCAATAACAAAATTAGATGGCACTGCAAAAGGCGGTGTGGTATTAGCAATTGCGCATCAATGTAAAATACCAGTAAAATATATTGGTGTTGGAGAACAAATGCACGACTTGGTTTTATTTGATAAAAACGAATTTGTGGATTCCTTGTTTAGCTTAAAAAAGGAATAAACGCGTAAGGGGATTGCTATAAAAGTCCAATCTTTATTTAATAGTATAGCGAATGCCTATACCTCCCCAACCTAAATCAAAATAACTAGCACCCACAAAATTAAAGGCGGGTTGTATGTCCACACTTAAGTTAATGGGCGTGTTTTTTAATTTATAATCAAGCCCTAACATACCATCAATTCCTACAGCAACTCCCGCACTTTTTGAAGGGTTGTTGAGCTTATATCTTTCACTCCATAAATTAAAATGACCGCCATAACCCATATACCAAGTTAAATTTTCGGCATTGGCAAACGGGGTAAATTTTTCATTTAATATAGTTAGTTGAAAACCATCTAATGAAATAAAACCAATTCCTTCAACCGCTTTATTTCTTGTGTAAAAGCTTCTATAACTGATGGCGCCTGGGTTCAATTTAAAACCGATCGCTTTTTTATATGGACTTGTATATTGTTCAGTTGTAGCTTGGCTATTTGCCAAGTAGGTAATTAATAAAAAGCTAATGGTGGTAATAAATCGGGTCAATTTCATAAGTATCCTTTAGGGGTATACAAATTTAAGGGGAAAAGGATTTCAAATTTGTTTAATAATTGCTAAAATGGGTAAAAACAAGGAGGAGTGGTGCTATGAATTCTTGTGAATAATGTTTAGGTTTGTAGCATGTATAGTTTTCAAGAGTTATCAGAAAAATTTAATAAGGAATTTGACCATCCTCATTTTCCTGAAAGCCCTAATACCTTGTATACACCCGGTGAATATTTTTTAAATATCGGGGGCAAACGTATTAGACCTGTTATGTGTTTATTGGGTAATGAACTATTTAGTGATATTCATCCCGATGCTTATCAATTAGCGAATGCAGTTGAATTGTTTCACAATTTTACATTGGTCCATGACGACATGATGGATGCTGCCAATTTGCGAAGGGGTAAAACAACTGTTCATATTAAATATGGCGATAATACCGCTTTATTGGTTGGGGATGTCATGATGATTCGTGCATACGAGTATATCCAAAAAATTCAGTCAACGCAATTATCTAAAATCTTACAAATTTTTAATACCAC
>Ga0208597_1000831_pt1 | contig 12134 bp, 16 predicted proteins | sample LakMenEpi05May12_FD_150673 | JGI IMG/M metagenome (GOLD analysis project Ga0208597, IMG submission 150673) | Freshwater microbial communities from Lake Mendota, WI - 05MAY2012 deep hole epilimnion (SPAdes) | ecosystem: Environmental > Aquatic > Freshwater > Lake > Epilimnion/Euphotic zone ...
ATTAGTAAATAGTGATTAGTGAATTATAACTATAAACTACTAACAATAAATCATCAACTTAAATGTTAATTAAATTGTTCAAAACAAAAAACCAATTTTTCCCTATCACAAAGATTTTGCTTACTTTTATTTAAGCTAATCTAACTACAAAAAGTATGCAATTAAGCGAAGAAGAAGAAGACTATAATTTGTCATTATCAAAGTTCGAATCGATGTTGAAAACCAATAAGGTGCTCTTCTTTGATTCGGAAGAATTTGAAGAAATTATTCTTCATTATCTTGATATGGGTAAAGCCAATTTGGCAAAAAAAGCGCTAAAGTTAGCACTTGAACAGCATCCAAAATCTACTGGATTAAAGCTGGTTCAGGTAGAAATGCTTGTGTACGAAGACAAACTCGATATTGCCGAAAAATTACTAAACGAATTATACGCAATCGAGCCAACTAACGAAGAAATTTACATTCAAAAAGCCAACATCTATTCTAAACGTGATAATCACGAAAAAGCGGTAGAGTTGCTCCAAGAAGCGTTAAAATATACCGATGATTTTGCCGATGTCTATAACTTAATTGGGATGGAATATCTTTTTATGGATAGTTTAGAATTGGCAAAAGAAAACTTTGCTAAATGCTTGGAAGAAGATTTTGACGATCAATCAGCGTTGTATAACGTGGTTTATTGTTATGAATTTTTAGATCAAAATGAAGAAGCAATCGCTTTTTTAGAAAAATACATTGATAAAAATCCATATAGTGAAATTGCCTGGCATCAAATTGGGCGCTTGAGTTATGGATTAAAAAAATACGAAGAAGCCATTCGTGCTTTTGACTATGCAACCCTTATAGATGAGGATTTTATGGGTGCATTTATGGAGAAAGCTAAAGCGTATGAAAGATTAAAACGCTACGAAGATGCTATCGAAAGCTATCAACGCACAATCGAATTGGAAGACGCCACTTCTTATGCACTTTTACGCATTGGAAAATGTTTTGAAAAATTAGGAAATAAAGTAGAAGCTTTAAAATATTTTAATCAAACTGTTCACGAAGATCCTTTGTTAGACAAGGGTTGGATTGCCATTACTGATTTTTATGTTCGACAAAAAAACTTTGACAAAGCACTTTATTATGTAAACAAAGCATTGGCAATTGATAACGAAAATAGATTGTATTGGAAACGTTTTGCTACTATCAATAAATCATTGAATTTATTTGAAGAAGCTGAATTTGGATACAGAAAAGCTGTTGAAAACGGTGATTATCAATTAGACACATGGTTGTTTTGGGTTGATATTTTGCAATATTTAGGTGAATTTGAAACGGCTGCTTTCACTCTATTACAAGCGTGTGAATATTTCCCTGAACAATACGAAATTGAATACCGTTTAGCTGGTATTTATTTTATGCTAAATGAAGAAGAAAAAGCAACTTTCCATTTAAGCAACGGATTACGTTTGAACTTTACTAACATAACGGTTTTGGAGGAATTATTTCCAGTTGTTTGGGCTAGAAAGAATGTTCAGAGTTTTATAAAGAAACATAAAAAATGAAAAAAATAGTTGTTTTATTTAGTTTATTGGTCTTTACTTTCTCTTATGGACAAAAGAAAGTAAAGAAAAGTCAAAATAAACCTGTTGTTGAAAAAAAAGCTCCAATAACAGAAGAAGAACTTGCGAAGAAAATTACAACATCAACAACTAAATATGACGATGCTGAATTAGTAATTGAAGGTAGAAGCGGGCTTCCTACAATGGGACAAGTCGTTGAAGATGAAAATGCAGTGTACAATATGGCCGGAATTGAAGTTCAGCCTGAATTCCCTGGTGGTCGAAATGCAATGAATGAATATATTTTGTCTAAATATGTTTTTCCAGAGTTAGGAACAGATGAAGATCCCGTTAAGGGGAAAGTTTTTTTTAGTTTTATAGTTGAAAAAGATGGAAGCATTACTGACATCAAAATAATTCGTGATATAGGAAATGATTCTGGAAAGCAAATTATAAATATTTTAAAAATGATGCCTAAGTGGACATCTGGAAAGCAAAATGGAAAAAATGTAAGATGTCTTTATCATTATCATATCAGCGTTAGTGGAAAATCATAAAAAATTCGGGTTATTAGGAAAAGACATTTCGTATTCTTTTTCTAAAAAATATTTTACTGAAAAATTTTCTGATCCATTATTTGAAGATTGCGAATATGAAAATTTTGATATTCCGTCAATTGATGAATTTCCAACAGTTTTGAAGAACAACCCAACTCTGAAAGGGTTGAACGTTACCATTCCCTACAAAGAAGCAGTAATTCCTTTTTTAGATTTGCTTTCGGATAAAGCCTTTAAAATTGGAGCTGTAAATGTTATTCGATTTACCAAAAAAGGCAATCTAAAAGGATACAATTCTGATTGGTACGGTTTTAAAAAATCACTTGAACCACTTTTGCAACCGCATCACAAAAAAGCATTAATTCTCGGAACTGGTGGTGCTGCCAAAGCGATTGCATTTGCATTAGAAGATTTGGATATCAATTTTGCTTTTGTTTCGAGAGAAGCTTCAGAAAAAACTATTGATTATAATCATGTTAATGCGACTACTTTTGATAATTACCAAATTATAATCAACTGCACGCCGCTTGGAACGCATCCTAATACCAAAGACTTTCCTCCTATTCCGTATGAGTTTTTTACCGAAAAACACATTGCTTTTGACTTGATTTACAATCCAGAAGAGACGCAATTTCTTAAAAAAGCTAAAAAGAAAGGTACAACCATAAAAAATGGTTACGAAATGCTAGTTTTTCAGGCAGAAAAAGCTTGGGAAATTTGGAATAAATAATGTTCTTAACCGCAATTAGCTTATAGATTTTTCGCAAAGTTCGCAAAGAAATTAAAAATTATGCTTTCTTATTTTTTCCGTTTTTGAATTGTACTTTCTCTATCACTTGCACTTTTGGTGTTGCTTTTTTGTCAAATGATTTTGCTTTGGAAGCTGGTTTTTTCTTAAAATCAACTTTGGGAGTAGCTTTAAATTCTGGTCGAGGTTTAGTGGTTTCTTTCTTAGGAATTTCCGCTTTGTGTTTGGCTAAAACATCATTTGGATTTTTAGGATTTTCCTTTGTTCCGCGTAAGTGAATAATTAATCCGTTCAAGAAATTACGCAAAACCTGATCGCCACATTCCATAAAATTCTCATGTTTTTCATCACGAAAAAAAGCACCTAGTTCTGATTTTGTAATTCTGAAATCGACTAATTGTAAAATATCTACTATTTGGTCATCGCGAAGCATCAAAGCTACACGTAGTTTTTTGAAAATATCGTTATTGTTCATTGTTTAATTTGTTTACAGTTGTTTAAAAATAGTTTGATTTAGTTTAAAGTTGTTTAATTAAACACTTAAACTTTTAAACGATTAAACCTTAGAAAAGCCAAAGGTACGCTTTTTTGAAACCTTCACGCCATAATTTTTCGTTGTGTTGTCCGTTTTTTACAATTACTTTCTTGTTCAACTTCTTGCATTCGCATCGTTTGGAATTTACCCAACTTTCTACCTTATTCATGTCTTTTACAATATCATCATCGCCTTCGTTGTCGCCACATAAAAAATAGACTTTGGTTTTGAACTCTTTTGTGTTTTCCATCAAAGCAAACATTTCGTTTCTATTGAGCCAAAAAGCAGGTGAAAAGCATCCAATTTTTCCAAAAACTTCAGGATATTTTAGAGCCCCATAAAACGAAACCGATCCACCAAGTGAACTTCCAAAAAGACAGGTATTATTGGGATTTGTTTTGGTTCTGTAGTTTTTATCGATATTTGGCTTCAAAGTATTTACAATAAAACCAAGGTAGTTATCGGCATTACCGCCACCGTATTTTTCATTTTTATAAGCTGCTAATTCTTCCATTCTTTTTTCGCCACCATGCTCAATTCCGACTACAATAACTTGAGCATTTAGACTGTCTAGTGTTTCATCAACGTTCCATTCGCCGACATAGGAAGTTTTGGAGTCAAACAAATTTTGTCCATCGTGCAGGTAAATTACAGGATATTTTTTCTTAGAAGTGGCATAATTTTTAGGCAAATACAGCCAAATTTTCTTAGAAGTTTTTAGTTGCGGTGCTTCTATCGTAAAAGATGAAACTTGCTTGCTAACAGTGTTTTGCTGGGCATATGATGTTTCTATAAAAGCAATTACAAAAAGTGATAAAATAAATTTCAAGCGGATAAATTTTAAAAATTAACAAAAAATCATATATTAGCTAAAAATAATCATTTTAATGCATACAAAAGAAGAAAAAATAAGTTTAGTATCGGATATGATTGCATTTGCAATTGTAGATGGTGAATTGCACGAAAGAGAATATATGTTTTTATCAATAGTTGCTGTAGAATTGGGCATTAGCAATGATGAACTAAATCAACTTTTTCATGAAGAACATCGAAGTGAAATTATAAAAAGTGAGTTCGAACGTATTCAGCAATTCTATCGATTGGCATTATTGATGCATTGTGATGGTATTTTACACGAACGTGAAGAAATCAAGATTAACGAAATTGGAATTAATATGGGATTAAATCCATATGCTATAAAACGTGTTTTAAAAGCAATGGAAAAATCTCCCACAAAGATGATTAATCCCGACTTTCTATTAGAAGTTTTTCAAGAACAATTGAATTAAGCTACGAAAAACTATCTATTTTATAAACAGTTACTTAGTTAACTTTGAATTCTGCTTATAAAACTCCATTTTTCCATAATCAAATTAAAATTACTATCCTATTTTAGATTTAACTCTAAAAATAAAGTTGGTTTTTAAATTTTCTCTTGTAAAGCCTTAATCTCATCACGAAATTTGGCTGCTTGCATAAAGTCTAATTCTTTGGCAGCTGTTTCCATGGCTTTCCTAGCGTTTCTGATTTTTTGTTCGATTTCTGGTTTGGATAAATACAAACTTTCGGGTTCGGCTGCTTTTAATACTTGGTTTTCGTAGTATTGTGTAGAAACCGAGTTGCTTCCTAAAGCACTTCCTAGACTTTTGTTTAATGCTTTTGGAGCTAATCCGTGTTCTGTATTGTAATAAATCTGTTTTTCACGACGGTAATTGGTTTCATCAATGGTCTTTTGCATCGAAGCCGTTATTTTATCGCCATACATAATCGCTTTTCCATTGACATTTCTAGCCGCGCGACCTACCGTTTGTGTAAGCGAGCGATGACTTCTTAAAAACCCTTCTTTATCAGCATCTAAAATGGCAACAAGCGAAACTTCGGGTAAATCCAAGCCTTCACGTAATAAGTTAACTCCAATCAAAACATCGAACAAACCTTTACGCAAATCCTGCATGATTTCGACACGTTCCAAAGTGTCAACATCTGAATGGATATAACGACAACGAATGGAAACTTTGGTTAAATATTTGGTCAATTCTTCCGCCATTCTTTTTGTCAATGTCGTTACCAAAACTCGTTCGTCCAATTCACAACGAACCTGAATTTCTTCAATTAAATCGTCAATTTGATTCAAACTCGGACGAACTTCTATAATCGGGTCAAGCAAACCGGTTGGACGAATGACTTGTTCTACATAAATTCCTTCCGATTTTTGTAATTCGTAATCAGCTGGTGTTGCCGAAACGTAAATTACTTGATTTTGCATGCTTTCAAATTCCTCAAACTTCAGCGGACGATTATCCATTGCTGCTGGTAATCTGAAACCATATTCTACCAAATTTTCTTTTCTGCTTCTATCACCACCGTACATAGCATGAACTTGCGAAATGGTTACGTGACTTTCATCTACAACCATCAAAAAATCATCTGGAAAATAATCTAACAAACAGAAAGGTCGAGTTCCTGGTAAACGCCTATCTAAATAGCGAGAATAATTCTCTATTCCAGAGCAATAACCTAGTTCGCGAATCATTTCTAAATCGAAATTGGTACGTTCTTCCAATCGTTTTGCTTCTAAATGTTTTCCGATTTCTTTAAAATAATCGACTTGTTTGACCAAATCTTGTTGAATATCCCAAATGGCTGCTTGCAGAACATCAGGCGAAGTCACAAACATATTGGCAGGATAAATATTCAGTTTTTCGTATTTTTCTAAAACCTGAGAATTCTTGGCGTCAAAAGCTTCAATTTCTTCAATTTCATCACCAAAAAAATGTACTCGAAACGGTTCATCAGCATAACTTGGAAAAATTTCAACAATATCACCTTTGATCCTGAAAGTTCCAGGTGTAAATTCGGCTTCGGTTCTAGAATATAAACTTTGAACTAATTTGTGCAATAATTTGGTACGAGAAATTATTTGATTTTTTTCAATCGAAACCACATTTTTTTGAAATTCAACTGGGTTTCCAATTCCATACAAACAAGAAACAGAAGAAATTACAACAATATCACGACGACCAGAAAGTAAGGCTGACGTTGTACTTAATCGAAGTTTTTCTAATTCTTCGTTGATAGATAAATCTTTTTCTATGTAAGTTCCTGTTACAGGAATAAAAGCTTCTGGTTGGTAATAATCGTAGTAAGAAACGAAATATTGCACCGAATTATTTGGGAAAAATTGCTTAAACTCTGAATACAATTGTGCCGCTAAGGTTTTGTTGTGTGCTAATACCAAAGTAGGTTTTTCAACATTTTGAATTACATTGGCAACGGTAAATGTCTTTCCAGAACCAGTAACTCCCAATAAAGTTTGGTATTTATCGCCATTGAGAATGCCGTTTGAAAGTTTTTCAATAGCTTGTGGCTGATCGCCTGTAGGCTTATAATCGGATACGACTTGGAATTTCATTTGATTATAATTTCAATCTATCTGGATTTTGTCTTGAATCCCAAACTGATAATATAATGATTTGATTTTCATTTAACTCATAATAGACAATATGATTTTCAATGATTAAACCTCTAACATTAATTATATCTGTCTTCTTACCAATTGTTGGTTGAAAAATTAGATGATCTATTTCAGATTGTATTTTTCTATAAAGATTTAGAGAATATGTTTTGGTCTTATTTCTAAAATTATAAAATTCAAGAATATGCTTTAATTCAAGTTTAGCATTTGATGTCCATACAATTACTGTTTTAGCCATTTTTCCATTTCTTCATTAACAGAATCATTTGAAAAATAATTACCCTCTAAATATTCTTTTTGAGATTTTTTTATGGAACTTTTTTGGTCATCAGAAAGAATTAAAATACTTTCAGATTTACTGTCTAAAATTGTATTTATTGCCAATAAAAAAGCTTCATCGTTAACTTCAGATATTTTAGAAATTACTAAGTTTTTCAATTCAATTGTACTCATAGCTAAAAGTTTTATACAAATTTAAACAAAAGTTTTTATCAAACCGTAAACTTCCACTCTTTCTGTTGTTTTTCGCTTAAAAATGTCCAAGCTACAAAACGACTTATTTTTTGCCCTTGTTCCATTTCTATGGTTTTGATTTCTACAGCGCCAACTTTATTTAGTGTTTTATAAATACTTCGCAAATTATCTTTTTTTGAAACTAAAGTCGTAAACCAAAAAACTTGCAAGGGATATTTTACACTTTCATAAATCATTTGAGTAATAAACCCAATTTCGCCACCAGTACACCAAAGTTCAGCGTTTTGACCACCAAAATTTAGAATAGGTTTAGAAGATTTTTTATCTTCTAAATTATTGACTTTTCGTAAAGAAGCTTTGGTTGCTTCTTCTTGTGATGAATGAAACGGCGGATTACAAATCGTAAATGCAAACTTGTCTTCGGGCAAAATAATATCTTTAAATATAAATCTTGGTTCGACTTGTAATTGCAAACTTATTGCGTCAATCAATTTTGAATTTTCGGTGATTATTTTTTTGCAATTTTGAATAGCATTTTCATCAATATCGGTTCCAACAAAACTCCATTGATAAGTTTCATTTCCTATAATTGGATAAATACAATTGGCTCCAATACCAATGTCTAAACCAACTGTTTCCTCACCTTCTGGAATTATTCCATCATTAGACTCGGCTAGTAAATCTGCTATATAATGAATATAATCAGCTCTTCCTGGAATTGGCGGACAAAGATAATTCTGCGGAATATCCCAATTCTGTATGTCATAATCCGAAATCAAAATTGCTTTATTAAGCGCTTTTACAGCATTTGGATTAGCAAAATCAATAGTCTCTGAATCATGTTCATTTATAAAAACAAACGGTTTTAAATCAGGATAAACTGTACTTAATTTTTTAAAATCGTATCTAAATCTATGGGGGTTTCTTGGATGTAATGTTGGTTTTTCTATTTCTATTTTATTAATCATTTTATCATTTCTCTATATTCAAATATAAGAAATTTTAACCACAAACACACAACAAAATTAAAAGATTAATAGAGTAGTTATTTTAATACAAATTTCACATATTAACTCTGATTAAAAATATTTATAAAAAAAAAGATTTCACATATTTTTCCAGCCTTTGGCAGTTTCGTGAAATGAAAGGTATTCAAATTTGTGTAAATTGGTGAAATTCGTAAGAACTTTGTTCAAAGCCTATTATTATTGGTCTTTGTTGGTGTTAATAGACAATTTTGTTGGAATTTTAAACAATGCTACTTTGACTACAACTTTAAAATCTTCTGGATTAATTGAGTTCATCGTAAATCATTTATATTTGTAAAAATAATAATTAGAAGCTATTTCCAGCTATTCGCTCTATCTTTTCCTTTTTAAAGAAAAAAGAAAAAGGATGCCGCTTCTATCTGGGCTAGGCTTATCTGCAAAATATGGAGCAATTACAATTTCTATTCAAAATCATCGGACTTGGGTCTGCATCAGGATTAGTTTATCACAACAATACTATAGTAGCAGTTGGTGACAATAGTTCGTATTTATACGAATACACTATTTCAAACGAAAAACTAGAACGTTATCCGCTACAAGAAAACGCTCAAGAAAACACGCTTAAAAAAATCAAAAAAGACTTTGAAGCCATCACACAATTTGAAGATACTATTTACGTATTTGGTTCAGGTTCTACCGAAAATAGAAATACGATGGTTCAAGTCGATGCTAAAACTAAAAAAGTAATTGCAACGCAAGATTTGAGCATGCTTTATGCTTCAATGCAAAGTTTTGGCGAAATAAATCCAGAAGATTTCAATCTAGAAGGTGCTATATATAATGGAGAAAATTGGTTTTTGTTCAACCGAAGCAACGGAAAAAAATCAAAAAATGCCATCTTTACAATTTCTGGAAAAAATCTAACCGATGAGTTTTCGATTTTGCATAACAAATTCAAATTACCCAAAATAAAAGGCGTCGAAACCAGTTTTACCGATGCAATTTTGGTTGACGACCAAATTTATTTTCTAGCAACTGCCGAAGCAACCGAATCAACTTATCATGATGGCGAAGTTTTAGGAAGTATTATTGGTCAGATTGATGTTGCTAAAATGAAGTTAAAATCACATAAAATAATCTCAAAAACCAATAAACTAGAAGGAATTACGTTAGTAGAAGAAACGCCAGAAACCATCAGCTTCCTACTATGTGAAGACAATGATATAGAAGTGCTTGAATCAAATATTTATAAAATAACTTTAAAAAAATGAATCCAATTTTAAACAAAAACTTATTTCTTGTAAAAGAAAAAATCGGAATGTTCAAAGCCTCAAATAGCTATGACATTTTCGATCCAGAAAACAATCATCAAATCATGACAACTAAAGAAGTTGGATTAGGTTTTTTTACAAAAATGTTCCGTTTTACCGATTATAAAAGCAACACACCCTTCAATGTTGTAGTTACAACTCCAGAAGGAAAACCAATTGTTTCAATCAAACGAGGTATTGCGATTTTTCGTTCAAATGTTGAAGTTTTTGACGAAAACAACCGAACTATTGGGTTTTTCAAGCAAAAATTCTGGTCATTTGGTGGAAAATTTGAAGTTTTTGACACACACGACAAACATCTATGCACATTAGAAGGAAAATGGACAGGTTGGGATTTTAAATTCAATAAAGATGGTAAAGAATTGGCGCATGTAAGCAAAAAATGGGCTGGTATCGGAAAAGAGTTCTTCACATCGGCTGATAATTACGTGTTGCAAATCAATGAAGTTGTGACGCAAGATGCACCAATTAGACCACTTATTTTGGCTGCCGTAATGTGTATTGATATGGTTTTGAAAGAAAAATAGATTTTAAATTTGCCACTGATTCACAGATTATTCGTTACGTGTTGAATATTTTATTTAAATCTGTGAATCAGTGGCAAAAAAATAAATACAAATGAAAAAACTAGTTTTTGTAATAGCACTTATCACCTTGTTTTCTTGTAAAAGTAAAGCACCTAAGACTATTTATCTAGCAAGGTCAATTCTTTAAATTTTCCGTTACGTGAATTGATTTTGGCACAAACAGTTGATACTTTTTCAACCGTTGTACTTTAAATCACACTTTGAGTTGCTTCTGACGAGTTAAAAACTTTAAATTTGGAAGTCGAACAACTTTCGAGCAAACGCTTACCAAGATTATAAGATAAATTTACTTTGGCAAGGCTAACTTCTTTTTTCTCAACTTTTACAAATCTTGAATTATCAACTTTTGAAATAGAATCTTTTTTCTCAAGATTTTCCGTTTTTGTTTTATCATTAGTTGATACAATAGTATGATGTCGAAAATAATTCTTATCTTTTTAGATACAATATTGAGTTTGAAAAGAAATGTTTTAAATGGGAACTTTTCATATCCATCAATTCGGAAGGAAAAATGGCATCGTTAAAAACCAAAGAAATTCCGAAAGGTCCGATGTAAGTTTTCAATTTGATAGATGAAATTATATGTATTATAAAAATTATTATATTTGTTTAAAATTTAAAATATGAACATTGAAACTCGTAAATTAACTTTCATTCAAGAATTTCTTAGACTTCAAAATGAGGAAATTGTCATTGACTTAGAAAAACTACTTCATAAAGGCAAGGCTGAATTACTTGAAAAAGAAATGAAGCCTATGAGTCAAGAAAAACTCAATTCTGATATTGATCAATCTCTCGAAGATTCTAAAAATGGTCGAATAATTTCTGCAAGTAGTCTAAAAACTAAAATCCGAAAATGGAGTTAGAAGTTTATTGGACTCAATTTGCGGAAGACAAACTAATTGACATTTTTGAATATTATAAGATCAATGCAGGAGTTGTTATTGCACAAAATTTAATCAACGGAATAGTTGATGAATCACTTAAACTAGATAAAAATCCTTTTATTGGTCAAAAAGATGATGCCTTAAGTGATAGAATTCAAGAATATCGCTATTTAGTTTATAAAAACTATAAGATTATTTATTGGATTGATGATGTAAATAAAATGGTTTTGGTTTCACATGTTTTTGATACAAGACAAAATCCAACTAGAATAAATTTAGTATAAAATATTAAAATACATAAAAAAAGTCCGAAAACAAATTTCGGACTTTTCTATTTAGTTTTGCTTTTGATTATATATCATCAAAATCAATATCGGTAAAACTTGATGTTTTTGGTTCTTCATCGGCATCGGTTTTTGACTCAGATTTCTCATAAGAATATTCTTTTTTGAAATCTTTTTGATGACGTTCCGAAATTACTTCTTCGCCTTTGCTATTCAATACATAATCGGTCATTTCACCCAAAATTTCAGTGAAAGCAGCAAAATCTTCTTTATATAAATAAATTTTGTGTTTTTTAAAATGAAACGATCCGTCTTCTTCTGTAAACTTTTTACTTTCGGTAATGGTTACATAATAATCATCAGCTTTGGTAGCTCTCACATCGAAGAAATACGTTCTTCTTCCTGCTCTTAATACCTTAGAAAAAATGTCTTTTTCTACTAATTCTTTGTCATTCATAATCCTTCGTTCAATTATTAGTTGTTTTCGTGTTTCAAAAATCTAAAAAAAAACTTTATTAAACAATTTTTTTAAGCATTTTCTTTTTCAGAAAGTTGTTTTATGAATAAATCTTTATAAAAGCCTTCTTCAGATACAAGTTCATTGTGTGTGCCTTGCTGTACAATTTTTCCTTCATCTAAAATTATTATTTTATTTGCATTTTTAGCCGCAGATGCTCTATGTGTAACGATAATTGTTGTCTTGTCTTTGAAAATTAATTT
>Ga0208597_1000832_pt1 | contig 12129 bp, 10 predicted proteins | sample LakMenEpi05May12_FD_150673 | JGI IMG/M metagenome (GOLD analysis project Ga0208597, IMG submission 150673) | Freshwater microbial communities from Lake Mendota, WI - 05MAY2012 deep hole epilimnion (SPAdes) | ecosystem: Environmental > Aquatic > Freshwater > Lake > Epilimnion/Euphotic zone ...
CCATCTGCCGCGGCCCATTGTTGATTGGCGCGATGCGTTGCGGCGAGTGATCGAGCAAAAAATGGGTGGAGTGCCCGCAATCATTCTCGATGCTTCGTGCATGACACCTGTGGTAGATTGATCTGATCAGCCGGGGAATCGTGGCAGTTGTTCTTTTTGGATCAAATCGTCGAACTTCAAGGTCCAATCTTTGATTTTTTCTTCTCGGAGATAAAAGGTGATCGAGTCATCGGTAATCGAGCGGACTTGGGCCACACCCCAATCCATTTCTTGCTCAATGGTAAATGATTTCCCTTTGGCATCTTTTGCTTCGAGGTAATTGACGTCAATCGATGTAGAACTTGTTTTGATATGAATGTAGTTAATCACCTCATTGCAGTCGTTTGGCACAGGTTCCTCGATGAGAAGAGTATCGCCTGATGCGCTCACATGAAATTTGAGGTAGTCAGGTTTTGGCTCTGCATCGGATGACGTCAACGCACTGCCAATGTAAACGTGTCCCCATTCCCATTTGCCTTGACCAACAAATACTTTTTTCGAAATTCGGTAGTAAGACGTGGATTGAGGCTTAGCTCCATCTGTGGCAGGATGCCACTGCGGTCCTAACACCAAGGTGATGTGAAAATCTCCTTTGGTGAAAGTGTATCGCGAATTTGCCTCCGCGGGTGGTTTTTCTAAACAAAATCCAACAGACCCTAGTAGTAAGAGACCAGAGAGGAGTATTCGTTTCAGAATATTTTTTTCCATGTTCTGAATATTACAGGGAGTGGATTGTGATTCTTTCGGAAGAGAAAAAGCTTCATGCAATTCATTACAACTTCATTGTCACGGGTGTGGGGATGAAGGCTTCGCCTGTTTTGGCTTGTTGAATGATGTTTTGGCGATTGATTCCGAGAAGAAGAGCGATGGACCAGATGGAGAACATCAGGTTAGTGCCGCCGTAGCTGATGAAGGGGAGCGGTAGGCCGGCATTGGGGCAGGAGCCAGTGGTGACGGCGATGTTGATCATCGCGGGCACTAAGATGATCAGCGTCAATCCCGTGGCGAGTGCGCGTTCGAATACTTGCTTGGCATGCATCGCGACAATTAGCCCGCCGAGACCTAGTCCTACGTAACAAAAGAGAACGCCGAGTGTGTATTTCAGTCCAAGCTCCTCGCCGACGACGGGAAGGATGAAGTCGGTATGCGCCTCTGCCAGGAATCCGTGTTTCTGTCGGCTATTGCCCAGACCCTCACCATGCAATCCGCCGGTGCCGTAGCCGAGTAGGGCGTGCCATTGTTGTCGGTTGACGTCTTGGATTTTTTTGTCAGATGTTGGGAAGTTTTCGAGTTGGGTAAAGGAATTGATGCGGCGCATGCGGTTCTCGCTCAATGAGATGAGAAATGCCACGCCGCAGATCGCGATTACGGCGCTGGGAATGACGTACCGCGATCTGCTGCCGATGCACCACATGGTGAGCATGCAGACGAGCCCGAGTGCGAGGGCCGTGTCCATGTCTTCTTCGAAAAAGATCAGCATCACGGGAACGCAGACGATGATGCTGGGCAGGACGAAGCCGCGGAAAAAGCGTCCAATCTCGGCGGTATGTGAGGCGAAAAAGGCGGCGAGGCCGATGAGGGTGGTAATTTTTCCGATCTCGGATGCCTGGAACTGCGGGATCACTCGGAAATCAACCCAACGTGTGGCACCACCACGATTCACTCCGATGCCAGGAATGTAACAGCAGATCAAGAAGAATAGTCCGATGCAGAATAGCGGAATGGCGAATGCGCGAATTTGGCTGGGCGAAAGCAGCATGAGTAGAAAGCCACTGGCGAGAGCTGCGATGAGAATGCCGACCTGTTTGTTGAACAATGACAAGGGATTCTCCGGACTGGCTACCCAAAAGCTGGTGCTCGCCAGCATGACCATCCCGATCGCGACGAGGAGTGCGACGGAGCAGGAGATCAAAATGGTGGCGATGCGGAGCATGGGAGCGTTACTGTTGAGCAGGAACTTTGAGCACGAGGCCGATGTTGAGCGCACGCTCGTTGCGGATGTTGTTCGAGCTCATCAGCTTCTGTGGGCTGATGTTGTATTTTTTTCCGATCGAGTAGAAGGTGTCGCCTTTACGAACAGTGTAGCTCGTGAACTCATTGCTGGAGGTTTCACTGACGGGAATGGCGCGCGGTGCACTTTCGAGATTCTGATTTGGGCTTACGCGAACGGGGCGCGGTGCCTGGGCAAGATCGCCACGTAGTTCACGGATTTCATCAGGAACGATGCCGCGAATTTCGTTTTGAGGGATGCGAAGTACCAGTCCGGCACAAAGCTTCGCGTTGTTGTTGGCATCGCGTAGGGCTTGTTCGCTGATGCCTTGTTTGCGTGCAATGGAGAGGTAGGTGTCTCCATTATTAACGGGGTAGCGCTGGTCGCCGGGCTGAATTTGCGGCAGATCCGTCATGCTGGTGATGGCAGCGGAGGTATCAGGTCGCTCAGCTAGGGCACTGCTAGCGGCGGCAGCAGCTGCTGCGATTGGTTTTTGGCTAGAGCTGGGAGAGCTGCCATTCGTGGGGGTGTTATCCGTTGCCGCGGGGTTATTGTTTTCGAAATATTTCTGTGCAAAAATGCCACCGATACCGACGACGTGAAGGAGTGCGATGACGATTAAGGCGCGACCGACATTCATGTTCGGGATATCGCCCTCGATGTCCGTAGGATCTGCCGTGGTAGCGGCAGGACGTTTCACTTGTCCTGTGACTTTGGCGTAGATTTTGCGGAAGACTCTACGCTTAAGGGGCTTGCGTTTGATGGGAAGGTTGTGTGGTTTCATGAGGAGATGGATTAGCGAAGGTTGTTAACGTAGTTGCGAAAAGCGGTGCCCCGTTGCTCATATCCGGTGAACATGTCAAAGGAGGAGGTTCCGGGGGAAAAGAGAATGGTTGAGCCGCGCGGGGCAAGTGAGCGAGCGGTGTTGACGGCTTCTTCGAGCGAGTGAACGATGGTCGTGGAAACGGCTTGGCCGAGTACAGCACCGAGAGGCTCAGCGATCTGACCGAAGGTCACGGCAGCGATCGCTTTTTGCTGGAGTAGGGGCACGACGGGTTGGTAGTCGAGGCCTTTTTCCTTGCCGCCGGCGATGAGCACTACAGGGCGGGTTTGCGAGCGTAGGGCACTTTCGAGGGCATGCAGGTTGGTGGCTTTGGAGTCATTGAGATACTCGACACCATCGAGTGTGCGCACGAGTTCGCAACGATGGGGTGGGGGGACATAGCCCGCAAATGCTTTTTTCAGATCGAGCGGTTTTCCGAAACAGCGGCAGGCTGCGATGGCGGCCATGATGTTTTCAGCATTGTGCAAGCCGCGCAGGCTGGTGTCTCGATCCATGTTTAATACGGTCTCACCAGAGTGCTCGATGGTGATGCCTTGAGAAAACCAGTCTGCCTCATCGGTTTCGGTGGAAAATGTAACGGTCTTGGCTTGGAGCGGTGGCAGGAATTCGCCATTGCGGATGATGGCGGTGCAGGCGGCATCTTGATTTTCAAAAATGCGCCATTTGGCCTGACGGTAGCTATCGACGGTCGGGTAGCGATCCATGTGGTCAGGGGCGAAGTTGAGCCATACTGCTACGTGTGGACGGAAGGTGTGGATCGTTTCGAGTTGAAACGAGCTAGCTTCTAAGGCGATGACTTCTGGCATGGGATGCTCCATCACGACCTCTGCGAGTGGTTTGCCGTAATTGCCACAAGGCACACAGGAGACATCGCTGGCATTGAAAATGCGGGCGATTACCTCGGTGGTCGTGGTCTTGCCGTTGGTGCCCGTAATTGCCACGGTATAGCCATCATAGTAGCCCCAGGCAAATTCCATCTCGCCGACAACTTTGTCCGCTTGTTGGGAAAATGCTGCGACGAGTGGTCCGTAGGTGTCGATGCCTGGGCTGACCACGAGGAGATCTGATTTCACCTGAACTCCTATATCTGTAGTAGCAAGAGGATGCAAAGAAACCTCGGGCGCGAAGCCTGTGATGGATTCTGCTTCATCGTACACGGCTACGCTAGCACCTTCGCGCAAGGCGAGAGCGGCGGCGGCGCGACCACTGCGGCCTGCGCCAAGGATGACGATATGTTTTCCTGTGAGATTCATCGGATTTTCAAAAGTGCAAGGCCGATCAGCGCGAAGATCATGGAGAGTAGCCAGAAGCGGATGATGACTTGGCTTTCATGCCAACCGCCGAGCTCGAAGTGATGATGGATGGGAGACATCCGGAAAATGCGCTTTTTGCGTAGCTTGAAACTGCCGACTTGGAGGATGACCGACATGGCTTCCATCACGAACACTCCGCCAATGATGACTAGCAGCAGTTCTTGCTTGGTGGCGATGGCGACCGAACCGAGTGCTCCGCCAATGGCCAGCGATCCCGTATCGCCCATGAAAACCTTGGCGGGGTGGCAGTTGAACCAAAGGAAGCCGAAGCCCGCGCCGACGAGAGCCATCAGAAACACGGTGAGCTCGCCGATATACTGGTTGTGCGGGATTTTCAAATAATCGGTGGCGATGAAAAAGTGGCCAGCAAGGTAGGCGAGGATCGCATAGGCGAGTGCGGTGGTGATGGTGCAGCCGGTGGCGAGGCCATCGAGACCATCTGTTAGGTTCACGGCATTCGAGCAGCCGATGATAACGAGTGCGAAAAAGGGGATTACCAGCCAGCCGAGATGGATGATCGGTTCTTTAAACAAGGGGAAACAAATGGCGTCGATGGACATTTTTTGATCGCCTAACAAAAAGCCGTGTGCGGCATCTCCGAAGCCTGATATTTCTTTTTTATAGAAAAAGAATGCGGCGGCGATCAGCGCGATGATTAGCTGCCAGAAGAGTTTGGTGCGGCTGCTGACACCATCGGACTTTTTCTCTTTGACCTTTTTGAAGTCATCACAAAAGCCGAGCAGTCCGCAAGCGCCCATGGTGCAAGCGCAAACGGCGACGAAGGGGTTGAGCGGATTGGCACAGAGGAGGGTGGCGATTAGGACGGAGCCGAGGATCAAGACGCCGCCCATGGTGGGGGTGCCGATTTTTCCGCCGTGGAGTTCAGCAAGTTTGTGAACCTCAGCTGCGGTGCGGATCGGCTGGCCGAGTTTCATCGAGATCAATTTGCGGATCACCCGAGGACCTGCGGCGATGCTGATGGCGAATGCCAAGAAGCAAGCGACAGCGGCGCGGAAGGTGATGTAGCCAAACAAGTTTAGCACGTCATAAGTGTGCGCCCAGCCGGGTGTGCCGGAGGCCATTTCTGCTACGTGTGCTTCTTTCCAGAGTTGATAGATCCAGTATAACATGACTATTGAGAGAAAACGAGTTTCATGACCATCTCCATGGCGGAGGTGCGGCTGCCTTTGAAAAGCACGGCATCGCCGGGAGTAATGATTGATTGCAAGTAGGCGGCGGCTTCTTCACGCGTGGCGAAATGTCGAGCATGTGGACCAGCGTGAGCGTGGATCGCCTCTGCACCATCGCCTGCGGTGATGAGTTGGAGATTGAGGCTAGAAGCTTTTTCGCCAACGCGCTGTGCGCCCTCGGCAGCGTGATCACCAAGCTCAGCCATGCGACCGAGGACCGCGTAGCGTTGATTGGTAGGGCTAACGGAAAATTGCGCGAGGGTTTCTAGCCCAGCGATCATCGACTCGGGATTGGCATTGTAGGTATCGTCGAAAACGGTGACGTCTTGGCTCACGAAGCGACGAAGGCGACCGCTGGTGAGAGTGGCTTGACTCAAGCCGGTGGCGATTTTTTCGCTCGGAATCCCTAACAGATGTCCAGCCGCTGCGGCGAGTAAGGCATTGGCTACCATGTGGTGTCCTGCTACGGGCAGACGAACAGCAACGGCAGCTTGGCCAGAAATGAGCAGATCGAAACAGGCACAGCCATCATCTTCGCGGATGTTCTCGGCGCGCACCACATCAGTGGCACCACCAGTGGTGAAAATGCGTGCTTTGGTGAGTGTGCGGATCAGATCGAGGAAATCGCAGTTGTGAGGAATGATCAACGTTTGCTCTGCGGTGAGATTCGCAGCGATGGCGGCTTTTTCCCGAGCAATGCCCTCACGTGAGCCCATGAACTCAATGTGTGAGGTGCCGATGTTGGTGATGATGGCGATGCCGGGCTTGCCGATGGCGGCGAGCGGTGCGATCTCCCCCGGATGGTTCATGCCCATTTCATACACCGCCGCGGCATGCTCTAGTGTTGTTTCTAACACCGTAAGTGGGAGGCCGATGTGATTGTTTAAATTTCCGCGTGTGGCGCAGGTGGGGAATTTTTGTGAGAGAACCGAGGCGATAAAGTCTTTAGTGCTAGTTTTTCCGTTAGATCCGGTAAGGGCGACGACATGGATGCGTAGCTGCTCACGCCACCAACTAGCTAGCTTTTGCATTGCGAGTAAGGTATCAGGAACGAGAATGACGGCACCTTGGTTGACTTCGCCATTCCACTCGCTGACGATCACAACAGCGGCACCTTGAGCAAGAGCTTGAGGGGCGAAGGCATTGGCATCGAAATTTTCTCCGCGCAACGCAAAAAATACGCAGCCAGGAACGAGCCTGCGGGTATCGGTGCAGACGCCAGCGTGCGCCAAAGCCTCAGCATCTCCGGCGAGGATGGTCGCGCCGAGGATCTGAGCCAATTGTGCCGCGGTGAGTGTTTTCATGAATCAGGGATCTTTGCGACGGGGTTTGTGCGTTTTGCGCGGCGGTAGAGATTCGCGGAATTTCGCGGCGGCGACGACGCGGGCGCGCAGGGCTTTTTGCGCTTCTTTTTTGTCATCGAATTCGATCGTGCGATCAGCGAATTGCTGATAGGTCTCGTGACCTTTGCCGGCGATGAGGACGATGTCTCCCGCTTTCGTGGCCTCGATGGTTTTGAAGATGGCTTCGGCACGATCTTCGATGGCGATGTGATGGTTGCCGTTCATGCCACTGATGATTTCTTGCAAAATGGTGGCAGGTTTTTCACTGCGCGGATTGTCCGAGGTGACGACACAATAATCGCTGAGGCGCGAGGCGACTTCGCCCATCAGCGGACGTTTGCGTTTGTCGCGATCACCACCGCAGCCAAAGATCGTAAGCAGGCGCCCTGGCTCGAGTTCGCGCAAGGTGCGACAAGCATTTTCGAGCGCATCGGGCGTATGTGCATAGTCCACAAAAACAGTGGCTCCACCCGCATTGCCGACGTTTTCCATGCGGCCTGATACCTGCGGGGCATCAGCCATTATTGGTACGGAATCGCGCAAGGGAATGCCGCAAGCGACACCTGCGACCAGAGCTCCAGCGATGTTGTAGGCGTTGAATCGACCAATGAAAGGAGCGCGGACGAGGAACTGACGGCCTTTGTGATTGAGCTCGAATTCCATCCCGCGGGCGGTTTGTTTGAGCGAGTTTATGCGGTAGTCGCAATGCACGCCGAAGCCGAATGTCATGATCTGCAATCGGCCTTGCAGCGACTCGGCGAGATCGGCTCCGTAAGCGTCATCGATGTTGATCACAGCGACGGGTTTTTTCCCTAACGGATTTTCGGCGAGTGCCTCGAACCATGCTTTTTTGGCGGCGAAGTAGGCCTCCATGGTGATGTGGTAGTCGAGGTGATCTTGCGTCAAGTTGGTGAAAACGCAGGCATCGTAGGGGATGCCGGTTATGCGGTGTTGGTCGATGCCGTGTGAGGAAACTTCCATGGCGACGCCGCGGCAATCGTGATCAGCCATGCGGCGGAGAATTTGTTGGAGTTCGATGGGGCCGGGGGTGGTGCTGGTGGCGGTCTCGATGGTCTCGCCATCGTCGATTTTGACAGTGCCGAGCATGCCTGCACGGTGCCAAGCTAGCTTCATGAGATGTTGCACCAAGAAGGCACTGGTGGTTTTCCCGTTGGTGCCGGTGATGCCGCACATTTTCATGCCTGCGGCGGGATTGCCCGCGAGTGCGACGGCGCAATGAGCGAGTGCTTGGCGTGGGTTTGAGGTGTGAACCCAAGTGATTTGATTTGATAATTTCGTGGGCGGCGCTTGATCGGAAATGATGACCGATGCACCAGCGGCGAGGGCTTTTTCCACATATTGGTTGCCATCGATTTTCTCCCCTTTGAGTGCAGCGAAAATCATGCCGGGTTTGACTTGGCGTGAGTCATCAGTGACGGCGCTGAGAGCGACGTCCGATGGACCTGAGACAACGGGGCGGTGAAAAAAGGGCAGTAGGGTGGAAAGATTCATTGGTTAACGACGCGGGGTTCTACCGTTTCGGTAGGAGTGATGTTGAGGTGATGGGCGATGCGCTCGCAAGCGCGGGAAAAGACGGGACCGGCAATGGTTCCGCCGTAGAGCGATACGCCAGTGCTACGTGGATCATCGATGACAACGATGCAAACAAACTCGGGATCAGCTGCGGGGAGCATGCCTGCGAAGGAGCAGGTGAAGCGGTTGGTGAAGTATTTTTTGGTGTCGGTGTTGAATTTGTAGACCGTGCCTGTTTTGCCGCAGGCGATGTAACCTGGCACATTGGCTTGCACGGCAGTGCCTTCTTTTTGCATGACGGTGAGTAAACTACGGCGCATCTCGCGGGCGGTGTTTGGCTTGATCACCTCGCGGACGACCTCGGGGGTCGTCTCTTGAATGGGAGTGCCATCGTTGGCGATCACGGCCTTGAGGAGTTGGGGCTTGCGGAGCTTGCCGTCGCCGGCGATGACGGAGTAAGCGCAGGCCATTTGCATGGGCGTGACACTGACTGCGTAGCCATAGGTGGAGCTGGAGAAATCGTAGAGATTTTCGCTGCGGGTGAAGCGTCCGTTGACCTCGCCGCTGAGGGGGATGCCCGTTTTTTTGCCGAAGCCGAAGCTAGCGAGGTAGTCATAGTGCTTTTGCATGCCGACCATCATCGCCATTTTGAAAACACCGATGTTACTAGATTTTCCGAGCACCCATTCGGCGGAAAGAGTGTCGTAGGAGTGGTGGTCCCTCATCGAAAAATTCCCTTGTTGGTATAGCTTGTTGTGGCAGAAAATCGGAGTGTGACGGGTGATCGCACCTTCGTTCATCGCAGCCGCTGCAGCGACGACTTTGATGGTAGAACCGGGTTCGTAGACCATTTGGGTGGCGAAGTTGATGCCGTTGGTGTCGAGATTTTTGAGATCATTGAGATTGAATGAGGGATAATTTGCGAGGCCGAGCACAGCACCTGTTTTGGGATTCATCACGATGATGCAGCCGCGCGGTGCCTGGTATTCCTTGATGCCAGCGAGCAGTTCCTCCTCGATGATGGATTGGATCTCCATGTCCAACGTCAATTGCACATTCAACCCGGGGCGTGGAGGTAGGGTCTTTCCGGGTTCGGGTGTGATCAAAAATCCACGCGGATTGGTGACGCTGGTGCGGTGTCCATCTTTGCCTGCAAGGATGCTTTCTAACGCTTTCTCTACCCCGTAGGTACCGACTTCTTTTTTATAGGTGTACTTGCCATGCTGAACCTCGATGATTTTTGGATAGCCGATGATGTGGCTGGCGAGCTCGGGAGAGGCGTAGCGGCGGCGTGCGGTTTTTTCGAGCGTAAATCCGAAGAGTTTGTGAGCCTCGATGGCTTTTTGAACTCTCTCGTAAATGCTTTCTTCCATGTTGCGCTCCAGGATGAACCAGTCGTTAGGGTTCGAATCGATCTTGGTCATCAGATCCTCGCGTTTGACGCGAAGAGCGATGGCGAGATGGCTGACCGCATGCGTGAGGTACTTGCTGTTTAAGATCTCGCTCTCATTGTCAATCAAGCGCTTCATGCTCTTATGCATGCGTTTGCTCTTCTCGCTATCGCTGAGATCAATCCAGCCGGGTATGGTGCTGAGTTCATCCCAGGCGAGTGATTTGGCGCAGAGTGTGTTATCGTTCAGGTCGTAGCGATTGATGCGCAAGTCAGCGAGGGTGATGCTGCGTGCGATGAGTTCGTCATTGCAATCGAGAATGTGGCCACGGCTGCCGGGTAGGTAGGTGATCGTGGTGCCTGCGTTTTGCGCTGCTTGTTGGTATTGCTTGCGATTGGTGTATTGAATCTCGATCATGCGCCACGACAAAAAGCTGAATCCTGCAATGACAAGCAGGAACAGCACGGTGCAGCGGCTAGAGAATTTATGACACATGAACGAAGAGAGATGGGGGGGATGGCGGGATCAGGGACGGTTGTTTTGCAAGGAGAGTGAGGGGTTTTTGAGGCGAATGACCTCGACGCTGTTCGGCGGTGTGGGCACAAGATCCGTGCCGTTTGCCTTGAGTTTTTCGCGGATGTCATAGCGGGCGAGTTGTTGTTCAATCTCGGCTTGCACGCTGGGGATACGGTCTTGTTGGAGCGACTGAATGCTTTTCTCGGCGACGGCGATGTCGCGCACGGTTTTGATTTGTTGATTGCGGTAGGATACATGCTTGATGGCCCCCGCAGCAATGATGGTGATGGCGATGGCAAACATTACGTTACCGAAGGCGTGATTGGGTGGCTGAGTGCGTGATTCGTTCATGGCAAATGTGGGTTGGGAAGGTTGCGATTATTACGCAGGGCGACCCGAAGCTTTGCGCTGCGGGCCCGTGGGTTGGCGGAGAGTTCTTTGGGCCCTGCACTGATGGCTTTGCGCACCGGCAGGGTGAAAAAATATTCGGGATTGTCGCGCGGTGCGGGCCAAGTGGGATCGTCGATGAATGGCTTGGCGCGGTGCTGGATGAATTGTTTGGTGAGACGATCTTCGAGGCTGTGGAAGGTGATGACCAGCAATCGCCCGCCTGGGCGTAGGAGCGAAATGGAAGCTTCGAGGGCCGATTGCAATAGTGTAAGCTCCTCGTTGACGCGTATGCGAATGGCCTGAAAGGTGCGGGTGGCAGGATGAGTTTTGCCGTAGCGACCAAGGGCTTGTTCGATGGTGCCAGCGAGATCGCCGGTGCGTGTGAAGGGTGCTTTTTTACGGCGATCCACGATCAATTGCGTGATGCGGCGTGCTTGCGGTTCCTCGCCGAATTCGCGGAGTACTTGCAGGATTTCCCGTTCGCTGGATTCGTTGATGAAATCGGCAGCGCTCATGCAGGCGTTCGGCCCCATGCGCATGTCGAGCGGACCGTCCTTCTGGAAGGAAAATCCACGCTCGGCACAATCGATCTGATGCGAGGAGACTCCGATGTCGAGGAGGATTTTGTCCACTTTGCCATCGGCGGGGAGATGGGGATGTTCGGCCATTTGCGAGTAGTTCGCCTGAAAAGTATGCAGGGATTCGCGAAATGCAGAGAGACGGTGTGATGCAAAAGCGATGGCTTGGGGATCACGGTCGATAGCTAATACACTCGCGTGTTTTTTAAGGAAAATCTCGGTGTGTCCGCCTCCACCAAGTGTGCCATCAAGAATGACGTCACCAGGTTGTGCATCCATCCATTCGTCGACTTCATCGGCGAGTACAGGATGGTGGTAGTGAGAAGAAGTTGGCGGGAGAGGAGCCGTCCCTTGCTCCTCTACCCGCCCAGCCATAAGAAAGGGTTCAGGCAGTGATGTCGAGTAGTTCACCGAAGCGGAAATTCGTTCCGGGATGAAGTGTACTTGGTCGGCTGAATATGCGCCGATGATTTGTGGGCAGAGCCCGGAAAAAAGTGGCGGGAGAAGAGCCGTCCCTTGCTCTTCTCTCCGCCCAGCCAAAAATGGGATTGTGCGTGGATGTGACTTTTTTTTTGTCGCCTGCATCAGGATTGATTGCCAAGCACGTGCCCACAGACCTGCAACCCGCTGAGGCAGGGTCGCTGGGGAGTGATGGGCTAGTATATTGTGCATGATCGGCGAACATTAGAAAATTTTGATTTTACTGAACTTCTCGTTGACGTTAGCCTTTTGGGCTTCCTTGATTTTTGTGTAATCTACAGCATTGCAGATGTCAAAGTAGCGGCCGCGACCGACAAGGATCACGTTAGACTCTGCTGCAATGTTAGCGCGGGTACTCCAGTCTTTGGGGATGAGGAGCTTGCCTTGGTTGTTGATAGTGACGGCGAGGATCCCCTCATAGAGCATTTCGATGGCTTCACGAATATCACCAATGTCCACACCCTGGGTCTCAGAGATCTCTTTTTCAATTTGGGCAAAAGCGGCTACAGTAAGTACACGGAT
>Ga0208597_1000833_pt1 | contig 12119 bp, 13 predicted proteins | sample LakMenEpi05May12_FD_150673 | JGI IMG/M metagenome (GOLD analysis project Ga0208597, IMG submission 150673) | Freshwater microbial communities from Lake Mendota, WI - 05MAY2012 deep hole epilimnion (SPAdes) | ecosystem: Environmental > Aquatic > Freshwater > Lake > Epilimnion/Euphotic zone ...
TACATTTGCATTATCAAAATTAATGAATTTTATTCATTTTTAACATCATTTTATGAACGAACAGGAATTGCTAAAAGCAACCACACATAGAGATAGAGTAAGCTCTGTGACCGAATCGGGAAGTCGAAAATGGGTTTTTGCCCAAATGCCTCACGGATTTTTTTATAACATTAGAAATGTCGTTGCACTTTTTTATTTTGCTATCTTTTTTGGATTACCATTTGTGAAAATTAATGGAAATCCACTTTTTCAATTCAATATTCCTCAAGCCAAATTAATTTTATTTAGTAAGATTTTCTGGCCTCAGGATTTCTTCATATTTGCTATTTCTATGGTGGCTTTTATCGTTTTTATTGTGTTGTTTACCATTGCATTTGGACGATTGTTTTGCGGTTGGGCTTGTCCGCAGACGTTTTTCTTAGAATTTATGTTTCGAAAAATAGAGTGGCTCATTGAAGGAACTCCTATGCAACAAAAAAAGCTGAAAGAAAGTCCTTGGAATTTTGAAAAAATATGGAAAAAGGGATTGAAACATTTTGTTTTTATTGCTATTTCCTTTGCTATTGCCAATGTATTTCTTTCGTATATTATTGGGATGGATGCTTTGCTAGAGAAGATTACGGGCAATATATTCGATAATTTTGGCACTCTTTTGGGCTTAATCATTTTTACAGCTTTGTTTTATTTTGTGTTTTCAAGAGTTAGAGAGATTGTCTGTACCACCATTTGCCCTTATGGAAGGCTACAAGGCGCTATGTTGGACAAAAATAGTATGCAAATTTCGTATGATTATGTTCGTGGCGAGCCCAGAGGAAAATTTAGCAAACATAGAGAAAAGTCGCTCGGAAATTGTGTAGACTGTCATAAATGTGTGGATGTATGTCCTACAGGAATTGATATCCGCAACGGTTCTCAAATGGAATGCGTAGGTTGTACGGCGTGTATAGATGCTTGCGATGAAATTATGGAAAAATTCAATTTTGAAAAAGGATTGATTCGTTATGCGTCCGAAAATCAAATCAGCGAGAAAAAACCATTTGAATACAATACTCGTATGAAAGCCTATACGGTGGTGTTATTGATTCTCATTACTATTGTAGCTGTTCTCATCTATCGAATTCGTTCTATAGACACGTATATTGTCCGCACCAAAGGTCAATTGTATCAAGAAATTGGCACTGATACACTCAGCAATATGTACACCCTCAAAATTATCAATAAAACCGATAAAATAGAAAAAGTAAACCTTACGTTAGACAAAAAAGAAGGAATTATCCAGTATATTGGCTATAATGAATTAGTTTTGCAGAAAGAGAAAGTGAATGAATTTACGTTCTTGGTTAAATTTCATAAAGGTATCATCAAAAAGAGAAGTACGCCTATTGTTTTTGAAGTATGGAAAGGAAAAGAATCGCTTCAAACGGTGAAAACAAGTTTTTATGGACCTTTTCAATAAATTTTTCAATAATATAAAAAGTAAAGTATGAGCTGGGGCAAAGGAATTTCAATATTTATAATACTTTTCATCATCACAATGATGGGAATGGTATGGCTAGCATCAAAGCAATCTATCGAAATGATAGACAACAATTACTACCAAAAAGAAGTGGCGTTTCAAGGCGTTATTGATGGCCGTCATCGCCTCAAAGAAGCATTGGCTGGCAAAGCCTTTATTCTTAATTTACCCGAAAAAATCCAATTACAATTTCCAGTAACAACGGTTTCAAAAATAGATTCGGGATATATTGAGTTATTAAAATTGGATAATCAAAAATTTGATATGAAAGTAGCGTTGAACCCCAATGCTGAAGCGGTTCAAGATATTCCTAAAAAAGAATTTAGAGAAGGCAAATATCGCATTCGAGTTTTTTGGAGCAATGAAGGGCAGACCTATTATCACGAGGATGATTTGTTTTTCTAAACCATTCAAACATTTATGGAAATTTCCCAATTTCTTTTCAATAAATTTTATCTAGGTTTTTCCATCGGTTTTTTGGGGGCGTTTCATTGTGTGGGTATGTGTGGCCCTTTGATTTGGTCTTTGCCTATTCACAAAATGAGACTCTTCAATAGAAATTTATATTTTGCTACGTATCATATTGCTCGTATTCTCAGTTATGTTATGTTGGGGCTTGTCGTAGGACTTTTTCAAGCTTGGCTTCCTTTTCAGCAAATTTTTAGTATTTTATCCATCATTGTAGGACTTGTGTTTTTGCTCAATCTGTTTTCGGTTTCTATACCTTTTTTGGGCAAAGCCAATCAGCGATTCAGCCTAATCATCGCTCGAAAAACCTCTTTTTTCTTTACCCAGAAAAAAACCCTATATTCCTTTTTTATGCTGGGCTTTCTCAATGGATTGCTACCCTGTGGCCTCGTATATACCGCCTTGGCGAGTACACTTACCCAAACCAATTGGGCCGATAGTGCCTATTTAATGCTTGCTTTTGGATTGGCTACATTTCCTGTAATGTTTGCGGTATCTATTTTTGGAAATTGGATAACGGATATGATTCGTTCTCGCTATCAATTTCTTACCAAAATTGTGATTTTTATTATTTCGTTATTACTCATTTACCGTGGGGTTTTAGGTTTGATACCTACGCCAAAAACAGCTTCCAATAAGCCTGCCATTATGGATTGTCATTAACTCAAAATTTAATAAATAGGTCTCTCTTTTCAAACATAAATCTATTTCAAATTTTTTATAGAAGCTTCAAAAACTTAAATACTATATTTGTTGCATGTATTTAAAAAGAGTTTTTTTATTGCTTATGCTTGCTAATTTATTTTCTTGTCATCAGGAAATTAATAAAAGTAAGGATGTGTTGAAATTCAATATTTCACAAGGTTTGAGTTCGTTGGATCCTGCCTTTGCAAAAGATTTGAGTACTACGTGGATGGTGGGAAATGTATATGATTGTCTTTTTACCTTGGATGAAAATACGGAGTTGAAACCTCAGTTGGCTACGCATTATGAAGTCAATAATGATGCCACTTTATACACCATTTACATGCAAAAAGGTGTTTTTTTTCATAAAAATGCTTGTTTCGCTTCCAAAGATAGCATACGAATGGCCACGGCCTATGATGCGGTCTACTCCTTGGAACGATTGCTTAACCCCGAAACAGCCTCGCCGGGGTCATGGATTTTGAATGGCAAAGTGGATTCGGTACAGCCGTTTAAGATTTTGGATAGTTTTACCTTTCAAATTCGGCTTCAAAAGCCTTTTGCCCAATTTATATACATCCTTACCATGCCGTACACGAGTATTCTGCCTCATGAAGCGGTATCTTTTTATGGGAGTACGTTTAGGAAAAATCCTGTGGGAACAGGGCCTTATAAAATGAAAGCTTGGGAAGAAGGAACGGCTTTGTTTTTAGAGAAAAATCCAAACTATTTTCAAATAGATTCCCAGGGCGTTCGTTTGCCGTATATTTCGCATGTAAAAGTTACTTTTAATGAACAAAAGAAAATGGAATTTTTGATGCTTAAAAAAGGCGAATTGCATTTTTTGAAAGATGTAGATGGCAGTGTAGTTCATGATGTATTTGACGAGCAAGCCAATTTGCTTCCCGCATTGCAAAAAGATTTTTATGTACAGAAAAAGACGTATCTGAATACCGAATATTTGGCTATTATTCACCATAATCCAAAATCGCCATTGCATAATAAAAATGTCCGAAAGGCGATTAATTTAGCTATCAATAGACAGGAAATTGTGGCTAGTTTGAAAAATAATTTAGTCAATATTGCCAACAAAGGATTTGTAGCTAAAGGCATGCCCAACTACGATACGGCATTTCAAGGCTTTGAATACAATCCCGCCAAAGCAAAAGAATTGCTGGCACAGGCTGGTTATTCCGCTTCTAATAAACCCAAAATTCAATTACATATAAATAATGCCTTTGTAGATTTAGCCGAGTTTGTGATTTATCAATTGCAGCAAGTGGGCTTTGAAGTAGACCTAAAAATGCACCCTGCCGAAACGATGATGCAATTGGCAATAGAAGGGAAAATAGATTTTTTTAGACGTTCGTGGACCGCAGATTACCCCGATGCAGAATCTAATTTTGCTTGCTTTTATAGCCAGAATGGTGCGCCCCCCAACTATACACGATTTAAAAATGCTACGTATGACGCATTGTATGAAAGTATACTAAAAGAAACTAGTGCCGAGAAGCGAATTCCTATTTATAAAAAAATGGAGCAAATTTTATTGGAAGAAGCGCCTATTGTGCCTATTTTTTATGATCAATCTATACGTGTGATTCATAAAAAAGTGAAAAATTTAGGTCAAAATAGCATCAATCATTTGGATTTGAGAAAGGTTAGAATAGAAAAATAAATAAAAATAATATAAATGAAAAGTTTATACATCGTTACAGGATCGCATTTAGGATTGGGGAAAAGTATTGTTACTAAGTTATTACAAGATAAAAATAATACCGTGATAGGCATTTCCCGTCATAATGATTTGGAGCATTCGCAGTTTCAATTTGTTTCTTTGGATCTTTCGCAAGTAGCTGCTGTGAAGCAATTTTCGTTTCCCGATGTTCAAAATTTTGAGAATGTTGTGCTTATCAATAATGCAGGTATCTTAGGCGAAATCACTACATTGGAAAAAGTAAGTATTGAAAATTTAGAATCCGTTATATCCGTAAATTATACGGCTGTGATGCTCTTATCTACTTTGTTTATAAAAGCATATCAACACGCAGAGATTCAAAAAACAATTATTACCATTTCAAGTGGAGCTGCTACCAGCGCATATCCTTCTTGGGCTAACTATTGCGCCAGCAAAGCCGCTATCGAAATGCTGATGAAATGTATTGTGGAAGAACAAAAAAATAAAGAATTTCCCATTGCTGCTTTTGCTATAGCACCAGGTGTCGTAGATACGCAGATGCAACATCAAATTAGAAATACTGATATTTTGGATTTTGAATTTAAACCCAAATTTATAGCGCTCCACGAAGAAGGTAAATTGTATAAGCCTGAAGATGTGGCAGATAGAATTATTGAAGTAGGCCAAAAACCTCATGAATTCAATGATACTATCTTTAGGGTAGTGATTTAGATATAAGTTTTTCATTACTTTTTTGAGAAAATATCTTATTTTTAACTTCTAAATAAAAAAATGTGAAGCGAGTTTTACGAAAAAAATCAATTGATCATATTGTCAATGAATTAGCTAATTCAAAGGATTCGTTGAAAAAAAATCTAACGGTATTGGATTTGACGTCATTTGGTATAGCGGCAGTAATTGGTGCAGGTATATTTTCTACTATTGGAAAAGCTTGTTTTTCGGGCGGTCCTGCTGTGATTTTCCTATTTATTTTTACGGCAGTAGCTTCGGGATTTAGTGCTTTGTGTTATGCCGAATTTGCTTCGCGTGTGCCTGCTTCGGGTAGTGCTTATACCTATGCATACACTAGTTTTGGAGAAATATTTGCTTGGATTATCGGTTGGGCATTGATCATGGAGTATAGTATTGGAAATATTGCCGTGTCTATTTCTTGGAGCGAGTATTTTGTGAGTTTATTGAGAAATGTTGGCTTGAATTTCCCGGCTTGGCTTTCTATTGATTATAAAACCGCGTATAGAAGTTTTTCGGAAGGCCTTGTGCATCCCTACACCGATGCTTGGACTTCGGCGCCTCTTATCATGGGGAAAAAGATCGTTTTCAACTTGCCTGCATTGGCCATAAATGTAATAATTACGGCAATAGTATATATGGGAATCAAAGAATCTAAATTGTTAGGAAATGCCATGGTATTGTTAAAAATATTGGTGATTTTGATGGTGATTTCCGTAGGTTTTTTCTATGTAGATACTGCTAATTGGAACCCATTTATGCCCAATAAAGTCTATGGCGTCATGGCCAGTGTATCGGCTGTATTTTTTGCCTATATAGGTTTTGATGCCATTAGTACCACTGCCGAAGAATGTATCAATCCCAAACGTGATTTGCCACGAGGAATGATTTATTCGTTGATTATTTGCACCGTTTTGTACATTTTATTGGCTTTGGTGCTTACAGGCATGGTTTCATACAAATTTTTGGATGTGAAAGATCCATTGGCTTTTGTGTTCAATCAAAGAGGATTGAATTGGATAGGTGGCGTCATTAGTGTGAGTGCTATTGTGGCCATGACCAGTGTTTTATTGGTTTTTCAAATGGGGCAACCTAGAATTTGGCTAGCGATGAGCCGCGATGGATTGATGCCAAAACGATTTTCAAAAGTGCATTCAAAATATCAAACACCTAGCTTTTCTACTATTATTACAGGCGTGGTTGTTGGGGTGCCTATTTTGTTTTTGGATTATGATATCGTTATCGAATTTACGAGTATTTCTACCTTGTTTGCCTTTGTATTGGTAAGTGGTGGTGTGCTTTTATTGCCCGATGCTGTTAAAGAAAAAAACAAGTTTTCATTGCCAAAAATCAATTCAAGGTATATTCTTACCGCTATTTTTATTATGATTGTAGTTGGTTTGAATTATTATGAACCTAGTTATTTTTCAAATCTAGCTAATTATGCTCCTGCCGATAAAGCTTTTGAATGGTTTGGGACTACAATTTTCCATTATTCAGACGATAATGTACAAAAGGTATCCTTGCAGATTTTTTATCTAATTTTTACTTTTTTTGTTGGACTTTCTATTTGGAAAAATTTATCTTTAATTCCTGTTTTGGGGGTATTGAGCTGTATGTATTTGCTTACGAGTATGAATATTCATAATTGGATATATTTTATGGTATGGATGGTCATTGGATTGGTGGCTTATTTTAGCTACGGTATCAAAAAGAGTAAATTGAATCCAAAAAATCAAATTAATTAAAATTTAAAATAAAAGTAAATGTTTGAATTTCATTTAGATAAAACGCTTTATTTCAATATGCAAACCGAAAATGCGGAGGAATTTGTATTACCATTTATCGAAGAAAAATTGAAAATAGATGCCTCGCTTACTGTCTTGGAAGTGGGGAGTGCTGAAGGCGGTGTTATCAAGGCTTTTGCCAAAAAAGGCTGCCAATGTGTGGGCGTAGAATTGAATGATTCTAGAGCCATTCAATCTAGAGAATTTCTAAAAGAATATATAGAAAAAGGGCAAATTCAAATCATTAATAAAAATATTTATGACCCTGAATTTGAGACTGAGTTTAACGAAAAATTTGATTTAATCATTCTCAAAGATGTGATTGAACATATTCCCGATCAGCAAAAAGTGATGTTTCAGTTTCGTAAGTTTTTGAAAACCAACGGTAAGATTTATTTTGGATTCCCACCCTTTCGAATGCCTTTTGGTGGTCATCAGCAAGTATGCCAGAGCAAAATTCTCTCCAAATTGCCGTATTTTCATTTGCTTCCTATGCCTCTTTATAAATTGGTTTTGAAGGCTTTTGGTGAAAATATAGAGGAATTTGTAGAAATCAAAGAGACAGGTATTTCTATAGCTCGTTTTCACAAAATATGTGATAATGCCAATTTTGAAATTGTGAATAAACTTCATTATTTAATTAATCCCATTTACAAATATAAATTTGGATTGGAACCTCGAAAGCAATTTTCGTTTATAGAAAAAATTCCATATTTCAAGGATTTTGTGACGACTTGTGTATTTTATTTAGTAGAAAAAAAAGGGTAGACGATGCTGAAAAAAACGATGGGTGAGATAGAGGACACGCATTTGAAGGATTTGAATACATTGCATGAAAATCAAAGTGTTGTAGTACTTGATAATGTGCGAAGTGCGCATAATGTAGGCTCTATTTTTAGAACCAGCGATTGTTTTGGTATCAAAAAGGTATTTTTGTGTGGCATCACGAGTCCCGTGGAGAATAGAGAAGTTCAAAAAACAGCCTTGGGAGCCGAATTGTCCGTCCCTTCTGAAAAAGTAGAAGAGACCATTTCTTGTATTGCCGCATTGGAAAATCAATACGAAATCATATCGATAGAACAAACCAAAAATAGCACCTATTTGAATGAATTTCAATGGGATGCTACTAAAAAGTATGCATTTGTATTTGGCAATGAAGTGGACGGTGTAGATGAGTCCATTATTAAAAAAAGCAATCACGTCATTGAAATCCCTCAAGTAGGTATCAAACATTCATTGAATGTAGCCAACAGCGCTAGTATTGTCCTTTGGGATTATTTCAATTTTTTGAATGGAGGTTAAAGATTTAATTTCAACATAGGATTTAATAAAAAAATCAAAATCCTGCACTTTTTTAGGCTTTTTTGATTAAAATGTATTTACTTTGTGACCTTTCATTTTATAGAAAATCCTATTTATAGTTCATGGCGAAGAAAAAGCCTACCTTAGTATTCAATCCTTCTACGCTTACATTTGAGCAGAAAAAAATATCTTGGCAGTCAAGATTGCTATTTGGATTGATGATAGCGAGCGGCGTGGCGGTTTTTGGGTTTATAATGATTATGATTTCGCATAAAATATTTCCTTCTCCTAAGGAAATCGAGTTGAAAAAACAGATTGCGCTGTTGAAAAAACAATATGGAAGGCTCGAAAACCATTTAATTTTAGTAGATAAAGATTTGTATACGCTTCGCAAACGCGATGAAAACTTGTATCGAGTTATTTATCAGCGCGATCCTATTTCAAATGATATATGGAAAATTGCGGAATTGGATAGCACGAATTATAAATTTAGAGAAAATTCCAATTTAGAAGTCATAGCGGATGTTTTGGGGAAATTGAAGGTGATTCGCAATAAAATGAAAATACAAACTCGTTCATATAATGAATTGGTATCTCTTGTAGCTCGTAAAGATGAAATGATTCAATCCATTCCTTCCATTCAGCCTATATCCAATCAAGATTTGAATAGAATTTCTTCGGGATTTGGATGGCGTATTCACCCTATTTATAGAATTCCAAAATTGCATACAGGCGTTGATTTTACAGCCCCTACAGGTACTGATATTATCGCTTCGGGAAATGGAGTGGTAGAAAAAGCGAGCTATGGCAGAGGCTATGGAAAAGAAATTGTGATCAATCATGGTTATGGATATAAAACGCGATATGCGCACTTATCTCAATTTGCAGTGACTCAGGGCATGCATGTGAAAAGAGGGCAAAAAATTGGTGCGGTGGGTAGTACCGGAGCATCTGTAGGACCGCATTTACATTATGAAGTAGAGTATTTGGAAACCAAAATTGATCCATCTTTGTTTTTCTATAACGACTTGAGTGCCGATCAATACGAAAAATTAATTCAAATAACAAACGCAGGCGGTAAAGCCTTTGACTAAAATATAAGAACATGAAGGGAAAAAATATCAAAAAAAATAAAATATCGTACTGGAATTCCATTTTCAGTATTTCTACCGTATTGTTTTTAACAGGATTTTTGGGATTGTTTATCATTATTGCCAAAAATACGAGCGATATACTAAAAGAAAGTGTATCCATTCACGTAGAATTAGCCGATGCTACACCTCAAGAGTATAATGAAATCATTGCTAAGCTCAAGACGTATGATGAAGTACGAAAAATTAATTATGTGACTAAAGAAGAAGCGGCCGTAAAATTGAAAAATGATATTAAAGAAGATTTTATTCAAATTATTGGGTATAATCCTTTGTATAATGCCTTGGATGTCAACTTAAAATCAGATTATTTCAATCAGCAAAATATTGAAAAAATAAAGAAAAATCTGTTGTTGGAATCGCTCGTAAGGGATGTGTCTTATCCAAAAGTAATTTCACAATCCTTAGATAAAAACCTACGAAAAATTTCATTTTTCATAGGTGCATTGACTATTTTTTTATTGTTGATAGCAGTTGTATTGATAGATAGTACAATTCGTTTGGCCATGTTCTCCGATAGATTTTTGATCAAAAGTATGCAGCTGGTGGGCGCTACAAGATGGTTTATCATAAAACCTTATATTTGGCGTTCTATACTCAATGGAATTGTTAGTGCAATTATGTCATTTATCATCCTTGTATTGGTGTTGTATATGATTAGTAAATATTCGGAATTGATAGATATTATGCATGAAATCAATCACTTGGTTGTTGTGTTTTTTGGATTGATTTTCTTGGGAATAATTATATCCTCTATCAGTACTGTTTTTGCGGTACATAAGTATTTAAGAACAAAATTAGATTCATTATATTAATAAAAAAATTAAAAATAAAAATATGGCAAAGGAAAAACCAAAACCAACCGTAATGACTTCAAAGTCAGAAGAAAAAGTATCGGCAACTACACATACAAATCGTATGCCTTTATTGTTTGGTGAGATTAATTACAAAATGATGTTGGCAGGATTAGTATTGATTTTGATTGGATACGGACTCATGATGGGCGGAAATAATGCCGATCCTAAAGCAGCATTTCCTACCGAAGAAATTTATTCATTTAGACGCATTGTTTTGGCACCTATCGTTATCATTGCAGGCTTTATTGTGGAAGTTTTTGCAATTTTGAAGATAAAAAAATAATCATTTATGAGTCTTTTTCAGGCGATAATCATTGCCATCATTGAAGGATTGACAGAATATCTTCCAATCTCTTCAACGGCACACATGATTTTTACGAGTACTTTTTTTGGTATTCAAGAAGATAGTTTTGTGAAAATGTACCAAGTTTCCATTCAGTTTGGAGCCATTTTAGCTGTTGTGTTTTTATATTGGAAAAAGTTTTTTGACTTTTCAAAGCTTGATTTTTATATCAAATTAGCATTGGCAGTAATTCCCGCATTAGTGCTAGGTTATTTATTTGACGATGCCATTGAAGCGGTATTGGAAAAACCGATTCCCATTGCTATTGTATTGGTGTTGGGAGGTATTATTTTGTTGTTCATCGATAATTTTTTCAAGAATCCAGCAGTTACAGAAGAATCTCAAATTAGTTTCAAAAAGGCTATCATAATTGGATTTTGGCAATGTTTGGCCATGATGCCAGGCACGAGTAGAGCGGCAGCTTCTATAATCGGCGGAATGCAGCAGAAATTGAATAGAGAAACCGCAGCAGAGTTTTCTTTTTTTCTAGCCGTTCCTACCATGTTGGCGGTGACGGCATACTCTGTTTTTTTGAAAAAATGGGATGTTGCAGGTACCGAAATGAAAGGATTTGAGATGATTTTAGCCAATTCTCAAAATACAATTATGTTTTTTCTTGGAAATATAATTGCCTTTGCCGTAGCGGTGTTTGCTATTAAATTTTTTATAGAAATGATCAAAAAATATGGCTTCAAAATGTGGGGTTATTATCGAATTGTGTTGGGCATTTGCTTATTAATTAGCTATACTTTTTTTAAATAAAATTCATGTTGGATATTAGACAGCAAATTGCATCGGGTTGTGTGTTATTGGTAGATAAGCCACTTACTTGGACCTCTTTTGATGCCGTAAATATAATAAAATCGCATTTTCGAAAATTACAACCTAAGTTGAAAATAGGACATGCAGGTACTTTGGACCCCTTGGCCGATGGACTTTTGATTATTTGTACTCAAAAATTCACCAAAACGATAGAATCTATTCAAATTCAAAAAAAGACATACATTGCTGAAATATTCATAGGCTCCACAAGACCTTCTTTTGATAGAGAGACCGAAATTGATGCAACCTTCCCTTTTGAACATATTACAGAAGAATTAATCAAAGAAACATTGGATAGTTTTTTAGGAGTTCAGCAGCAATTTCCGCCCGTATATTCTGCTATCAAACAAGGTGGAAAGCCTATTTATTTGAAGGCACGAAAAGGTATTGAAGTGGAAGTTAAGTCAAAAGAAATTGAGATATATCATATTGAATTTCAAGGATATAAAAATCAAATATTGACGATAGAAGTATGTTGTAGCAAAGGAACTTATATTCGTTCGCTGGCAAATGATATAGGCAAAAAGCTCCATTCAGGAGCCTATTTACATGCTCTAACTCGCACAAAAATTGGAGATTATTCATTAGAAAATGCCTATAAATTGGATGATTTGATTGCTCAGATTAGAGAAACGCCTGTAGAATTACAATCATAAAATTGATATAAGATGTTGGAATTTAATCAATTGATTGCTGTTGATGCGCCGTTAGTGATTACGATAGGTTCATTTGATGGATTGCATCTAGGACATAGACAATTA
>Ga0208597_1000834_pt1 | contig 12117 bp, 6 predicted proteins | sample LakMenEpi05May12_FD_150673 | JGI IMG/M metagenome (GOLD analysis project Ga0208597, IMG submission 150673) | Freshwater microbial communities from Lake Mendota, WI - 05MAY2012 deep hole epilimnion (SPAdes) | ecosystem: Environmental > Aquatic > Freshwater > Lake > Epilimnion/Euphotic zone ...
GTATTGCTTTTATTTTACATCGTCAAAGAGTGAAATTTAAGAAGGATGCAGATTTAGCCAATCAAGAAATTATGAGGCTGAAAAACGAAAACTTAGAAAATGAAATCAAGGCAAAGTTTAGTGAACAGGAAATTCTACAATTGCAAAACGAAGGCTTAAGAAAAGACATTGACGGTGAAAAGCAAGAGCAGGAAATCTTAAAGCTTAAAAACGCAAATCTAGAACGCGAAGTTTTTGCAAAAAAGAAGGAACAAGAAAACCTCCACCTTAAAAACGAAAATTTAGCAAAAGAAATAGAAGCAAAGCAAGTGCGTTTAAGCGTTTCTCTATTACAAACTGCACACAAAAACCAGTTTTTAACCGATTTAAAAGGTTTAATTCAGCAAAACAGCCTTCAAGCAAGTAATGATCCATCAGAAATTAAAAAAGTTATCAGAGAAATTAACCGCGAAATTGATCAAGTTGATTATTGGGAGCAGTTCCAGTTCAATTTTGATGAAATGCACACCGATTTCGTAGCTAAAATGAAACACAATCACCCCGATATTTCCACTAACGATCATCGCCTTTGTTGTTTTTTACTCTTAGGCTTATCTAATAGAGAAATTGCAGACATCTTACATATCACCATTAATGGCGTCGAGCAATCTAAGTATCGACTAAAAAAGAAGATGCAAATCCCAGAGAATCTTACTTTAAACGACTACATAAAAGGATTTAATGCCTAAATGAAACTTAAAAACAAGTTTTATTATTGCTTTTAAGCTCACATTATTTTCATTTTGAATAGTATTTGTCAGGTGTTAAAATTTGCATAGACACCCTGTTCCCTCCTAAATTTATAAAAATCAATTTTATAAAAACTTCCAATGTTATCTAATTAGATAGATTATCAAGTAAATAGTAAGCTTAAAACGCTTTAGTTTTTACAAAATCATTACTTAACATATAATTAACAAGGTTTTTATTCAAAATTGTCAGGTAAATAGAATTAAATATATCAAGCATATGAGGTTAACTTTTACATTTATTTTAGTATTCCTTGCATTTTCGTTGTCTGCTCAGGTAATTACTGGCGAAATAAGAGATAGTAAAACTAATGAAGCATTAGTTGGTGCAACTATTCAAAAAAAGGGAAGTAATGTCGGTAAATTCACCGATCTGAATGGTCAATTCAGCATAGAGGCAGAAAAAGGCGAAGTGCTATTGGTCCGTTATACTGGCTATCAAAACAAAGAAATACTTGTTTTAAATTCTCAACCAATCACCATTTTATTAAAATCTGCAACCGAAGAATTATCGGAAGCAGTTGTGGTGGGCTATGGCACAAAAAATCGAAAAGATATTACTGGGGCAATCTCATCTGTTTCTGCAAAAGACATGGAAAAGAAGCCAATTGCCAGAATGGAAAATATTTTGCAAGGACAAGCAGCGGGGGTTCAAGTAACTCAATACTCTGGTAAGCCAGGCAATGCCATGTCTTTAAGAATTAGAGGGGCAACTTCTTTGTCGGCTGGAAACGAGCCTTTATTTGTAATGGATGGTATTCCATTGCTTTCGGCAGAAGGAATTAACCCTGCAGATATCGCATCTGTAGAAGTATTAAAAGATGCGAGTGCTTCGGCTATTTATGGCGCAAGGGCAGCAAACGGAGTGGTATTAATTACTTCTAAATCTGGTGTAGCTAATAAATCGGAAGCGAGTTTTAATACTTATTATGGATTTAGTGAGGTGACAAAAAAATTAGGCACATTAGGCACCTCAGATTATATCAAATTAATCAACGAGTCTTATATCAATGCTAGCCAAACAGCAAGATTAGATCCTGCAGATTTTACGGCAAATACCAATTGGCAAAACGAAGTGTTTCGCCGTGCCATGACTTCCAATAATCAATTGACATTTTCTGGAGGGACTGCTAAAAACAAATACTACTTATCTGTAAATAATCAATCGCAAGAAGGCATTGTAAAAGGTTCAGGATTTAATAGAACGGGTTTACGTTTAAATATGTCGAACGAATTAAGGCCAGGTTTAAGAATGGGGTCTAATATTTCCATTGCAAAAATTGATTACGATAACGTGCCGGATAATAGTCGAGTAAATCAAGGAGGAGTTATTTTAGGCGCATTGTCTTCTCCACCATTGATGGGTATTTATAATCCAGATGGAACCTATACCGTTAATCCTTTACAAGCTTGGGAAAATCCAATAGCAAGTATCGAAGCGCCTATTGACTATACCAATACCATTCGTTTAATCGGAAATATTTTCGCAGAGTTAGACGTATTAGAAGGATTGACGCTTAAAACTTCTTTTAGTACAGAAACCTATTTTAGTCGCAATGATTATTTTTTAGATCCATTTAGAACGCAATACGGAAGAAGTTTAAAAGGAGTGGCATCGGTAAGTACTAGTCAAGAATTAGTATGGTTAGCAGAAAATACGTTAACCTATAAAAAACAAATTGAGGATCATCACTTAGAATTTCTTGGCGGATTTACAGCCCAAGAATCTAAATACCAAGGAACATATGCGCGCAACGAAGGCTTTCCAAATGCTTCGGTAACTACTTTGAATGCAGGCAGTAGAAAAGTAGAATCTACTTCCAATGCGGCAGAGTGGGCAATGCTTTCGTACTTAGGAAGGGTATCGTATAAGTACAAAAATAAATATTTAGCAGATGCAAATTTTAGGATAGATGGCTCTTCTAGATTCGGTAAAAATAATCGTTATGGATATTTTCCATCTGCTTCTATTGGTTGGAGAATTTCCGAAGAAAACTTTATCCATAAATCGAAATGGGTTGACGACTTAAAATTAAGATTAAGTGTTGGCGCAAACGGAAATCAAAATATTGGCAATTATGCAACCTATGGTTTGTATGCAATGGGCGCTAGTTATAATTTCAATGGTACAGTTTATCCAGGTACAAAACCATCTACTATTGGCAATGCTAATTTAAAATGGGAAAGTACTATACAATCCGATTTAGGGGTTGATTATAGTTTCTTGAATTATGCAATTACTTTAACTGCCGATTATTATATCAAACGCACAAAAGATTTATTAGTGAATGTTGATTTACCATTGAGCACAGGATTTAGCAGTGGCATTCAAAACTTAGGAGAAGTAGAGAATAGTGGATACGAGCTTTCTGTTCGTACAAGAAATATTGCTAATTCCAATTTTACGTGGATGAGTAATTTTAATTTCTCAGCAAATAAAAATAAAGTCATCAATATTGGTGGCGAAGACAAAGTGATTTATGGTGGCGATATTCCTGAAAAAGGATATACAACTATTGTAAAACAAGGCGGATCTATTGGTAATTTTTACGGATATGTGAGCGAAGGGGTAGATCCTCAAACAGGAAACTTAGTTTTCAAAGATTTAAATGGTGATGGATTAATAGATGATTTTGATCGTACGGTAATAGGTAATGCTACACCAGATTTTATCATTGGATTATCAAATACATTCAGCTATAAAAATTTCGATTTCGATTTTCTTTTTCAAGCTTGTTATGGCAACGAAGTGTTCAACGCTACGCGCATAGAAACAGAAGGTATGTTTTCTGTGAAGAACGGAAGCGCTGAAACCATTGATCGTTGGCTAACACCAGGCGACATTACCGCAATGCCAATTGCGGTGTTTGGAGACCCTGCCAAAAATAGTAGAATTAGTTCACGATTTATCGAAGACGGTTCTTACTTAAGATTAAGATCGCTTGCTTTAACTTATCATATGCCTAAAAAAATAATTAAAGGATTTAGGTTACAAAAATTCGATATCTATTTAAGTGGGCAAAACATGTTTGTGCTTTCTAATTATAGCGGCTACGATCCAGAAGTAAACAGAGATGGCAATAGTATCTCGCAAGGAATAGATTATGGAACCTATCCTCAAAACAGAACAATTATTGGTGGTGTTAAAATTGAATTTTAATAAGGAAGAAAAGATGAAAAAACACATAAAAAAATTCGCAATATTATTTTTAATCATAAGCCTTGCAGGTTGCAGAAAAGATTTTTTAGATCGCGAACCAATTTCAGATTTAACCGAAGGTAACTTCTTTAAAACCGGTGCAGATGCAGAGGCAGCCATTATTGCAGCCTACGATGTTTTGCAAGCAGAGATTTACGTTTTCGATTATTATATCAATAGTGATGTTATTTCTGATAATTGTTATTCTGGCGGAGATAATCCAAACAACTTTCAGATAGATAATTTTACCACTACTCCTTTAAATGGAAATGTATACAGAGACTGGGTTTATTTATACGATGCCATTAGTAGAACCAATGCAGTTTTAGATAATGTTGGTAAAATTGAATCTCCAGATTTAACTAACGAAAGAAAACAAGAAATTTTAGGAGAAGCTAGTTTTTTAAGAGCATTTCATTATTTTCAGTTAGTTACTTTATATGGCGACGCACCTTTGAATTTACATAAAGTAAATTCTACAGATCCTGCAATTGTATATCAGCCAAGGGTTTCATCGGCATTGATTTACGAGAATATCGTTAAAGATTTACAATTTGCGGCAGCTAATTTGCCAGCACAATTTCCACAGGGCAAACAACGAGCAACCAAAGGAGCGGCTAACGCTTTATTAGCAAAAGTTTATGCACAAATGCCATCTCCAAATTGGGCTTTGGTATTGCAAACAACACAAGAGGTAATTAATGGTTCTCCTTATAGTTTAGTTACAGATTACAGATTTCTTTTTGATGGCAATCACGAAAATTGTGTAGAATCTATTTTCGAAACACAATTTATTTCGGCTGGAAGTGAAGCAAATTGGGGCCCACAATTACTATTGCCACCATCAATCACAAAAGATAGTTGGAGAAAATTCAATACTCCATCTAACGATTTAATGAATGCTTTTAGAGCAGCAGGAGATACGCTTCGTTTCAATGCATCTGTGATTTGGGAATCTGGTTTGCCTTGGAATGATGGAAAATATCCTGACGGAAATATCCCTTTTGTATATAAATGGAAAACTGCAAATGGTTGGGCAAGCCCAAACAATAATATTTTGTTAAGGTTAGCGGATATTATTTTATTACAAGCAGAAGCAAAAAACGAACTCAATGATATAGTGGGTGCAACGCAGGATTTAAATACCATTAGAAGAAGAGCGCTATTAGTGGATACTAAGGCGACAAGTCAAGAACAACTTAGAGACTCTATTGCAAATGAAAGAAGATTAGAGCTAGCATTTGAAGGACATAGATGGTTAGACTTAAAACGTTCGGGCAAAGCTGTCGAAAAGTTGAACAATCTTTCCTTAAACTATAATATGACTAAAGAAAAATTATTATTTCCAATTCCGCAAAACGAATTAGATCGTAATCCAAAATTAACTCAGAATCCAGGATATTAATCAGAAAAATAAAAACCTAATTAACCAAATAAATTTAAATCTAAAAAAAACAATTATGAAAAAAATCACTACACTTATCGCTTTGTTGCTTGTGGGCATTTATGTACAAGCGCAAACAATCAATGCAACCATTTCTGTTAACATGACAGGATTTACAGTACCAACGGCTGGCGTTCACGTTGCAGGTAGTTTCAATGGATGGAACCCTAGTGCAAATGCATTAACCGATGCGGGCAATAATGTTTGGACAATTACACTTGCTGTAACACCAGGTTCGGACGTTGAATACAAATTTATGAATGGAGATTCATGGGGTACAGAAGAATCTGCTCCTTCTCCATGTACTGTTGGTGGTCACAATAGAATTTTTACTGCGGGTAGTTCTGATATGACTATCGATGTAGTTCCTTTCAACGGTTGTCCTTCTATTATCGCAACAAAAACAATTTCTTTTGGAGTTAGTATGGATGGCCTAACAGTTGGTTCTGCTGGCGTTCATGTTGCAGGTAACTTTAACGGTTGGACTCCAAGTGCAACTGGTTTAGCATTTACCAGTGGTACAACTTACGAGGCAAGTTCGGTAACAATTTTGGCATCTATTTTATCATTACAATACAAATACTTAAATGGCGATGCATGGGGTACAGAAGAAACACCTCCATCAGCTTGTTCAAATTCTGGACATAATCGCGTATTTGATATTTCAAATATGGCTACAGGTAAAGTTCCAACTTATGTTTTTGGAACGTGTAATTTAGTAACTACTGGAGTAGATGTTAAAAAGCCATTCAGCTTTACAGTATTCCCAAGTATTGCGAGTGATTACATCGGTATCAAATTAACTTCAGCAAACCAAAATGATATTAAATTAAATATCTATTCTGTAAATGGTGCGTTAATTTCTTCAGAAAATGTAAAAAGAAATTCTTCAGATTTTGAAGCACAAATTTCAGTAGGTGGTTTATCTCAAGGTGTTTACTTATTAGAAGTAGTAAATAGCGGAAGTAAATCAGTTCAAAGATTTATGGTAAAATAATTACTGTAAAATTGAAACAAGGATAGCTTTTTATAAAGTTTTTTCATTGGTAAGTAAAATTTTTGTTATTCATCAAAAAGCTTATCGTGTTTCAAGAAAAAGCAACGGGAATTTCCCGTTGCTTTTTTATAATTTAAAAATATCTTAATATTGTAATATGAGAACAATTACAGCAAGCATACTCATTTCCATTTTATTACTACAAGCTAGCTGTAAGGGTAAAGAAATATTAACGCCTGGTGGGCCAATCACTCCAAATGACGGTACTATTTCAGTTTGGAAAACCAGTCACGATGGCTCCTTTTGTTTATATAAAATACCTACCAATTTAAAATTACAAGCGAGTGTTAGTGATGCATTAGATATTAATATTGATGTTGCTAAAACAAAGCAAGAGATGGAAGGATTTGGCGCTTCGCTTACTGGCTCATCCGCCTATGTCTTAATGAATAGTTTGTCTGCTTTTCAAAGACAAGTTTGCTTGAAAGATTTATTTTCGACTACAACAGGAATTGGTTTAAGCTATTTAAGATTAACGATGGGGGCTTCGGATTTCTCTTTGTCAAATTTTACCTATAACGACATAGATGTAAATCTGCAAGATACTGCCATGGTTAATTTTTCATTAGCCACAGAAGACCAATACCTCGTTCCTGTATTAAAAGAAATTTTAGCAATCAATCCCGATGTAAAAATATTAGGTTCTCCATGGAGCGCACCGGCGTGGATGAAATCAAATAAAAAATTAATTCAAGGCGGCAAAGTGCAAGCGCAATATTATAAAGCATATGCCATGTATTTTGTGAAATACATTCAAGCATTCAAAGACCGTGGGATAAATATTGACGCAATAACAATTCAGAACGAGCCGCTATACGCTGCTCCATATATGAGCACAGAAATGTCTGCCTACGAACAAAGTACTTTTATCAAAGAATTTCTAGGCCCTGCATTTCAAAAATATGGCATACTAACTAAAATAATTATTTATGATCATAATTGGGATCGAACAGATTATCCCTTAGCAACGCTAGCAGATGCTGACGCTCGAAAATATATTGCAGGTAGCGCTTTCCATTGTTATGGAGGCAATGTTTCGGCCATGTCTCAAGTAGCAAATGCTTACCCCGACAAAGGCATTTATTTTACAGAGTGTTCGGGCGGTAATTGGGCCACCGATTTTGGGAGTAATTTGGAATGGAATATAGAAAATCTAATTATTGGTGCGCCGCGTAATCATGCCAAAACGGTATTATTTTGGAACCTAGCATTAGATGAAAATTATGGCCCTAAAAATGGAGGATGTCAAGATTGTAGAGGAGTAGTAACAGTCAATTCTGTCACAAAAAATGTCGATAGAAATATAGAGTATTTTGTGTTAGGGCATACTTCTAAATTTTTAAAATTAAATGCGGAGTTAATTGAAACTGCCGATACTAGGAGCCAAGGGCTTTCGAATGTTGCTTATTTAAATACCGATGGCAGCAAGGTACTATTAGCTTACAACCATTTATCTACCGTAAAAAAAGTACAAGTAATTGTAGCAGAAAAATATTTTAATTATTCGATTCAGCCTGGCGAACTAGTTACGTTTGTCTGGTAATATTTATTTTAAAAAAATTAAACATGTTAAATTGGAGTAAGTCATTATTTATTTTTTTCTCTATTGCATTGGTATTTAATAAAACTGCAATTGCCCAATTGCTTGTTAAAAATAAATCTGCGATTATTTTTGCTACCGAAAAAGATAGCAACCGCAAACTTTCCCAGTTAAGCGATACGCTTTATTTTAAGACACAAGCGCAAGTTTTAGAATCCGAAGTCGCTATTTTTTTAGACTCCAGTAAAACCTTCCAAGAGATGGTTGGAATAGGGGCTGCAATTACAGATGCAAGTGCCGAAAGTTTTGCAAAAATGTCATTAAAAACACAAAAAAAACTAGCGAATGATTTTTTTGATCTATCTACGGGTATAGGTTATTCTTTGATACGAACCAATATGAATAGCTGCGACTTTTCAAGTGCAAGTTATACCTATATTAAAGAAGGCGATGCAGATTTAAAAACTTTTTCTATTAAACCCGATCTGCAATTTAAAATTCCATTAATTAAAATCGCATTTGCTACTGCGGAAAATAATATAAAACTTTTTGCTTCCCCATGGAGTCCTCCTGCATTTATGAAAAGCAATAATGATATGTTACACGGTGGTAAGTTGTTGCCAAAGTACTACCAATCATGGGCAAACTATTATGTTAAGTTTATCAATGCATATGAAAACGAAGGAGTGCCAGTTTGGGGTTTATCTATTCAGAACGAACCGATGGCTACACAAAGATGGGAGTCTTGTATATACACTGCAACAGAAGAGCGAGATTTTTTAAAAAATTATTTAGGCCCAACTATTTCAAATGCAAACTTGGCTAGTAAAAAAATTATAGTTTGGGACCACAACAGAGATTTAATTTTTCAGCGAGCAAATGTCATATTCGAAGATAAAGAAGCAGCAAAATATGCATGGGGCATTGGCTTTCATTGGTATGAAACCTGGGCAGGTGGCACACAAATGTTCGACAATGTAACATTAGTTAAAGACACTTATCCCGATAAACAATTAATTTTTACAGAAGGCTGTAAAGAAACTTTTAATGCGGAGAAGTATACCAATTGGAGTATAGGAGAATATTATGCTAATGCAATGATCAAAGATTTTAATAGTGGAGTGGCCGCATGGACCGATTGGAATATTTTTTTGGATGAAAAAGGCGGACCAAATCATGTTGGAAATTTCTGTTTTGCACCCGTACATTTAAACACTAAAACAGACGAAGTTATTTATACAAATGCATTTTACTATTTAGGTCATTTTTCTAAATTCATTAGACCTGGAGCTAAAAGAATTGCTTGTTCCACTAGTAGAAGTAATATTCAAGCAACTGCGTTTAAAAATACAGATGGAAAAATTTGCGTGGTTATTCTAAATCAGAGTGAAAACAGTCAGCAATTAATTTTACAATTAAATGCTGAATCAATTCAATTACAAGTAGCAGCACATGCTATTTATTCTGTAATTATTTAATAATTAAATTTACATCAACAAGCCTGCAATTGTTGCAGACAAATAAGAAGCCAGGGTTCCGCAAATAAGTGCTTTAAATCCAAGTTTAGCTAAGTCTGCGCGTCTATCGGGTGCTAGTTCGCCAATGCCTCCAACTTGTATAGCGATAGAGCTAAAATTAGCAAATCCGCATAACGCAAAACTCACAATCACAATTGATTTTTTCGATAAAACACCTGCAGCTATCATGGGCGATAAATTAGAGTAAGCCACAAATTCGTTGATCACTAATTTGGTGCCCATGAGCGCACCAACTAGGTGTGTATCTTTTGAAGGTACACCCATTAAGTAGGCAAAAACAGAAAACACCGAACCTAATATTTCTTTTAAGCTAAGTTCTTTCAAAGAAATACCAATCATGCTTAAATCCATGCTAGTATTGTAATACAAGGCTCTGCCTATATAGCCTAAGCCCGCATCTACCATGGCAATTAATGCAATAAATCCAAGCAACATAGCAATTACATTTAACGAAATGCGCATACCATCACTTGCGCCATGCGAAATAGCATCCATTAAATTGGCATGTGCTTTTTTAATTTCAATTTTTACCGTTCCTTTTGTTTCCGAAACTTCTGTTTCTGGATAAACAATTTTTGCAATTACTAATGCGCCCGGAGCTGCCATAATACTAGCCGCAATTAAATATTCTGCAGGTACGCCCATCGAAATATAAACAGCCATTACCCCACCTGCAATACAAGCCATACTGCCAGCCATACTCGCTAGCAATTCAGATTTAGTCATTCCAGAAATATAAGGTTTGATCATAATCTGTGCTTCTACTTGTCCAACAAATGCACTGCCTACATTCGACAAGGCTTCCGAACCGCTTACGCCCATTAGCTTATGCACTACTTTTGCAAAAACCGCTACAATCCTTTGCATGACTCCGATGTGGTATGCAATGCTAACTAATACTGATACAAAAATAATAGTAGGGATAATTTTAAAAAAGAAAATAAAAGTATTACTAATGCCAAATACGGGCGCTAATAAAGAGGAGTTTACTAATGGTCCAAATACAAAATCTGCGCCCTTGTTAGAGAAGTCTAACAGCATCGTTATAAAGTAACCGATTTTTGCAAAAACCAATTGACCCAATGGAATTTTTAAAATAAAAACAGCAAGTAATGCTTGAATAAGCAAACCAGTAAATACTAGTTTTTTATCGATTGCTTTTTTATTATTGGAAAGCAAAAAAGCAATACCTAAAATAGCGATGATACCAAAAATTCCGAAATAACGATCCATGTTTATTTTTTTATTTTTTAAATATACTTTTTTTAATGTTACCTAAAAACCCTTAATTTCTACAGCAAGTTTGCCGATACATGCTAATTGGATGGCAATAGACTGTTCTTCCAGTAAGATATCTGTGGGTTCAAATCGAATAATATTACCATTTAATTGAATGAAATTAAATTTTGCATTAGTAAGTGCACTGTTCGCATTTTGTTGCGCTTGCTGCAATTGGACTTTCATAGGGTAATTTAATTGTGATTCAATTTGATTTTTAAAGGAGTTCTTAAAAAGAAATGCAGTCGCACCAACCAAGGCATTTTTACTTTTAATATCGAAATCAAAATTGGTAATTTTTAATTCTTGATTTACTCTGTCATAAATCGGAGTTCCAAGCGCATAAATTTCTGCATTAATTTTTTTGGTGAATAACCCTTTGGTAACAGCAGCGTTCAAATTTATTTTAGCAGCAACCTTGTCGCCGTTATTAAAAATATTTATTTGGTTGATGGTAATAATTTCTTTGCCGTTTTCGTAAGTAAATGTTTTACCAGCTAATGCTGCATTCGCTAACAAACTTGCCTGCGTGTAGTCGATGGTCGCTTTACAATAAATAGCAAAACTACTGTCGTATTTTTGTTGTTGGGTTAAATTTGGCAGCTTTTTTAAACTAGGTATGATTGGCTTATCTCCTGAAACGATAGCTATTCCAGCCCTTATGCCCATATAAAAATAAATAGATTTTCCGTCGCAATTAATTTTTGATGCCGAAATAGATTCTGGAGAAATTACTAAATAGCTTTTATACGTTTCATTAATTAATTGCGCTTGTTGAAATTCATTCCAATATTTTTCAACGGTAGGTTTAATTTTTAATATTTTACTTACCTCCGCATCTAGCTTCTCATTTATTTCTTTCGCTTTTAAATTAAGCGCCGTTTCTATTACTGCACCAATCGGTATTTTAATTAACCCTAAAGATAGAAATGGTTTTTCGAGCCATTGAAAATCGGTTTCCGAACTTATTTGTACATCCCAATTTGCGTTAATTCCAATTTTACTATTGATGGTTAAATTAATTTTAAAAGTAGCTTCTTTAGATTGGTCCACACCAACTGTTTGATCGAACATACTAAAGAAATCTTTTTTCAATCGCCCTTTTACATAAATTTCGATGGGTGCCGTAATCGAAATTTTATCTCCTTTGCCACTAATTTTAAAATCTGCTAGCTTGCTAATTTTTACAATTAAATTATCGTTATTGTTATTTTCAAAACTCTCATCATTATATAAAACACCAGTAAATTGCTTATTGATATTGTTTTCCAAG
>Ga0208597_1000837_pt1 | contig 12094 bp, 10 predicted proteins | sample LakMenEpi05May12_FD_150673 | JGI IMG/M metagenome (GOLD analysis project Ga0208597, IMG submission 150673) | Freshwater microbial communities from Lake Mendota, WI - 05MAY2012 deep hole epilimnion (SPAdes) | ecosystem: Environmental > Aquatic > Freshwater > Lake > Epilimnion/Euphotic zone ...
TTGGCAGCCCAAACGGGAGTTCGACTTGACAAAAAACGCTTGATCAAGCATCGCCAATTCATCATCTGAGGCTTCGGAAAGGGTATGTTCGCTCAAAACATAGACCTGACAGGTAGCGCAAAGAGCCATCCCGCCGCATTCTCCTTTTACGGGTAATTCAACGGCCCTGCAGAAATCCATCAAGTTTAATCCCATGTCGGTGGGTGCTTGGTAGGTCTGTTCCTGACCATTTCTATCAACAATTGTGATATCGATGATATTTGAATCCATTTAAAGTAAGTGGGTTAAATGCGCCTGACAGTTTTTTGTAATGATTCGATATTGCTTCTCCCCCGAATGCTTCTCTAAAACATAAAGACAAACATTGTTGTGCTCAAAATCATCCATTTGGTGCAAGGGTGTATTTGTTAATAGGCAAAGAAATCCTCGCAAGGCTCTGCCATGCATGCAAACTAGGATGGGCGATTTTTCTAGGGTTTCGATTTTTTTCAAGCCCAATTTTTGACGTTTCACCATTGAATTGGGGGTTTCGCCGCCGTTGATAGCTACGTTGAGTTCCCCGTTTCGCCATTTTGCCAGCATCGCATAGAATTCACGTCGTGAGTGTTCGCTAGGATGTTGGCCTTCCAAAATTCCCCAATTAATCTCATTGAGTTCTGGAATTACTTGGGTTTCGATGTTCAATTCTTGAAATGGAGCCACCGTTTGATGGGTGCGCTTGAGGGAGCTGACAAAAATCTGCTGAAATGGAATGTGCTTGTAGGCCTGATAAAATGCATCGGCTTGTGCAATTCCCTTGTCGTTAATGTCCGTGTCAACCCCGGAACCTTGAACGATACCCATTTTATTATAGTTCGTTTCACCATGCCGAATGATATACATTGTTTTTGTGGCTTGGGTGGTTGAACTTTGCATGATCGATTGGGAATGGAAACTGCAAATATACAACAGGCATTGGCGATTTACCGCTTGTCTGACGCGTTGATTCCCACAGCGGTTGTTGGCAAAGTGATGTCGCACTCTCTAGCGGACATCGAATTGAATACATCGAACCAACATTCGCAGCTCCGATGGTCGTCCTTTGATGGCAGTGAAGTTTCCAGTTTAGACATTCAGACATCGGTTGAGGGATGGGCGGCGTGTAAGGAACAGTTGACGTCTTTCGTGGCGGTTAATCCACTATCTACGATTGAGTTAACTACTACGCCCAAAGCAGATTTTATGGCTGAGGTCAATGCCATCAAGTCGATGATTTTAGATGGAAAAGGCAATAAAATTGTAGCAGCGCGGACATCGTCCATTGAGAAAGATGTGAATTCGGAAACGCTTTGGAGTTCTTTTGAGGCCTTGTGCGATCGCTATCCCCAGGCTTTTGTCTTTATTCTTTTTGATCCGATTCAGGGTTGTTGGATGGGTGCCACACCCGAGCGATTGATTAGTTGGGTTGGCGACGAAGCGCGAATTATGTCGTTGGCGGGTACATTAACCCAAGCCCAATTGGATTGGACGGGCAAAGAGAGAAACGAGCAATCTGTCACCAGCCGATTTATTCGGGAAAAAGTTTTAGAAATGGGGATTGAGCCCAGTGAGACAGGGGTGAAGGAGTTAGAGATGGGGAATATCCGACATTTGGTATCGGACTGGTATTTTCCTCTGGAGCGAATGCGTTTAAGCGGATTGATAAATGGCTTACATCCCACACCCGCGGTTGGAGGCTATCCTCAAGCTTGGGCGGTAGATTGGATTTTGAATCATGAGGGTTTTGATCGCGGTTTGTATGCTGGTTTTATTGGCGTTGAGGGTGACGATTTTGCTTCGTATCACGTGGTACTAAGGTGTTGTAAGTTAGGAAGTAATGGCTATGTTTTGTTTGCGGGTTGCGGGGTGAATGCGGAATCCGACCCTGAAACAGAGTGGCAAGAAACATCGGCAAAAATGCAATTGATTTCTGCGTATTTGTAATTATCGAAAAATTGTAGGGTTGGGAATGCCTTGACCAAAATCTGTGACTTCGAGGGCCTCTTTGGTGAAAATTCCTTTTTTCGATGGCTTATAGCCGGAATAATCGCCGGTTGGGATGTAATAAAACACGTTTCCTTGGGCGGCGGGGAATGGGGGTCCCACTTCATCAAAGACGATGGTTTTTTGTTCTTCCTCGTAGCGCATGAGAATCCGAGAAGATTTATGGTATTCAAAAACAACGCGCATTTCCTCGGAGGGATCTTCGATGCCATCTCTAAAAATGGGTGCGCCCCAAACGGGAAGGCCGTTTTCAAAGGAAAGAACATCGATAATGGAGCGGTTGGAGTTTAGGTTGTGACCATCGAAGGCCATCACGACATAATATTGCTTGCGCTTGATTTTATGGGGAATGAGTTGATAGTAGAGGCCGCCGATCCATTCGGGGTTTTCTATGGTGGTCTCGAGGTAGTCTTTGGGCAGGTTTTGGGCGGTATCGTTCAGTGAAAACAGGGAAATTCCCGTTTTTGTTTTCTGTTGGATTACACCATATTGTTGGAAAACGCCACTTTTTAGGATGATGTTGAATGTAAACAACCGCACGTTGGACTTGGGATGCGATGCGATGGCTACGGTTGTCATCCTGAGGTTGGCAAACTCAAAATCAAACGTCGCCGGATTGGCCAAGACCTCTAGAAGTTTTGCTTGCAGGATTTCGGCACTTGCGAGTTTTGCAGAATCTGTGGTGGAGGAGATTACAAACGGCGCAATTTGGATTAGATCGTCTTCGTCTTGTTCCAGAGGCGTGAGCAATTCTCTATTCACTGGGGCTTCCACTGTTGCGGGTTGGGGTTCCTCATTTTCGATTTCCGTCGAATCGGTTTGTGCTTTGGCGCTAAGAGAAAGCAAGCAAAGACAGGCGAAAAGAATCGCTTTAAGTCCTTGAGTTGATTTTTGTAGGGTGATTTGCATCATCGTCTCAAGAGTAACGCAGTAACGGTGAAAAAATTCTTGTCGGTAGGATTAGCAATTTTCGACCACAACTGCGCTTGCACCACCGCCACCATTGCAGATTGCTGCACCGCCGTATTTGCCATTGTTCTGCTTTAATACGTGGAGAAGGGTTACAAGGATGCGGGCGCCCGAGGCACCCAAGGGGTGTCCGAGGGCAACAGCGCCGCCGTTTACGTTGACTTTGCTATCGTCTAAATTCAACAACTGGTTATTGGCTAAGGCAACAACAGCGAAGGCTTCGTTTAATTCCACGAAATCCAAATCGGCAACGGTGATACCGGCTCTTTGGGCTGCAATCGGAAGGGCTTTTGCTGGGGTTGTAGTAAACCATTCTGGGCTCTGTTCGGCATCAGCAAATCCTATAAGTTTTGCCAACGGGGTAAGTCCCAATTCCTTGAGTTTTTCGCCACTCACCAAAACTAGGGCCGCGCCGCCATCATTGATGGTTGATGCGTTTGCCGCTGTTACCGTTCCATCTTTTTGAAAAACGGTTTTTAGCCCTGGGATTTTATCGAAATTGACATTTTTATATTCTTCGTCCTCGCTCACAATCACATCGCCTTTGCGGGTTTGCACTGTAACTGGGACAATCTCGTCGTTGAATTTGCCTGCTTTCCAAGCTTCTGCAGCGCGCGTGTAACTTTGAATGGCGTAAGTATCTTGGGCTTCACGGCTAAAGTTCATTTCTTTGGCGCACAACTCGGCACAAGTTCCCATAAGGGTTTTTCCATAAGCATCGGTGAGGCCATCGTTAATGATACCGTCCAAGGCTTGGATATTGCCATATTTATAACCAGCGCGTGAGTTGGGAAGGTAATGCGGTGTAAGGCTCATGTTTTCCATTCCACCTGCCACTACGATGTCGTTTAGACCCAACATTATGCTCTGAGCCGCCAATGCCACCGATTTTAAACCGCTTGCACACACTTTATTGATGGTGGTTGCGGGTACGTGATCGCCGATGCCTGCGAATTTTGCTGCTTGTCGGGCGGGTGCTTGACCTACACCGGCTTGCAAAACGCATCCCATATATACTTCGTTGACATCATTTGGATTGATGCCTGCTTTTTCCAAAGCGCCTTTGATGGCGATGGCACCTAACTGGGTTGCAGGAACAGTAGAAAGGGAGCCATTGAAACTTCCCATTGGGGTTCTGGCTGCGGCGACGATATAAACTTCTTTTGACATACGATTTTTAAAAATACAAAGATAAGTGATTGCACAGAATGGTGGGTGGTTGCGATATTATGGGTTAGTTTTGCGGTAGAAAAATTGAGTTAATGATACTTTTAATTGAATCTTCGGCCGAATATCCATCGGTGGCTTTGGTCACTGAGGCAGGTGTTTTGGCGCATTTGGAGGTGGGCAAGGAGGTTCAATCTCATGCCGAATTGCTGCCAATGATGGTTCAAAGAGCGGTAGAATTGTCGAATTCTAAATTTGGAATTTTTACAAAAGGAATTACGGCTGTGGGATTTCATGAAGGACCTGGAAGCTACACGGGGTTGAGGATTGGGGTGAGTTTGGCGAAGGGTTTGTGTTTTGCCAAAGGCATTCCGTTGATTTCGGTGAGCGGATTTGAGGCGTTGGGCGCTGAGGTTTTGAGATCAAATGAATCTATAAATAGTGTTTGGGTGATGATGGATGCGCGCAGAGATGAAGTATATGCGCTCAAATTGGAGCGTATTTCTGTGCGGGATTCTGGCCCTGATTACCAGGTGAGCTTACCAATTTGTGCAATGATTTTGCCAGATGATAAGGTAGGTGAGCCTGATGAAAAGATATGTTTTGTTGGCAATGCCAATGAAAAAGTGGCGCGATTGGTAGCCAATAGTGGTTCTAAGTTTATTGATCTATCACCGCGGGCGGATCATTTGAGTGACTTGGCAGTTTCGAAATTTCAATCAAGCAATTTTGAGGATTTGGCATACTATGAGCCCTATTATCTCAAGGATTTTGTGGCTGGGATAGGAAAGAAATTTGGGATTTGATTTAAAGCAAATGGCAGCTATCGGATTGAAAAAACGAATTTTATTCATCGACAATCTCGATAGTTTCACTTATAACATCGTACATTATTTATCGGTGGGAGGCGCACAAGTAGATGTGGTTAGGATTGATGAGATTGTTGCGGTAGATCAGGTTGGTTGGTTGTTAGAATTGCAGAAATATGATGGCTATGTGGTTGGCCCGGGTCCGGGCCAACCACATAGCCATCCCATGCTCATGACCACCCTTGGGTGGTCGATAGGAAAACTTCCCATTTTAGGCGTTTGCTTGGGGTTGCAGGCCATCGGACAAGCGTATGGTTGGGAATTAACGCACGGCGATGTGCCTGTCCACGGAAAACCATCGTTCATCAAACATAGCAACGAAGGCATTTTTCAGGGATTAACCAATCCGATGCAGGTGGGTCGCTATCATTCTTTGGTCGTTAAGCCACCTTCGACTGAAGGGCCGGAACCGAGAACACTAAGAATCGAGGCCACATGTGATGGTGCGGTGATGGCGGTAAGCGATTCGGTGAACCAAATTTGGGCAGTACAATTTCACCCGGAGAGTATTCTCACTCCACAGGGACAGTTGTTGATTAATGCTTGGTTGAAGCTGCTATAACCGCGGAGGCAATGTCTTCCGGAGCGTATCCACATCGATGATAAAGTTCCTCTTCGTTGTTACCATGTTCGATGAAATCATGGGGAATCCCCAAGTGTTGGAATTGCGGTAGTGCCGTTTGATGGGATTGAGAATCTTGTCGTTTCAGTATCAGGTCGCAGAGCGTTCCACGCATTCCTTCGCCCCAACCACTTTGGATGCAGCCGTCTTCCACGGTGATGATGTGTTTGTATGCTGTAATGGTAATCGACGAAACTGCGGATGAAAGTGCTTGAAAATCTGGGTTGTTATCCGCCCATTGCAAAATTGGCATGTGGAGGTGGTGGTAATGAATCGATGCGGGTTTGTTTGCCAGCGCTATATTCTTGTCGACAAAATCTGAGGCGTCAGAATTATTTTGATTTTCGATGATCGTATTCGCTTGAATGGCCAAATTGGTGGCGTGTCCGGTGGTAATCAACAGCACGTTTGCTTCGCCATCTGATTTTAACCATTGCGGGGATAGGGTTTGGATGGCTAAAATATTGTCCATGGAAGGCTCCCATTGGTTGTCGTTTATCGTTCCTTTGGGATATCGAATTGCGATGGGTCCCACGTTTTGCGTTCCTAGCCATAGCGATGCGTATAACTCTCTGGCGTTTCTTGGGGCACAAAGAATTGACTGCGGAATGCATCGTAGAAAGGCTATGTCAAATGCGCCGTGGTGTGTGGGGCCATCTTCTCCCACTAGGCCGGATCGGTCGATGCAAAGAATCACCGATAGGTTTTGCAATGCGATATCATGAATCCACTGGTCGTACCCTCGCTGTAAGAAGGAGGAATAAATGTTCACGATAGGAATTGTGTTTTGGGTGGCCATTCCCGCAGCGAAAGTGAGTGCATGTTGTTCGGCGATACCGACATCAAAGAATCGATCGGGAAATGCATTCATGGCCTTAATCATTCCGCACGAGGAAGGCATGGCGGGTGTGATACCTGCGATTTTGGGATTGGATTCAGCCAAGAACATTAGCATATCGCCATAAACATCCTGCCATTTTATGTTGGGGTGGATGGGGTGTTCAATTTTGACGTATTTACTGGCGCTGTGCCATTTGGTTTGCTCTTTTTCGGCGGGCGGGTAACCCTTTCCTTTGATGGTTTTAATATGAAGGAGGCGTGGTCCAGTTTGATTGTAGCATTGCTGAATTGCGGGGAGCAGTTGGTCCATGTTGTGCCCATCAATCGGTCCTTGGTAATGGAGTCCGAACCATTCAAACCACGCTTTTACTTTTTCTGGTTCGGTTTGCAGTCGTGTGTTCAATGCTCCAGTGTTTGGATCGATGCCCATGTGATTGTCGTTCAGTACAATCATGACATTTAAATCCGACTCAAACAGATTATTTAGGGCTTCATAGGAGAGTCCTGCCGTTAGGGCGCCATCGCCAACTACTGCTACAAAGGTGGGCTGAGAGGTATTTGACGATGTGTTCTGGGTTTTCGATTTGATTTTAGCTGCGGCGGCCATACCCATTGCAGCAGAAATGGCTGTACTAGAGTGACCGGTGCCAAAGATGTCAAATGGGCTTTCGTCGCGCTTGGGAAACCCTGAGAGTCCTTGGAAACTTCGGATGGTGTGCAATAGGTCGCCACGGCCACTTAGTACTTTGTGGGGATAGGATTGATGGCCTACATCCCAAACAATCCCATCACTCGGAAAATTTAGTGTGTGATGAAGGGCCACGGTTAATTCAATTACGCCGAGGTTGGAAGAGAAATGTCCTCCCGATGTGAGTACGGATCGTGTAACAAATTGACGTAAATCATTAGACAAATTAATCAACGACTCCGTGTTTAAACTTTTAATGAAATTATTGTCCGATATTTTTGATAGTAATGTCAATGCGTTGGGCCTGCTCGATGCAAAAATAGGATACTTTATTGAGTGAACGACCATTGGTTTTAGTGGATTAATTGCTCAGTGAAATGGTTAGAATTTAACTATAGCAGGAAATATACCATGGTTCTTAGTGGGTTGTAAAAATAAAAATCAATAATTTGTATTAGAATTTTCATTAAATAGTTGGTGAATGATAAATATAATTAGTAGATTCGTGGCTTAAATAAAAAATCCGATTTTAGTCATTGTAAAAATTGCGTCATTTTTATGGAAAAAATAGAAACAAATCCCGTTGAAGGCCCAAAAAAAAGAGGGCGTAAGCCAGGTTCTAAGAACAAGGTGAAATCAAAAAGAGCATCTAAAAAAGTTGCTTATTTGAGTGCTTTTTCTTTTCTCGAACAAGAAATCCAATCGCTTTCTAATGCCTTGAAAAAGGCAACGGCACAAGCTGAAAAAGAAATTGAAAAACTAGAAAAGAAGCAAGCGAAGGACATAGAGAAGGTTAAGGCTGCTGCTACCAAATCTTTGACATTGTGGAAGGATCGTGCGAAGAAAAACCGACTTAAAGCGTTGTCGAAAGGTACTGGAAAGCGCGGTCGTCCTGCAAAACCCCAAGTTGAAAAAGTTGCGGGTCGTAGAGGTCGTCCACCAAAAACTGGTTATCGTAAAGGTGGCGGACGTAGGAAGGCGGGTGAGTTAACAAAGCGCGACGTGATTTTGAATTACATTGCTGAGTTATCACATGCAATTTCGTCTGGTGATTTGATTTCAGCGTTGTTTGAGCGCAGCGGCGAAAGAGATAAAAAGCGTTTCTCGCAAGGAATTTACACTACACTTACCCAAATGTACAAGGCGGGAAGTTTGGTAAAGGACAGTGCAGGAATGATTTCTATTGTTAAATAGATTTTGATATTTCGCAGTGCAGGAATCTAGGATTTCCGGATATGTCATTGAGAATTTCTGTGTTGCCCAAGGGTGAAAACAGCAATTTGATTTCTTCCGAATAGTATTGATTGATTTCTAACCAAATTGATAATTGTTGAATCGCGGAACTGGGAATCAGTTCCGCGATTTTTTTATAAAACTGAAGCGGATCTTTGTTCGGTGTGAAAAGTGCACTTTGGGGTTCGAATTCCAATACGCGGTCCGACATAAATTCTCGTTCAGATTCTGAAATATAGGGTGGGTTTGATACGAGTAATTGAATGTCGGGTGCTAGTGTAAGTGTCTTTAAAATATCTTGTTCAATCACAGTAAACCGGTCCGACACACCATATTTATTTGCATTAAAGTTGGCAACTTCCAAAGCTTTGGAAGAAATGTCGACCCCGGAAAAATGCCAATTTGAGTTTTTGGCTAGCAATAAAATGGGAATACAGCCTGATCCAGTTCCTATGTCAATCCCGTTGATTGCTGATGAATTTAGACCCGTTGGCAGATTGCTAAAATGCCGATGAATCAGATCACAGAGTTCTTCAGTTTCTGGGCGAGGAATCAGCGTGTCCTGGGTTACTTTCAATTCGAGATGACCGAAAAATGCAATTTCAAAAATGTACTGTATGGGTTTGCCCGTTTTCAGCTCTTCGATAATTCTATTTAATTCCGTTTTTTGGTCGGTTTGTGTGGTTTGAAGATGCGGAAGGATCCAAAACAAGAACGCCCGAATTTCATCGCGGTTATAATAGGTGATCAATTCCGCGTCCAGTTGCGCTTGTATTGTTTGGTCGTTCATTTTATGGGTTCATGTAAATCCACCGCAGATTCTGAGTGCAAATGTCAGCTTCTCGGTGGAATGCATCTATATGTAAGATATAATTTCCGTTGGAAAGCGTCATATTTGACATTTGAATAGGGATTGGCAATACGCCTTCCTTGCTTATGATTGCCTGATAAATGGGTACGCCCATCAGTCCGCCATGGAGATTGTAAATACTTGCGGTGACAATATACCCAGGTTGTGGCATCTGAAATGACAGCATCAGGGTGTTTTGGTTGTTACCCATTGGACCAACGCCGATAATTGTGTTAAGCAGTGAGAAACGCTTTTGGGTTTTGATTTTGGTAGTTTTCAGGTTGACTTGTTGACTATTGGTTTCGGCGGGTGTGCCATATCCCACGGTTGAAGTTGCGCTTATCCAAAATGGGGGCGAGGAACTCGGTGCTGTTGGGTGGTTCTTTTCAAGGCTAACGCCATTTGTTTCGATCAATAGACTGTGATGCATTGATTCGTAATATTGCATTATATCGATGATATTGGGTGAATTATTAAATGCCAATTGGAGTGCAGCTCCGCTTGCCGATAAATTAGGAAAGGTGGAGCAAAATTGATGAAAGGTATAACGTTCTGGGTTGTACGTTTTGGCTAATGAATAGGGGTCTGAACTAAAGCAAATTATTTGATTTGGATACAAGGTTTTCGGTTCAGGACAAAGTAAAGTTCTTTGGGTTAATTGTAAATTATTGTCGGTCAGTAATTCGAGGCCTTGCAATTGGATTGCTTCATCGGAGGTGTTCACGAGTTCAATGTAATCAACGGATCCATCGCTGGCATTAAACATAATTTCATTGAATTGTAATTCCCTTGGTTGTGGCTGTCTGGCGTAAGCAAACACCTGAAATTGTGTGTCGCTTAGTGTCCGATGTGCGCAATCTTTCACATTTCTAATCACTGCTTTTGCATCCAACGGTTTTGTTGTTTCTAATTTAAATAGCCAGCCCGAATTGGTTGTTCGCTGGTATTTTGTTTGGATTGTATCCCCCTCGTTTGATAGTAAAATCAGTTGAGGCAATTGACTCTTGCTACTTGAATCGAGGGTGGATTTTAGTATTTCTGGGTGTTGGCTACAAACGACTTCAAGGATTTCGTTAGATTTCCATCGATGTTCGATAATCCTTGCTAGTGGCGGTTCTGATTTTGCATCCAAAGATCTTGGCGAGGGCCACGGCAAGGGATTTGAATTTCTTTCGCCTGGAGTTCCTCCTTTCTCATGGTTGCTATGCCAGTTGAAATTGTTAATGCATCCGCAAGTAAGATCGGATTTCTCTAAAGCATATCCACCGCCTTTGTACAATGGATGATACCATTTGTCGCTGTATCTTAGCTCATGAATGGTGTCGCGGTTATACATCAAGACAATCGCATCTCCATCTATATTAAAGTGAGGTAAATTGGTGATGCGAATTGCGTTGTTTTTTAGGTAATTGAAGGCGCTATCTTGGTTGTCGTGCAAAACGAGAAAAGCTTTAGGGGGCAAGAGGTATTTGGGCAAAGTACAGGATGTTTGAGCATCCATTAACGACAAAGTATGAAGCCATTTGGCCGTATCGGTGGTATTGTAGATTTCGAGGTATTGCGCATCGGGCAGGTAGCCTACTTGGGGTGTAGGGTCGACCATGATTTCTGTGAAGACGATTTGATTGGGGTAAATGGGAGTAGCACATTCGGCGATGCTTGAATCAAAGAGATGAGGTGCTACATTGCTGGCGGTATCTAGAAGGTTTTGACAATGAACGGTATTATTCAAATTGCAATAAACCTTGGGAAATTTGGCGATAATGGTCCGCGAATTGATGATTGAAATTGAATCAGCTGCGCGATAATTGGAAATAAATTGTTGTCGTTGCGGGATTTGGATAGGCTCTGAGAATAGCAATCTGGCGGTGTTGGGTTGAATCCATAGGACATTTAATAGTTGGGGTGGTTTTCGGTCTGGTCGGGGCGGCCCGATATACCATTGTTCCACTTTGTGTTTCCCCGCCGCGCTGCTCCCGGATTGTGTGATGCTCCAGCCGTGGTAGGATTGCCGGTACGACATCGTATCAATTCCGGCGCCGAGGCATTGAAAATTTTCCCATGCACTATCTTTATAGAGTAAGAGTATTTGTTCGGGTTGTTTAACGATTCTCAGTATGACATTTGATTTACTGCGATTGAAATAGCCTTTTGCCCCTTTTAAAATGGTTTGTGAAATGCCGTTTTTTCTCAGAATCAATTGGATATCGTCGTCGGTATCACCCATCCGAATCACCCACCCATTTTGTCGCGTAGAATCGCAATGAAAATAGGCTTCTAAATAGTTGGTGCTCGAGGGATTGATTTCCAGTGAAAAAGTGGCTTCCAACCAGGTATTGCTATCCATCGTACATGTATGCATGGCAAAGGCAAATTGTTTTGAGGTTGCATTGGGGATGTTGGAAACCAAAACCCCATTGGTTAGGTAAAACTGACTGGTATTGCCGAAGAATTCTGAGGGATAGGTATTGCTATTGAGCGTGCACTGTGAATTGGCGATATTGCTAAATATCAATCCAAAAAATAGGCAGAAAAAAATGCGATAAAGTGATCTTGGGGAATCAGGCCATTGATTCATAGTGGCCAGATAACACAGCTTCGATTGCTATCACCCAAAAGCCCAAGAGAAAAAGGCTCATGAAAGTCTGTTTTAGGGCTGTTTTTTGCGTTTTTTACAAAAATGTTATTTTCATCTAGCGAATTCTTCGGTTTTTGAAAACGTCAAAATCGCTTTCCACATCTTTAGTTACCGACGTGGCGGTGAGATGGGTAAGCATCGGATGGTTTTACCTACGATGGGATAATCGTGAGGAAAATTAACTCATTTTCCGTGG
>Ga0208597_1000838_pt1 | contig 12090 bp, 11 predicted proteins | sample LakMenEpi05May12_FD_150673 | JGI IMG/M metagenome (GOLD analysis project Ga0208597, IMG submission 150673) | Freshwater microbial communities from Lake Mendota, WI - 05MAY2012 deep hole epilimnion (SPAdes) | ecosystem: Environmental > Aquatic > Freshwater > Lake > Epilimnion/Euphotic zone ...
CGTCTCTCAACAAGGGCGTCAGACTTTTGCCTTGCATGCCCTTCGGCGCATCAATTCCAGCGGCATCGAGGATGGTCGGAGCGAGGTCAACATTGAGCGCCAGAGCATCGTTCGTGCGCACTTGTCGCGCAGTGCCAATCCGTGGATCGCGCACAATCAAGGGAACGCGAATGCTTTCCTCGTGCGGATACCATTTATCGGCAAGACCGTGCTCACCGTGGAAGTAGCCATTGTCAGTCGTAAAAATCACCAAGGTATTTTCCCACAAACCGCGAGCCTTGAGTTCGGCCACCACCGCACCGCAGACTTCATCGACTTCGCTGGCTAGACGGTAGTAATTTTTCATCATCGTCTGGTATTTTTCGGGAGTGTCAAAGCGCCAGGTGTAACGATTGCGACTTTCATTTTTTTCGCTCACGAGAAATGATGGCAGCTTGCGCCATGCGGCGTCGTTGGCGGTGCGCGGCACAGGGATGGTGTCATTCTGATAGAGCGCCATGCTTTTTTCTTGGGGCAAAAATTGCTTCGGATTGCCATCCTCTGCATGTGTGGCGAAAAAGGCGAGCGTGAGACAAAACGGCTTATCCTTGGGACTGGTGCGAAGAAATTCGAGCGCATCGTTGTGATTTTTCTGCGTCACATGAATGCGTTTCCCATCGGCATCTTTCATCCAATGAGTGCCCGAATAAGAGCGCCCAAAGTCAAAATTTTTCTGCGGAAATGCTCCATTGTGCCACTTGCCGATGTGACCGACGTGATATCCGTTAGACCGTAACAAACCCGGATAGGTTTCCGCCCAAGGAGTTTTGAAAGCCGTAAATCCCTTGTTGCCATGGCGCGACATCCACTGCCCCGTGAACAATGTCGCCCGACTCACGCCGCAGATCGAAGTGGTGACGCAGGCATGGGTGAAGCGCGTGCCTTCTTGCGCGAGAGCATCAATGTTCGGTGTTTTGACAATCGGATGCCCCGCACAACCGAGGGTATCATGCCGCCAGTCATCGGCGTAGAGCACCACCACATTCAAAGGTTTGGCCTGCACCGAAAATAGGGCAGAAGCGAGTGTCAAAAATCCAAGAAAGTAGCGCATGAGAGGGAAAATACGCCAATACGCATCGTTTCTTTCAGGGAAATGCCCCGCATCCCGACTCAACCAAATGAGCCGCTGATGTATTGCTCCGTTTGCTTTTCCTTCGGATTGGAGAAAATGCTCATGGTATCATCAAACTCGATCAATTTGCCCAGATACATGAATGCCGTTTTGTCCGAGCAACGACTCGCTTGGGCCATGTTGTGCGTGACGATGACGATGGTGAATTTTTTCTTCAGGTCCTGGATGAGTTCCTCAATCTTCAATGTCGCAAGAGGATCGAGTGCCGCACAGGGTTCATCCATCAACAAAATTTCCGGTTGATTGGCGATCGCACGAGCAATGCACAATCGCTGCTGCTGACCACCCGAAAGGCCGAAGGCGCTTTCATGCAAACGATCTTTCACGTCATCCCACAAGGCCGCATCTCGCAGCGATTTTTCCACCGTATCTGCGAGCACCGACTTGTCTTTGATGCCTGCAATGCGCGAGCTGTAGGCGACATTTTCGAAGATCGATTTCGCAAAGGGATTGTATTTCTGGAACACCATGCCGACGTGGCGGCGCAGTTGCAGCAAGTCGATGTCGCGGCGCATCACGTCGATGCCATGAATCTTGACTGCTCCCGACGTCACGCGTGCAGCGGGAATGCGATCATTAATGCGGTTGATGCAGCGCAGCAAAGTCGACTTTCCACAGCCCGAGGGTCCAATGAGTGCGGTGACTTCATTGGAAGGGATTTCCATGTTTACGTCAAAAAGCGCCTGCTTGGTGCCATAAGAAAAGCACAGGTTTTCAATCTGGATCGCGTGATTCATGTGAAGAGAAAAAATTTACCATTTGAGTTTCGCGCGCATTTTGGCACGCAGGACCATCGAACTAATCGAGAGGATGGCGACGAGAAGGAGGAAGACAAACACCGAGCCATACTGGGCCTGTTGGGTGTATTCCGAGTTCGGAATCCTTGCGGCCAAGGTGTAGATGTGATAGGGCAATGCTTGCACTTGTGACGAAAGAACATCCAAGGGACCATCGGCACCTTCCCATGGCAAATCATCTTTCGCGGCAACCGCAGCCGTGAACATAATCGGCGCCGTTTCCCCGGCAACTCGAGTGATCGCCAGAAGCGAAGAGGTGAGAATGCCCGGCATCGAATACGGCAACACACAGCGGCGAATCGTCTGCCAGCGCGTAGCGCCCAGTGCAAGGGAAGCATCGCGGAAACCTTGTGGCACCGCTTTCAATGACTCCTCGGATGCGGTGATGATCACCGGAAGAATCATACACGCGAGCGTCGCACATCCTGCCATCAACGAAGAATTCCATCCTTGGAAACTCATTACGTAATCGCCAAAGAAAAGTGGAATCGTGAGCAACGAACGCGACGATGGATCAGCCGTAATGACGGGCACGGCCAACACAAAAACCGAGAAACCGAAGAGGCCGAAGACGATGGATGGCACGCCTGCGAGATTGAGAATTGCCAGTCGCACCGCATGAATGAACGGACTTTCTTTGGCATACTCGGACAAATAAATCGCAGCACTAACCCCGAAGAATAAAGCTAACAAAATCGAGCCTACAGTAAGCAGCAGCGTACCCACAATCGGCCCAACGATACCACCACCCGAATACGAAAAGCTGTGGTGATTGTAGATCGAGTCCTCACCATTCTGTTTGATGAACTCGGCATACTTCGACGCGGGTAATTTGTGACGCACGCCTTGCGCGTCATCGAACACGTGAAGTGTCTCGTTTTTATCGAGCAAAAAAGAAACGTTGATGAACGGTGCCTCTGAGGTGAACAAAGTTGGCGCGCCGTCTTTGACGATTTTGCCAAACAGCAGCAAGGCTACGAGCACGATGGCATAGGTGATGCCCGCAAACGCTGAGCGCACGAGGCGATCGAAGACTTTGCCACGTTTGCCTTCCTTGCCGGATTTTCGGATGAGAGTTTCTTCGGAGATCATGGACGCTTAATGTTTCATGTTGCGGGTGAAGCGATGAGCCAAGGCATTGATGCCGAGAACAATCGTGAAAAGCAAAATGCCGACCACAAAGAGCGCACGATAGTGAACGCTACCGAGTGGCACTTCGCCAAGCTCTTGAGCAATGATACCTGTCATCGTGTGAGCGGGCTGGAAAAAGGCTCCGATGCCCGCCGAGAAGTCGGGAATTTTGATGCGATTGCCCGCAACGAGAAGCACTACCATCGTCTCGCCAATCACTCGACCAAAACCTAACAAAACCGCGGCAAGGATGCCCGAAAATGCAGCAGGCACGACCACCCGGAAGGTCGTTTGTAGCTTGGAGGCTCCCAGTGCTTCCGATGCCTCAGAATAGGCTCCTGGGACGTTGTTGATCGCGTCTTCTGCGAGAGAAAAAATTGTCGGGATACTCATGAGCGCCAGCAAGCAGCCTGCGGTGAAAATATTGAGTCGTTCGTCCATCGGAAATCCGGGGAACCAACTTAGCGAAGGCGAGGTCGAAAGTTCACGCAAAGCATTTCCTAACACAAAAATTCCGATGAATCCGAGCACAACGGAAGGAATCGCTTGGATGAATTCGATCACGGGCTTGATGATTTTTTGCTCGCGCTCCGAGGCGAATTGATTGGTGTAAATAGCTGCACCAATGCCCGCAGGAACCGCCAAAATCAAGGCGACAATTGCGATCATCAAGGAGCCAACAAACAGCGGCAATATCCCATAGAAATCCTGCCATTCTCCACCAGTGATCCAATTTTTTCCGGTGAGAAAGGAGGAAATTGCCGTGCCAAGCTTCACAGGCTTCTCCGCATCCCATGCTGCGAGAGCTTTGGGTGTGGCGGCCAATTCGTTTAAATATACTGGCAATGTTTTTTCGACGACCTGATAAAGCCGTTGCGCTTCAGGTTGTGTCAAAGCAATACTGGCTTTGCCGCTCCAGTCAGTGATTTTCTCATGCATGCTGCGGTGCATTTCTTGGCCGTCCTCACGCCCTGAGAGTAACTCTTTGAGCGGAGTAGCAGTGTCGGGCACTGTGGAGATAGCAGTCTGAGCTTCCGCCATCAGACGAGCTCGCTCTTCGGGAGTTTTTGCTGACTCCGCAGCGGCGATAAGTGTTTTGCGATCACGTTCAATGATATCAGCTGTATTTAACTCTTCTTTGATCACCTGCACACTGGAAGACATATCACTCACACTGGTGCTGAGATCAGCTCCGAGGGCTTCAAATTCATCGATCGCAGCTCGCATCGGCTCCAACGGCGTGGCAAACTTCGCACGCACTGTCGCATATTCAGTCGCGAGTTGATTGACCAATTCTGGCGTGTCTTCATTATCAATCGGACGAGCCAACATGGCATCGATGATCTGCTGGCGCTCTCCGGCACTCAAATGCGGAGTGAGTGGCAAATCTTTCATCGCCAGCGGCAACAATGCGGCATACTTTTGCTTGGCACTCTCGATCAAAGCAAGAGCTGGATTGGCGTCCTCGATGGTTTCGAAGTATTGGTCACGCGCGCTGGCAGTGAAGTCATCGATGTGAGAAATCAATGCGGAGGATTCGGTGGAACGCTGCAATTCCCGATCGGCGAGTCCATTGATTTCGGCGAAATACGCACGATTCATCACCGAGGTTAGTTGCTCATGAGAGGTGAGATTTTTCCGCGAAATGTCGATGTATTCCATCCCCGTGATGCGGTAAATTTGCAATTCACGTTGGTATCCTGGGAAAAAGCCCAAGCCTTCCTTGAGCAGGAAGCCGATGATCAGCAGCAAGATCACGATGGTGAGGCCTGCGTTCGAAGCGAAGAAATACTTGAAGATCCGATCAAACGAGAATCCCTTGCGGGAAAAGGCCGAGGGAGCTGTCGGTGTGGAGTTTTTTGGCATGAAATCGAGCGGTAGATGAAAAGAAACGCACCAGAGGCGCGGGCAGTCTAAAAATTGCGCGCCACAGCACAATCCCAGAATGTGACGTCAATGTGACGAAATTGTCACATTTGATCTACGCGTAAAAAAACACCGCAGCGAAAAAAGCTGCGGTGCTTGAGTAAAAAAAATGATGGGAGTTATTTCGCGTGGATGAATCCAGTGGTATCAACGATTTTTTGAGCAGGCTCGGAGTGAACGAATTCGATGAACGATTTCACCTCGGCGCTGGAGTTTTCTGGAACATACAAGAAACACTCACGGGAATAGGCGTAGGTTTTCTTGTTCTCCGCCACTGGTGCAACATTATCAATGCTAATGGCTTTCACACCACGAGTTTTCGAGTAGGCCAGACCGACGTAACCGATGCCGCCTTTGTTCTTGGCCACTTCTTGAGCGATTTGCTCATTGCCTGCCATTTTCAGTGAGCTTGCTGGGTAGTCGCGACCATCCATAGCCAGTTTCTGCCAGTCTTTGTAGGTTCCAGATGAAGTATTGCGGGTGTAGATCGAGATCGGTCCAGGAGTGCCGCCGATTTCCGCCCAATCCTTGACTTGGCCGGTGAAAATTTTTGCCACTTGAGCTTTTGTGAGATTCGCCACGGGGCTATTTTTGTTCACGATCACGCTGAGCATGTCATAGCAAACGATGTGCTCTTGGAGCGTGATGCCCTTGGTCTTGCACTCGGTCGTTTCCTCCTCCTTGATTTTGCGAGAGGACATGCCGATGTGAGCCGTTCCATTCGCAAGAGCAGGGAAAGCGGTAGAGGAACCCTCGGCAGCGATCTCGAACTTCACGTCCGCATGGCCGTCGGCTTTGTATTTTTCCGCCATCTGAGGAATCAACTTGGCACCCAAGGTGTCACTGCCCTTGAGGCTGATCGTTTGAGCGGATGCCACAGCGGTAAGCACAGCGGCGAGAATGATGTTTTGCATGGTTTTCATGTCAATCGAGTCTTGTTGTAGTTTATCTTGGGGAGTGACTGCTCAGCAGGCACGAGGATTGAATAAACCGCATTGAGACACATTGCCAAATGAACCTGTGTGACGAGTTTGTCACATTATACTATTCTCAATACTGTAGGTAGGTAATTTCAGCAAACACCAACTGTCAAACTTTTGCCGCAATTCATTTGCCAGTTGATCAAAACTCGTTATTCTGCACCTTCCTTTGACCCACAGTCTATGAGTGAATTGAAACATGTAGCGATCGTTGGCGCCACCGGTGCCGTTGGTGAAGAAATGCGTCTCTGCCTAGAGGAAAGAAATTTCCCAATCGGCAAACTCACGCTATTGGCCTCGAAACGCTCGGTGGGAAAAACCTTTCCATTTCGCGGTGAAGAGATCGCAGTGCAAGAACTCACGCACGATAGCTTCGCCGGCATCGACATCGCGCTGTTTAGCGCTGGTGGCTCGATTTCCAAAGAATTCGGACCCTCCGCCGCCGCAGCTGGATGCGTGGTCATCGATAACTCATCGGCCTTCCGCATGGATGAAGGAGTGCCGCTCGTCGTGCCCGAGATCAATCCCGCCGCCGCTCGCAATCACCCGAAAAACATCATCGCCAATCCGAACTGCACCACCATCATTTCCTTGATGGCGCTGGCCCCACTGCATGAAGCATTTGGCCTGAAATCCATCATCGCCTCCTCCTACCAAGCCGTTTCCGGCAGCGGAGCCCAAGGCATCGCCGAGCTCGAACAGCAAGTCCACGCCATCACACACGGCCTGCCTTTGGAGCAAAAAGTCTATTCGCGCCAAATCGCCTTCAACGTCATCCCCCAAGTCGATGTCTTCACCGAAAACGGCTACACCAAGGAGGAATTGAAAATGCTGCACGAAGGTCGAAAAATCCTGGACCTCCCCCAGCTCAAAGTTTCCTGCACCTGCGTGCGCGTTCCCGTTTATCGCTCGCATTCGGTATCGATCACTGCCGTTTTTGACAAGCCGATCACCCCTGAAGCCGCACGAGCAGCCTACGCGGGCAAAAAAGGCATCCAACTCTGTGACGATCCAGCCAACGGCATTTTCCCCGTGCCTCTCGACACCACTGGCCAGGACGATTGCCGCGTCGGCCGCATCCGCCAAAACCTCGTGCTGGAAAACGCGCTCGATCTTTGGGTCGTAGGCGACCAAGTCCGCAAAGGTGCCGCCCTCAACGCCGTGCAAATCGCCGAAATTCTCTAACAAAACGAGTATGGCCACTGCCGAATTCACAAAATATCTCAAGACCACTGCGGCCGAGGTCGATCGCGCATTGGACAAATTTCTCCCCGCCGAGAAAATCGCCCCCCAGACGATTCACAAGGCCATGCGCTACTCAGTCTTTGCCGGTGGAAAACGACTGCGCCCGATCCTTTGCCTCGCTGCCGCTGAGGCCTGCGGTGGTGATCCGGAGAAAGCCATCGCCGCCGCTTGTGCCGTCGAAGTTCTCCATACGTATTCACTGGTCCATGATGACCTTCCCTGCATGGACGACGACGACCTACGCCGTGGCCGCCCCACCTGCCACAAGGTTTTTGGCGATGGTATGGCCGTGCTCTGCGGCGATGCGCTACTCACCGAGGCATTTCTCATCCTCGCGCAAACACCTGGCACACCGCGCTACAAAGCCGATTCCTTCATCAAAGAACTCGCCCTCACCAGTGGCAGCCGCCACCTCATCGGCGGACAAGTCATGGACCTCGAAGGCGAAGGCAAGGATCTCAGCAAAGCCCAGCTCATACTCATCCACAAAGCCAAAACTGCCGCCCTGCTCACCACCTCACTGCGACTCGGTGCCATGGCCGTCAATGCCACACCCGCCAAGCTGGAGGCACTCAGCACCTTCGGCCAATGCCTCGGACTCGCCTTTCAAATCATCGACGACATCCTCGACGTCACCCAAAGCACTGAAGTCCTCGGCAAAACCGCAGGCAAAGATGCCAACGTCGCCAAGGCCACCTACCCCGCCATCGTCGGTCTGGAAAAGTCGCGCAAAGAAGCCTCCGCACTGACCAAAAAAGCCATGGCCGCGCTCGAAGTTTTTGGCAAAAAAGCCGACCGCCTTCACCAAATCGCCGACTTCCTCGTCGTGCGGGAGTATTGAGGCAGAGAAACAAGATGATCAGACGTAAGACATCAGACTTGAGCTGATGCGGTGAGTGTTTCCTCCGAAAAAGCAAAAAAGATTGCTTTACAAAGCCCCGCCCTGCCGATAATTTTCGCGTCCGCAAGGGAATCAAGGAGAGGTGGCTGAGTGGTCTAAGGCACCCGATTCGAAATCGGACGTGGGGTAATACTCACCGTGGGTTCAAATCCCACCTTCTCCGCCATCTGGTTGCTCAATCAACGCAACTAGCTCATTATCAACAACTTGCGAGCCATTAGGGCGAACCGCGACAGATTTTTCTGACAGGTTTTCCGACAAGTTGACTCGAAAGCCGGGGTCTATGACCCGGAAGCGCAAACGTCGCAGCAGTATCGTGGAAATCGGCAACGGTCCCGCGAGAATCAAGATCTACACGATGAACCGTCGGGACGGCTACCCCGAGTTCACCCTGGCATGGAAGGAGGCAGGCAAGCGAAAGATGCGCAGCTTCTCGTCCATGGAAGAAGCTCGGATGATCGCCCAGCAGACCAGCGTCCGACTGACCAATGGCTGGACCGCTGGCGATGAGGTGACCCGCCGCGACATCGACCTGCTACGCCACTGCGAGCAAGTGGCCCGAGAGCACGGCGTCGGTCTTGCCGCCGCGATGGACGAATGGGCCAGCGCACGAAAAGCTGCGGGTGAAATCCCACTGTCCGATGCCGTGCGATTTTATCAGGCAAACCGGGCCGACCTGTTCGCAGTCCGGACCAACCTCCAGGTAGCCGCCGAGTTCATCGTGTCGCTGAAACGCAAGGGCGTGAGTGACATCTACGTCAGGGGCGCAACCAGCAGCCTTAAGCGGTTCACCGATGCCATACCGGGCAATATCGCCGATGTGAGCGTGGCCGACATCAATCGTTTCCTCGATAGTCTCAAGAGCCTCGGTCCAGTCAGCAAGAACGGTCTCCGGCGCAACATCGTTACGATGTTCGGATTTGCCAAGAAGCAGGGATACCTCCATCCGGACCGCAAGACGGCAGCAGAGCAGAGCGACTCGTTCAAGGAGCCTGACAAAGAGATCGAGATTTTCACGCCAGACGAGATGCGTGACATCCTGCTCGCCGCACACGCCCGCATTCTGCCGCTCATTGCCATCGGCGGATTTTGCGGAATTCGGTCGGCAGAAGTCGAACGCCTCACATGGCAAGACATCAAGTGGGATCGCGGTCACATCGAGATCGCCGGCCATAAGGCGAAGACGGCTGCAAGACGACTGGTCCCCCTCCCCGAGAATCTCAAGGCCTGGCTTGCCCCATGGCGTCAGGAAACTGGCCCTATCATCACCATGAGCGATGTAGCGGGTGCCCTGGGTGATACCGCCGTGAAAGCGAAAATCCCCGGCGGATGGCGTCAGAATGCCCTCAGACACTCGTTCATCAGCTATCGAGTATCACTGACAGGCGACGTCGCTCGAACCTCTCTGGAGGCTGGCAACTCCCCGAAAATGATCTTCCGCCACTACCGGGAAATCGTAGATGAGGAAGCCGCCCGGGCATGGTTCGGGATCATGCCGCCCGATGGCTGGATGCCGGTCGGACTAAACCTAAGCCTGCGGGACCGCCTAGTGCGTGCACTAGCCCAACATGGGTCACCATCTGTTGACAACTCTAACCTCGCGTAACCATGAAAGCCATTATCCAATCCAATACCAACCAAACCATGAACAGCAGCCACTCCGATTCTACGAATTGTTCTCCAGTCACGAATCGGCCAGTCCTGATCAGAAAGAAGGAGCTAGCCAAGCTGTTGTCAGTTTGTCCTCACACGATTGACGCGTGGGTTCAACGTCGGGAAATCCCCTGCATCAAAATGACGCCACGGCTCTTCCTCTATGACGTTGATGCGGTCATGGAAGCCATTCGGAAGAAATACCAGATCGATGTAGCCTGACTCTAATTACAAAACCCCGGACGGTCGAAACCATCCGGGGTTTTTTATTGTTCCCTATCTGCGGAATTTTTTGATCATGCCAACCAGCGACATGATGCCGACGATCAGGCCTACTACGAGCGAAGCCACACGCAGCGTCCACTCGACCTGCTCTTGCAGGGAGGTAATGACCCCAATCACCGGAGATGCTATGCCGACGATAGCCTTGAGAATGTAGTCGATGTCGAGATCTGTGCGCATGGTTAGGGAAAGTTGATCGAGATTTGATTTACGGCCTCTACCGTCTCTACTTGTTCGATAGCGGCGTGGTATTGTGCCTTCTGCGTCCAGAGGCTCTGGTAGGCGTTCCCGTATGCGAGTAGCAGCAGGCGAAGGTCTGGCACGCTGAACTGTTGGATTTGTCCGCTGCGATCCGTGATCGGAATGGTTGTGGGAAGTTGACCGAGTCGCTCAGCTTCGGCCAGCATGACGAGCAATTGGCTGAACGCATTCCGGTCAGATTCTTCGCAACGCAGCGTTCTCTCGCCTACGGTGATCCCATGGGCAAGACGTCTCTTCCACGTCGATTCCAGTAGTCGACGACGTGCGATTCGGGCGTTACGCAAAGCTAGATTGTGGTTGGTGGTTTGGCTCATGGCAATGGTGTGATGGTGACGGTGAAGGAAACTTCTAACCCAGAGGTGTAGTAACCAAAGATGCTGTATCCCGCCCAATCGAAGCTCGAATCGGCAGTGAACGTGAACTCGGCGAAAATATCACTTTCACTCGGTGGACCCTCGATGAGTTCCGCTGTGAAGTCGGCCGTATTGCTAATGCTCGCACTGATGAACGCATAATCCACCAACTGCACATTGGAGACTGAAGCTGATCCGTTGTTCACGTAAGTGATTCCAAAGATCCCGCCGTAGGGAATGGAGCTGAAGTTATCAAACCTGACACGGTAGTTCATTCCCGCTTCCAGCATGCCGAATGATGTTAAACTCTCGTAGCTGTTGATGAGAACAACCGTCACTTGCGGTGGTCCCAGAATCGTATACCAAAGTTTGCGCCAACCGTCATTGGCTTCCGTCATGTCGTCTTTGATGCAGATCCAACTGAGCTCGTTGTAGCAGGCGATCCTACCGCGCCATCCAGGCGTGCCTCCGGTCATCGCATCACTGCTATTGGATGGTTGGTAATCCAGCACGCTCACATGCCAGACGTCATCGATGAACTGCATGGGCAGGTTCAGATACGGTGGTGCTTCAGGCGCGTTGATGGCTGCCCGCACATTCGTTTGTTCTTCAGCACTCAAGGTCTCTTGCTCATCGTGACGCAAGTAGTTCGGATGCGGGTCAGCGGCATTACTGTGATTGGCCAGAGCTTCGGTAATTGCAGCGGTGGTCACGATGTTCTCAGGTGCCGGGTAAGGAGGCTCCGCACTGGTGGGAACGCCTTCCGTTCCGCGATTCACGTCATTCTCCACCACAACCAAAAACGTGCGTGTGGATGTCGGCTCCTCAGAGCCTTCACGCCAAGTGATTTCACCCATCAGAGTGATTTCCGCAAGCTCTGAGCCGGTGGCAGATCCCACGCCGAGAGCGGAATTGAGCTCTATGGTATTGAACGAGGGCGAGCAGCGATAGATGGGTGGCGCTGTAGTAGGCATGATCCAGCTTGCCGAGCGAACGAGGTAGCCGATGTCGTAGCGATTGCGGGGCTTGATGCCGAATTGGATTTCCAAGTTGAGCGGATCGCCAATCGCCACGGGAGTCGTGCCACCGGCGAGGAAGGTCACCTCGATCTGTGCGGCATCCCCACGCTTGAATCGCAGAGACGAAGTTGGATTGCGGAATCCAGGGCCTTCAATCAGTTGTAGTGTTTCCAGATCAACGTAGAGCTTCACGCTGTTGCTAGCCTGTCAACTGATGGCCACAGAGGCCTTCCAAAACACATCATTGTTGGCATTGCCATCGCCCGTCGATCCGGTGATCTCGAAGATGTGACCACACGGCCGATCCTCCAATTCTAACGTAACGGCAAAGGGACCAACGGCAACGGCATCATCGGGGTCCTCGCTGGTTT
>Ga0208597_1000839_pt1 | contig 12085 bp, 15 predicted proteins | sample LakMenEpi05May12_FD_150673 | JGI IMG/M metagenome (GOLD analysis project Ga0208597, IMG submission 150673) | Freshwater microbial communities from Lake Mendota, WI - 05MAY2012 deep hole epilimnion (SPAdes) | ecosystem: Environmental > Aquatic > Freshwater > Lake > Epilimnion/Euphotic zone ...
TGGATAGCAACTGGCGAGCGAGTACTTTCACAGACTCAAATTCCTTGGTCAGCAAGCAGCAAGAGGCGTGGGGGGGGGAGGGGGGTAGACAGGGCTATCAGCCAACCCACACAATAAATAATACAGGTCCGCACCAACACGCTCAATAAATACAACATGTGCCGCACCAACACTTTCAACAAATACAACATGATAGCGTATTATTTTTTATTGGTTATTATACATGAACTTTATAGGTTTATGGGTCAACTATTCTTCAGTAAAAAAGACACTATGTTAACTATTCTTGTATGGTTTCATTAGTAACAAAAGTTATGTAAAAAGGTTTTGTAAAAAAATAGCGCGAGAAAGTTACGCAATAGTTACGGGTTTGGTCAAGAGGAGGGTTTACTCCTCAAGTGTCACGTTCTCCTCCATATCCTCCTCCTCCTCCTCGGGCTCCGCCTCGGGCTCCTCCTCCTCAGACGACGACTCGTCTGGCGCGCGGCCGACAATTCTCGCCGCTCTTTTGGCTGATATATTCTGGGAGCGCATCAGCTCCAGCACGTTCTCCAAGTCGCGCCGAAACGAATGGCGTTCGGCTTCGGCCCTGGGGAGACCGACTATCACCAGTCGGTTAATGTAGGCTTCATCGGTGCCAATCACTTGCCTTAGCCACGCCTCATTAAGATTGAGGACAGCCAACAACTCCTCTACGGTGAGCATGGTGGATGGTGAATAGGGGGGGTGGCGGTGTAATAAGAAGTGGTGGTGGTGGTGGTGCTGGAAGGGCAGCAGGCAAGCGACTGAGTACGTCACTCCTGCTCTCTTTTTAACCCTAAAAGTTGAGTCAACATATTGAGAGTAGGAGCGGGGAGGTTGGGTCACTTTACGTGAGAAATAGAGAATAGGGAGCATAGTGACTTAGCTTGCATGAAGAAGGAGGGTAGTTACACTCTTAAAGGGACCGTCCATAAGCACGTCATTGTAATCATTCTGAAAAAAACCCATGTTACAAAGCATCGGTCGTAGATGGGGGGTGGTCAATATCAATTTGACGACCCGTGGCTTTTAAACGAAAACATCCTTTCAAAGTAATATCCAAAAATTCTAATTCGAAACATAGTTTGCGTTGATGAAGTTTGGTCAGTAATTCTTGAGGTAGTTTGCTCATCCAAGTGGTAGCCGCCCCTTGATAAAACATGTATTCTTCGTGATCGTTGATTAGACATCCCTCAGTTGGCGAGTGGCTGGGTTCTTCAAAACACGTGTACCAGACACTTTGTTGATCTTGAAATTTGGTGGATACTTTTTCATGTCCAATCACCCAAAAACAGTCCCCCCGTTTCATTTTCTCAAATGGCATTTTGCTTCGTTGGCTGCTTAATCGAATAAGCTCTTGGTTGATCAGGTATTTGTTTTCCGTATCGTTAGACATTGTGTTCTCTGTAACACACAGTAATACCAGAAATTAAAAAATAATTTTTTTTTATTAGAACAAAACAAGTGTGACATTATACTATCGGGCGGGGTTACAGCGGATGAATTAATTGTTCACGAACAGTAAATTCCTAAACATATCACAATATATTGGGTGCATGGAAAAACAGTCTAATTAAGGTCACACCTGATCCAATGAGGGAATAACAACAGTGTAGATGGGAATAATAATATTTTGGCGTGTTACCGCCCGGCGGCTTTTTACAATGGCAGTGACGTTGCGTTGAAGTTTGCCTATTCAAAGAGAACAAGTCACCAGGATATTGTAAGTGGGGTGGGATAAAAAAACTTACCCATGTTGAGACTGTATTTAAAACCAAGATTTCGCCGTTGGTTTGGGAAAGCATCAATGCTCACTTTGTCACCAATGTTGAATTTATAAATTTGATCTGATGTTTGAGGTAGATTAACCGTTTCTTTGGTAAAGAAATCAGCCAACATTTGCATCACTGATTTGTATTGCTTTTTATTTTGGTTGATGATTTGCAGGACCTGTTCCAAATGATTGCGCCATTGAGTCAAAGGTTTTTTTTCTAAATCAAGAAGAACAGCCATTCGAAGTTTAATTTCACGGATAGCTCTTTCGGCCATGTTTCTTTTGTAAAAAGCTTCCGCATGAACTTTAATGTTAAATTTATCAGCAATTATGTTTTGAGCTTTTTTACTGCGAAGTCCCGACTCTCCGTCAAACAGCAACACATGGGTTTGTTTAAAATCTTTATGCTAAGAAAAATAGAAAAAGTTAGCGGTGGATAGGGTTTAGAGGGGGGAAAAGAATTTGGCTACCTTAGTCATAAGTTGAATGGCATCAATCAGTGATTTTGTTTTTACGTTACGTATAGGTACCGCAAATACTTTTCCCGTAAAAGTTTGAACAGCACAAAAAAATTGACCGTATTTTTTGTTGTTGTAACTAAAAAATCCTAGAACATAAAAGGCAGAGCATGAAACAGTAAATCGGACGAATTTTTTTGATGGTTCAACGTTACCAATATCGCCTTGCGCATAGTAGGGTGACTGAAAAGAGCGTGGCGTAGTTTTTTTCCATTTTTTGGTGTGGGATAGAAAACCGGGATCAGGACCTGGCAACTCATCACAAAGTTAGTTGAGGAATAAGTCCGTATTTTTTCTCCTCTTACCTAAATGATGACGCAAATAAAGCCGATCATTGATTTGATTTATTTCCAGCCGGGTTAATTTCATTTTTTTCCCCCATTGGGTGACCAAAGATTTGGGCGGGGCTTTTAAATGCTGACGGATGTAGGTTTGACATTTTTTTTCTGCCACAAAAAAAAGTGTTTACACACAAAAAATAGGCGGCGATGGGGTAAATCACTTGCCTAGAGGATGGATGGATTTTGATAAAGTCATCTGAAATGGAAAAACAAAATTACGGGTTGAAAAAGTTTTTCCATTTGGTTTGACATTGGCGAACCCAGGTAGTGCCATACTTTTTTCCACAAGCAAAGAAATCAGCACCGTATTGTTTCATGTAATAGAAGATCATAAAGGAATGGTAGCCAATGAGAAACAGGAGACCTACAGTGGAGTAGATGTAGCAGGCAACAGCAAAAACAGCAATGAGATCGTTGAGTATGGGTGGGTTGGTGCTGAGACTGCTCAGAAGGATGAGACAGCCCATGATGTAGAGGCTACCTTTGATCAGCGATTCACTGGGTAACTTTGTTACAGCAACGTTAATTTTAAACAAATCTAACACATCACTGTTGGGTTGATGGGGTCGCTGATAGCGACGATGACGGTAATGAGGATGGTAAGTGTTTTTCCACTGCGGCGGTTTCTCCGTGGTCGTTTGGTAGCGTGTAGGCTGGCGGGATGATGAAGAGGATGGCGGCAGCGGCGGCGGCTGCGACAACGGCTTGCTCGGTGGTGAGGTGGGTGGTGGTGAAGACAAAGGCGGCAGCACTGGCGGCGGCTGTTTGATTTGAATCGAATCGTTGCGAAGAGGTAACGAGGACGGACGTGGCAGCGATGGCGGCAGCGGCGGTGGCTTGGCTATCGGTGAAAACGGGGCGGGTAGTAGTGTAGACCGCGGCGGCGGCAGTGGCGGCCAATCGACTTTGTCGGATGAGACAGGTGGATTGGAGTGCCACTCTTGAGAGGGAATAAACTTTGTTGGATAAAATGTTTTGGGATGATTTTTTCCTAAAAAATGGTGTTTGGCAGGTTGACGTTGTTGAGGGGCTGGGCGGGACAATGCTCGGTCACAGTGGTCATAGGACAATGAGGTGGCGGGGGGATGAGATCGGTAGACGTTTTTTGGTGGGGGCAGTTGAGGTGGAGGTTGTGAAAACTTGGCTTGTTGCTGTTGATGTATAAAATTCTGTTGCTGCTGATGTTGCTTCAGGTTGTCCTGCAGTTGCTGGATCACCTGGTAATGCAACCAAGGGTTGGCAATAGGCTTTTGAACCGGTGGTGGTGGTGGGGGTGGTGGTTCAGAACATTGGGATTGTTCCGTAGGTTTTGCATAAGCAGTCTCCTTGGGGTAGGGGGTTTGACTATTTTTTTGCATACGCTGCCTGCGTTTCCACATGGACGACCGCATGACCAGAGGTTTGGGAGGCCACGATGGCGTGACAGGTCGGCGAAGTTTCTCGGAGGGTTGGGACGGTGGTGGTGAGGGGGGTAGCTGGACAGCTTGGGGGTTCACCGCGGGTTGAGCGTCGGATAATGAGTTCATGACGGATCTGAAAAAGGCAAAGCATGGTTAACGGGATGACAATAACGAGGGTGGTGATGGTTTTGATTCGGGATTAAGCAATTTAACAATATCTTCATGGGGAACGCAGCATAAATGGCTGGAAACAATAGGGTTACTCAGCAAGTGAATCAATCGATGGCCTTTATCAATACGTAGGGTGTTGAGGGTTGATTTATTCTTGACCAGCATGCATAATTGTCCTTCCTTGGTCCAGGGAGTGATCCGACCGCAGCAGATGTTTAATTGGCTGACCACGTCACTATAGTCCAGCAGAATAAGCAGAGTTTCTTCGGGTTTCAGCACAAAAGTTTCATTGCTGACATACTCTTGAGGATTGTAAAAGTCTGCGTAGTCGTGGTAATTTTTTTTCACGTAAAAAACAGAACGCATGTTGGTTTGCATTGTGATCTGAAAGATCAACTATAACGTGCAAGTAAAATAAACTTCATCAACTTTGTCATTGTTATCAGAACGGCTATCTTTGTCGTCGTCGTCGTTGTTGTCATCATCATCATCGTCAAAGGTTGGAACAAGCGAGAGTTGAGCTTGAACCAAATCTTGGTCGGACATGTGGCACACTTTAAATTTTACAATAGACTTTTTTAGAATAGACTGTAAGCTACATCCGGTATTCATTTTGATGGTCAGGGTTGATGAGAGATTTTTCAGGTAAAAACACAGGTGGTGAGGTCTTTTGTTGGATAGTAGAAAGTCTCCTCCGCGAAACTGGAGTTGGTCGAATCCTCCCGTGAGGTACTTGCTCAAAATAATCACAATACAGCTGTCCTGGGGTTCAAGAAGGTAAGGACCGGGGTCGGTATAGATGGTGTTTTTGATAAGGTCCCAAGTTCCTCCGCATCTTGCAAAGTAGACTAGTTTGGTCATAGTTTACTACAGCGATCTGTAACATAGGAATCAGGCCATAAGTGAGGGCATAAAAGAGGGAGTCATCTTGGTATTACAACAGCAGCAACAAATATCTTTCAAAATAAGAAGGAGTAAAAAAACAAGAACAATAATCATTATAATTTCACCGATAAAATAGGAATGATTGTTTGACCAAAGGCTTAAAATAGTGGTCATGTTAGTGGAATTCATGCTGAGCAACATTGTGAAAAAAATTGGGGTCTGAAATGGAGGAAAAACTTTTAATAGAGAATGGTCAGGCAAAGCGTTATAACAAGGTCCATCATCGTGATGACGGTTTCTTCCAAGGCGTCTTGGGTGATTGGGTGTTGCATTCATCAGGATAAAGTGTCTGACATTAAACAGGTTCAAAGAGCTGACCCGTAGAACCAAACCCGCCCCTTACTGTATCGGTCAATTGATCTGTTTCTTGAAACACTGGAATGGGGGATGGAATGACCAGCAGTTGAACAACAGCTGTGCCCGCAACCAGGGTTTGAGGTTGTGACGATTTATTTTCAATAACAGCTTGAATTTCTCCTGTATAGCCAACATCAATGAGGCCACAGTGGACTTGAATGTTGTAAGTGGTAAGCGCGGATGATTTGTTGAGGAGAAGACCGCAAAAATGATCCGGAAATTGTAGGCGACAGCCAAGATTTACTTTTAAAATTTGATAAGGCTCCAATAGAACATCGTTATGGAAGGGAAGATCCAACCCGTTGGAATGATCGCAGATTTTCGGTTTGTATTTGGCGTTGGGCGTCAAGGTGTAGCAGATTACCGGAGGATTCATGTTTTTTAATTGATCTGTAAAAATTAGAAAAAAAGATCTTGATGGGTCGTGTGGCAAGCGCATGTTTGAACAAAACGGAGTTTAGACTGAGGATAATCATGGAAAAATTCATTCAGGACAGAATCATAGGATTTTATGGTCACACGGATTGTTTTAAGGGTGAACAAGGGAAAGGCCAGTTCAAGATCACAATGGGTCACGCCTTGGATCAACAGTGCCATAGCGCAAGAATCCCATAAACGGGGAACGGCTGTGTCACTGTGAGCGGTTTCCAAAAGGATAAGGATATCTTCTTGTGGATGTTGATGTTGGCTAAAGACGCGATCCATTGTTTCAATGGCCCGATGGACTGCCATAGCAGGCATGTTACAAATACAAAAATGAGTTCCACCGGCTTGGAGTTCTATTTTTTTAAACGATTTAAAAACTAGATAATCATAGCGTAGAAAAACGGAAGATTGAGCTTGTGTGGTAAGAATGACAATATGGTTGATACGGAATGGGATAGTAATGTGTTGTACACGATGGTGTCGCAGCATAAAAAAATGGCTGGTTCCCAAGGACATCGTCGGGCTTGCGGACAGAAAACGGCCTGACAAAAAAAGTTTTTTTAAATTTTTGCTTAAAAAAAGATTTTTTTAACGAGGGTTTGGCTGATCTACCTGGCATTCAGTAGAAGGTGACGTTATGACTTGAGTTATGAAGATTGGTGGTACTGAAAATAAAAAAGTCTGTTAGTCGGTGACTTTTTTTGTGAAATTGTTTAAACACGTTCCTGAATGGAAGGTGGCGGCTGCTGTTGCAGCGGCGGCTGCTGCTACAGTGGACCCCGGTGACCGCCTGAACATGAGAAAAAAAACATGACATACTTTTTTTAAAAACACATGGGTATAGAGAAAAAGGAAAAAAGCATGCATCCCCGGATAGAAAGAGAGAAAAGGTGGATCATCATAAAATAACGAGCATGCTGATGGCGGCGGTGGCGGCGGCGGTGGCGATGAACCGGTGGAGCGTGAAAGGAGTGGCGGATTGCATTGGCATGGTTGGCGCAAAAGAGGAAAGCAGGATCATCCTTTTGTCCGGCGTAAAGGATGATCCACTGTTTAAGACTCGGATCATGCGTTAACACTGATCATAGGGAAGTTTATGTTCATCTCAAGTGACCCTCGTCAGGATTTTCTCAAAACATAAAATTCTTCTGATAATTAACAGTGTTAAATCACCGAGAATTAAACTCAATGGCTGCAAACACAAGAGGATGATTCGATTGACGAAATGATCAGTTTAATCAATAGAATCATTCTATTGGGCAACCAAGGGGCGGAGTGGCAAGGAGGAACTGCGGGAGCATCTCTCATCTGAAATTCATTATCACCAGACAAATTGACCCTCATTATCCGTACTGGTTTGAAGAACAGTAAAGTTAATGACAATCAATTTGAAAGACATAATGAGTAGAACTCGTTTTGGCGTGGCATAGCGGGCGGGTAGGCGGGTGGCATGGCCATGGTATAGTGTTTTGCATGGAATGAGTAGACATTGACTAGCAAGGATTGTTGCTGTCACTGTCAATGTCTACTATTCCGGGTTAAAACCATGGTGGTGACAACAAGTGAGTAGGAAAAACAACAGCTAGAAAAAAAAGGGGGTGAGGGCGGGTCTGACAGGGTTGTTGTTATGATCAAAACGTTTTTCCTGATGCCAGTACACAACCCTCGCGGTACAGTCATTTCAGATCGCGTGTCAACCATAAAATAACCCTATAGCCCGGCCCCTCAACCTACCCACTTGTTTCACCTCATCTTTTGGTCAGAGTTTTTAACACTGGATCCACAGAAAAAACGGTGGACCGAATGTTAAAAAGTCGACATCAAAAGGTGGACGGGCGGCGGAGATCAAGGCGTAAGCTAAGGAACACATACAACGAGGCCAACAGCCACTCCTGCACATGCCCAGAGCGACTGAACTCATGGTCAGTGGTGGCTGTTGACTGTATACTGTCTAGGACTACCTTTCCTGTCTTCCATAGGTTCTCTTTCAAAAACATGACAAAAAGCAGGTTGTAACACTTAAAAAAAGTATGTCGTAAGTTGTTGTTTGGGAAAACCACAACTTACCCCGTGGTCATCAAGGGTCCACTGTAGCAACAGCAGCTGCAGCAGCAGCAGCAGCAGCAGGAGCTAACCTCAACGGTACCAGGAAGAGGACCAGATGAAGAAAAGGTGCCAACAGCAGGGTCAGAATGATGACTGGAATGGCCCAGAGTAGCACAATCACGAGGTGAATGAGTTCCAACACTTGAATCAGAAGCGGTACAAAATGTTTTAGATGTCCAAAGAAAAGAAGTAGACAGATCCAGGTCCACATGGTTAGGCGTTGATGGACAGGTTCTCTAGCATAGTGTCTGAAAATAGGGTATAACTATGAAAGAAAATGTGGTAACAAAAGTCCAGATCCTTCCCATGTATCATTTTCTAGTTTCATAAATGTTGTGGTAGTTATGTTATGAAGTCTAAAATTTGTGGGTTCGCATGTGTATTTGTTGTACAGAAAAATAAAGATAATAAGACATGCTGAGAATACAAGAATAGATTTGATAAAGATCAAATAATATAAAACACGTTGGCATGTGTTCGGTTCTTCTGGTGGAACGTTGGGTGAAGACTCTAGCGTAATGATTTCTGGAGATTCTTTGTTCACTTTAGTCCACTTGCATTGAATGTCCATGGTAAAAAAAGATTAGGACAATCTGAAACATGTTTATGTCACTTTAAGCAGTTGGTTGTATTCTGTATCAAAATAACTATTGAGCAGATGTATCACGCGTTCTTTCACATAGTAGTTGGTTAGCGTAACATAAACCGGGGTTGAAACGTCAATGGAGTCCACAGTGACAGGTTGAGCAGTTTCTTCTACAGGTTCTTCTATGGCGGGATCCCACGAATCAATGTTGAAATTGATATCATGAATCCAGAACAGGGGAATTTTTGCTTCGTGAAATAAATTGTATACTTTATCTTGCAGGGTTCTTGTCCAAACATGATCTTTCAAAAAGTAAATTCCTGTAATTCGAATAGTATGAGGATGTTCTCTGAAGAGGGTATCAAAACGCACTATGTTTTCTTGCAGTTCAATCAGTTTCTCGTGTTGGGTTTCCAAGTCAAGTTGAAGTCGCTCAGCCTTAGTGGGCAAGAAGGGTTGGGTTTCTTCGTCAAAAGAATCAGCCATGGTATTTTCTGGAAAAAGTGGTGCTAATAAGGTTCAGACAAGGTTAAGGGTAAACTGCCAGTTGCTTTCACAAAATAACGTTTGATCGGAACATAATTATCAAACAAATTTTTGCTCATGGATGTTTTGAGAATCATAAAATCGGATGTTTTTTGAAAAATATTATAATTGATAACAGATGTATGTTTGGGATCAATATTTTGTTCTACAAACTGGCGTTGGAAAGGTTGATTTAAACCCTTCATATGAGCAAGATAAGTTGAATTGTCACTGTTAAACAACAGGTAACTTTTTTCTCCAATATAGCGAGCTTTGTCAAAAAAGCCTTCCTGTACCCAAATACCGCTAATTTTATTGCCACTGTCAAAATGTTTGTTGTAAAGCCGTTGAAAAATGGCTTTGTAATTGTCATCCACGTTGTCAACAAAATCTTTATGTTTGACCAAAAAATGAGCGCTGTCCGTATCCATGTACAACAGTTGAGCGTGAGTCGGGTTCAAATATTTCAGTAAGTAGTAAAGTCTTTTCAACAGAATAATTTTACTGTGGTACAAAATATAGCATCCCACATGACCTAGCAACGTTTGAAACGGTTCTTTCACTTGCTTGTTTAGTTCTGCCAAGAACACTTTGTCACCGAGCTGAATACAACTTTTAAGTCGATTTTTACTTTTAGTGTCATTAGGAAGTTTTCTGCGGTTTTCCAACATTTTAAATTTGTTTGACGTAATGTTGCACAGGGTGAATCCATAACAACTGTTCAACATGAGTTTGATCAGTTCCGACTGAATTTCAAACACTTGTTTCTTTTCTAAATTAGTTTCTAATTTGATGCGATCTTTAAGCTCTTTTCTGAGAATAAGTTTGTTTTCAATGTAGGGCTTAAGGTAGGTGTCTAATTGAAACAGAAGAGCATGGTAGATATCAGGGGGATGTTCAAAACCAAAATGAACATGGAGCCAATTCAAGTATTCCGTACTGATGACCATAAATGATTTTGCTTCGTTCATACTTACAACCCGCTGGGCTGCTTTGATGTTGGATGTAATGTTTTGCGTGTACGGAGACAAGACATCGGCTCCATATTCTACTTTTTGGATGATAAACCCAAAGATAGGATTTTGAGCTTGTTTTTTGATGGTAAGATTTTTTACTAGCACAAACCCGGTTAGTTTTTTTTGAGTAATAGCATCCAGAAAGTCGTTGTAACAGTAGCTTTTTTTAAAGGAAGGACAAAAATTACCGTTTTTTGGAATCTTATGAAGAAAAAAGTCACAATCGGAAATTTCTACATAATCAAAATCTACTTTGTCAACAAGGTTGAAATGGTGTCGAAAATGTTGGCATAACGATAAAATTTTTGTCCTTACATCGTTTGATTTTTTGGCTTTGTCCAGGTCCTCAGGGGTCCTTTGAGCTGCGCACGTTTTCTTATGCCCATGATAAAAAACAGACTGGTACTGAATCAGTTTCAGGTACACTTTTTGATCGTGAGGATTAAAGTAGGATAGAAACCCATCCAAAGGAAACTCGGTAAAGTACAGTTGACCTAAAGCGGTAAAAGAAGACTGAAAACGTAAGATGACAACATCTTTGGGAATGCATTGAAGATAATGGTTTAAAGCATAAAACTCATTGTAAAAACGAGGCGGTGTGTTGTTGAGATACATGAAATCTTCTGTATGATTACCGTTGTCACGCACTCGTTTACAATAGTTTTGAATCCGAAGGACTTTCATGTTATGATCATTGATCCGATGGTAATCTTGGGGAATAAGGCGAGTATAAAATAAAGGGGAGCCTACGGGAAGTTTTTTTACTGCTGCACTTGGGTACAGGGACCGAATATCAATGGTTGAAATACCATCGGCTTTTTCATGGAATGGAAAAGACGTTCCTTGAAGATTAGCAAAATTAGGCCAACTGTCTTTGTCAAGGTTGGAACAGTTCACTGAGTTTAAATGCTCGTTGATAATCGTTTGGTTACCAATCTCGCCATGCACAAAACTTGTACACAATCCACCTGTGACTGCATGTTTGATAAAATAATTGTAAAACGTGTTCTTGATCTGTTTTGGAGCTAGATTTTTGTCAATTTGTTGAGAGGGTTCAACAATAAAAAACTGTTGGTAAGCTAAATTGGACTGAGAGTAGTTGTGGCGAGTAAAAATATTGATTGATTCTTGAAGGTAAGTTCTAAACAAGGTTAGGACAATGGAATGCAGTAACAGGCAGTCTTGCACAAGGTAATATTCACCATACTCGTAGAGGTCATTAAACTGCTTAGCATCATAGGTTTGCTGAGCCTCTAAACGAGTGGTTAAGTCTACTGTTTTGTTAGCAAAAGTGTTCTTCCAGAATGATTCATTGTGCGCATGTAGGGAAGTAATACTTTTAATTTTTTTGACAGACGTTGCTTGTTCATAGGGGAAGCAAAGTTTAGCCACTTCCAAGTTGAAAAGTTTACCGATTCTGTCCAGTGACATGTTGGCTGCTACTAAATTACGAATATCTTTGATAAAAAGTTTCATTTCCCACAGCGTGTTAACTTTGTTTTGAAATGGCGTTGTTTTAACTTGTGTTTTGATAATGTTTCGGAACCGAAACAGGTTTTTTTTGATAATAATTTGAATGGTAGACAAAGAAGCACCTTTTTTGAATATTTTAATTTTTTCTTTGAGTTTTCCTATAATAATCACCAAACTGTTGGACAAAAGATAATTGTCATAGTTACTGCCATTAAAGGCGGTAAGGATACTTTCAAAAATTATATCTTGCAAACGTTTTTGGATCAGGTAAAAAATACCTCTTTTTTCATTGACCAACATGGATGTTTCAAACTGGATGAGAAGGGGTTTTAACAAAATGTATTTTATGATGGAAGCCAAAATATTGCGTTGATAAATATAGACAAGAAATTTATAAATCATTTGCGTGGTATTTTCATGGGTAGG
>Ga0208597_1000840_pt1 | contig 12079 bp, 15 predicted proteins | sample LakMenEpi05May12_FD_150673 | JGI IMG/M metagenome (GOLD analysis project Ga0208597, IMG submission 150673) | Freshwater microbial communities from Lake Mendota, WI - 05MAY2012 deep hole epilimnion (SPAdes) | ecosystem: Environmental > Aquatic > Freshwater > Lake > Epilimnion/Euphotic zone ...
GAATTAGCAAGCAATCATCATTCAACACTATTCGTGAGTATGCTCTTGAAACAGGAAGCATCTCAAACGTTATATGGAGACTAAAGCGTAATGGTCAGGGAACTGAAACTAATTACACTCTTATTCCATCAGCACCAGATAAGGAGCCGTTTACATGGGGAGAAGTTAAACCTTATCCACTTGAAGCAGCACTAAAGAAAATTCCTTATGCTGAGCAAGAAGCATTCTATTTGGGCTTTGATAGTCCATCTACAACTTCTTCTACCAACACAGACTGGTAAGAATGAGTTACGTAGGCTTACATGTTCACACGCATTACTCCCTGTTTGATGGCATCGCTACGCCAGAAGAGTATGTAAAACGTGCAGTAGATCTCGGTATGACATCAATTGCCATTACCGATCACGGAACTTTATCGGGGCACCGTGAACTATACCGTGTTGCTAAAGCAAACGGGATCAAGCCTATACTTGGCGTAGAAGGATATATGTGTTCTGACAGATTTGATACTAGAGATAAATCTGAAAGAGAAGGTCAACAGGACCTAGTTTATAACCACATTATTCTTCTTGCCAAGAACCAAATTGGTTTAGAAAACCTAAACAAGATTAATGAAATTGCATGGACTGAAGGTTACTTTAAGAAGCCAAGGTTTGACTTTGAAATACTTGAAAAGTATAAAGAAGGAATCATTGTAACTTCTGCTTGTCCAAGTAGTGTAATAGTAAAAGCTCTTGAAGAACAAGAGTTTGCACTAGCCAAGAAACATATTAAATGGTTTAAAGATACCTTTGGCAGTGATTATTATATTGAAGTAATGCCACACAATGAAGCAGAGATTAACAAACAGTTAATTGAACTTGCCGATGAATTTAAAATTAAAGTAGTTGTAACTCCAGACTGCCACCATGTAGATGAATCTCAAAAAGAAGTTCAAGAGTTTAAGCTTCTAATGAATACTCATGCTAAGGTTCAAAAAGATACAACATACGATAAGTCTAAGAAGCAACCAGACATGATGAAAAGACTTGACTATCTGTATGGAGAAGATCGTCAAATTACTTTTAATAAGTTTGACATTCACCTTCTTTCATATGAAGAGATGAAGTCTGCTATGGAATTGCAGGGTATCGATAGACCAGACATCTATTCCAACACACTATTACTTGCAGACACAGTAGAAGACTATGACATTAAAGATGGAATGAATCTGCTACCAGTTCAATATAAGAGTCCAGATAAAGAGTTAAAGAGTATTTCTCTTGAAGGATTGGTCACTCGTGGGCTATCTGATAATAAAGAATATCTTGATAGACTTGATGAAGAGCTTGAGATCATTAAGAATAAAAAGTTTGCACCTTACTTTCTTGTAGTTCAAAGTATGATTACTTGGGCTAAAAAAGAAGGCATTATGGTTGGTCCAGGTCGTGGATCTGCTGCTGGATCTTTAGTTTGTTATGCTCTTGGTATTACAGATGTAGATCCAATTAAACATGGACTACTGTTTTTCCGTTTTATTAATCCAGATCGTAATGACTTTCCAGATATCGATACAGATATTCAAGACACTCGTCGTGATGAAGTTAAAGATTATTTAGTTAGACAATATAGACACGTTGCATCTATTGCTACATTCTTACAGTTTAGAGGTAAGGGAGTAGTTCGAGATGTGTCAAGAGTTTTAAACATTCCACTATCAGATGTTAACAAAGTTTTAAAGTATGTTGATACTTGGGATGAGTTCTGTACATCAAAAACAACAAGAGAATTTAGAGACAAGTATCCAGAGGTGGAGATATATGGTGAACAACTTCGTGGTCGTATTCGTGGTACTGGTATACACGCTGCTGGTGTGGTCACTAGCAAAGATCCAATTTTTAGGTATGCTCCGATGGAAACGAGATCTTCTCCTGGGAGTGATGAACGCATACCTGTGGTTGGTGTTGATATGGAGGAGGCTGAACGGATTGGTCTCATCAAAATCGATGCACTTGGATTAAAAACCTTAAGTGTAATTCAAGATGCAGTTGCAATGATTAAAGAAAATCATTATGTAGATGTTAATCTCTTATCATTAAACATGGAAGATGCTAATATTTATCAGATGCTTTCTGATGGGTACACTAAGGGTGTATTCCAGTGTGAAGCAAGTCCATACACAAACCTTCTTATAAAGATGGGTGTTAAAAACTTTAACGAACTTGCTGCTTCAAATGCTTTGGTTCGTCCAGGAGCTATGAACACAATTGGTAAAGACTATATTGATCGCAAACATGGAAAACAAGCGGTATCATATACTCATCAGATCATGAAAGAGTTTACGGAGGATACTTATGGTTGCGTTTTATACCAAGAACAAGTTATGCAGGCATGCGTACACCTTGGAGGCATGTCCATGTCGGAAGCAGATAAAGTTAGAAAGATCATTGGAAAGAAGAAGGATGCTAAAGAGTTTGATGTATTCCAAGACAAATTCATTAAAGGTGCTTCTGCCTATATTAGTCCCAATCAGGCTCTTGATCTATGGCATGACTTTGAAGCGCATGCGGGGTATTCGTTCAACAAGTCCCATGCGGTTGCTTATTCTACGCTCTCGTATTGGACGGCGTGGTTAAAGTTCTACTATCCTCTTGAGTTTATGTTTGCCCTTCTTAAAAATGAGAAGGATAAGGATGGTCGCACAGAGTATCTAATTGAAGCAAAGCGTATGGGAATTTCTGTTAAGCTTCCACACATTAATGACTCTGACTTTGATTTTAAAATTGAGGGTAAGGGAATTAGATTTGGTTTGACTGGTATTAAATATATATCAACTAACATTGCTGAAAAGTATGTTGCTGCCAGACCATTTAAATCTTATAAAGAACTTGAAGAGTTTACATTTACAAAAGGCAACGGAGTAAATAGTCGTGCACTTCAAGCACTAAGAGTTATTGGTGCTGCAACCTTTGAAGATAATCCTAGAAATGATGAAGAGATTAAAGACAATCTATATGAATACTTAAACCTCCCAGAGTTTAATATTACAATTCCTTCTCATTACTATGCGTTTATTCAAGACACAACTGACTTTGAAGAAAAAGGTTCTTATATTTTATTAGGTATGGTTAAATCTATTAAACGAGGTAAAGGATGGTCAAGAGTTGAAATTCTGGACAAGACTGGCAGTGTTGGGATATTTGATGAAGAGGGAACGACGATTGAGACTGGTCGTACTTACTTGGTTCTTTGTAATGACAACAGGATTGTTTCTGCAGTTCCTGCTGACGAAATAAAAGGATCTTCAAGTGCTCTTGTAAAATTCTTAGGGTATAAACAACTTCCATATACAGACGAAGAAATGTTTGTGGTATCCTTTAAACCTAGAGTAACTAAAACAGGAAAAAAGATGGCTTCATTAACATTAGCAGATACTAGTAGAGATCTACATTCTATTACAGTATTCCCTACTTCATTTGCAAAAGCTTACATGAACATTGAAGAAGGCAAGTCTTATAAATTTAGTTTTGGTAAAACAAAAGACGGCACAGTAATATTAGATGATATAGATTTATGACAATAGAGAAGAGAATATAGTGGTAACGATAGAAGAAGTCTTAGCGCAGCTTAGCCCAAAACTAAGAAAAACAATCATGGCAGGAGATTCCTTGCCAGCAACAGAATACGCAGCAACACCTAGTTTCGGCTTAAACCGTGCTCTCAACGGTGGTCTTCCCTATGGTAGGCAAGTGTTGGTATGGGGCTCAAAGTCCTCTGCAAAGTCCTCTCTATGCCTTCAGATGATAGGTCTGGCACAGAAGGAAGGAAAGATCTGTGCATGGATTGATGCAGAAATGTCATATGATAAGAATTGGGCAGAAAGCCTTGGGGTAGATACATCAAAACTAATCGTCTCACAATGTAGGACAATCAATGAAATGGTAGACATTGGAACAAATCTAATGAATGCTGGAGTTGATATGATTGTTGTTGATAGTATTACTTCTCTTCTTCCAGCAATATACTTTGAAAAGGATTCAGAAGAACTAAAGCAACTTGAGAATACCAAACAAATCGGTGCAGAGTCTCGTGACTTTAGTAACGCATGGAAGATGTTAAACTATGCTAACAATAAAGTTAAGCCTACTTTGCTTGTTCTAATTTCTCAATCAAGAAATAATATTAGTGCTATGTATACAAGCCAACAGCCAACAGGTGGTCAAGCAACTAAATTTTATTCATCATCAATTATTAAACTGTTCTCATCAGAGTCAGACAATCAGGCTATCAAAGGAAAGATTAAAGTAGGAGATAAACTAATTGAAGAAAAAGTTGGTAGAAAGATTCTTTGGCAACTTCAGTTTTCTAAAACATCTCCAGGGTTTCAATCTGGTGAGTATGATTTTTACTTTAGAGGTAACGATATTGGTATTGATTCCATTGGTGACCTTGTTGATACCGCAGAATTTGTAGGGCTGGTTAATCGTACAGGCGCATGGTATCAGCTCGAAGATGGTTCTAAGGTGCAAGGTAGAGAAGGATTTGTTAACAGAGTTAAGGAAGATCTTGATCTACAAGAGTCACTAAAAAAGAAGTTGATGAATGGCTGAAAAAGAGTTTACAATTTTTGCAGGACAGGCAATTTGTCAGAAATGTAAAGAGGATGTTTTATCTTTAAGACTCTGGGCCAGTACAGGAGATGTTACTTGGATGTGTAGTAAGAAACACATATCTAAAGTTGCTCTTGTACCAGTCAAAAAGAAAAAGAAAGATTTTGCAGATGAGTGAACGTTCCGAATCCAAAAGAATTGGTGCTAAGCAGCACAAGAATTCAGGACGTAATACCCACAAGGGAGATGCTACATGGAGAAACTTCACTGTAGACTTTAAAGAATATCCAAAGGGTATTACAATTAATAAAGATAACTGGGCAAAAGCAGTAACTGATGCAATTAGAAACGGTAATGATCCAGCAATATTTATTATTCTTGGCGATGGTAATTCAAAGGTAAGATTAGCAGTAATAGAAGTAGAGATGCTTGAGCAACTAACAGAGGGGTATGATGATGGAACCACAAAACACAACGATTGAAATGGTTAATGGTTTGTCTGAGATAGCAGACTATATGAATGATGATGAACTAACAACAGCTTTAACAATGATTGCTAAAATTATTATTAAACCAGACATTCCTATTCAAGTTGCAAGTCTTGAGATTGTTAGACTTCAAGCAATTGCAGCAAAGATGTCTTTAAAGGCTACGTGGATGGCTAATGTTGATAAAAGCGACAGGGCAAAAAAGAACATATATTACACAGCAGCAGAAGCAATAAATGATCTAGTTTCAGCACTTAAATACATAATGCGCTAAACCATTTACTGGTATACTTATATAAACAAGGGAATAAAATGACAAAAAACTTATTACAGCAAATTATGATTAGAGAAGTAGAAACTCCAGAACAAGTAGATGCTAAGGAATTAATCAAGGTAATCGAACAAGGATATCTTGTTGGACGTGAACCTAAGCATACTCAAAAGAAAACCTTTGGTCCATCTACTATTGCTTATGGGCATGGAGAATGTCCAAGATATTGGTACCTAGCTTTTGAAGGTGCGATCTTTGAAGACAATGCAGATCCATATGGCGTAGCAAATATGACCAATGGAACTTTATCTCATGGACGTATTGAGGAAGCATTTAAAAACTCTGGTATATCTATTGATTCAGAATTTAAAATATTCAATGATGATCCACCAATTTTTGGTTATGTAGATAACCTAATCAATTGGAAGGGTGAAGACATTGTAGTTGAAGTTAAGACAACCAACAACGAAGTCTTTGAGTATCGAAAGAGAACTAATAAGCCTAAGATGGGCCATGTTGTTCAGATCCTTATTTATATGAAGATTCTTAAAAAGTCTAAGGGTATTCTAGTTTATGAAAACAAAAATAACCATGAGCTATTAATTATTCCAGTAGAAGTTAATGACAACTATAGAAACTGGATTGATCAAGCTTTTGAGTGGATGAGAGTGGTCCGTAAAAATTGGGAAGATAAAACTTTACCAACTAAGAACTATAGATCAAACTCAAAGATATGTAAAAACTGTCCAATCAAAAAAGCATGTACAGAAGCAGGGGTGGGTGTAGTTAAAATAGCATCCCTAAAGGAACTGAGTGAAACTATGTAATCGTTGTGATAAATACTTTAAACCTAGAGTAACTTATCAAATATATTGTAGTGACATTTGTAGAGAAGAATCTACAAAAGAAAAGATTGCCGCAAGGTATCTTGCTACTAGACGACAAAAAAGATATGGTAAAAAAAGAAATTGTCTTGGTGGATGTGGAATGTCATTATCAATTTATAATGATTCTGGGTTCTGTGCTAATTGTAATGTAAGTGAAAAAGCAGTTAATAAAATGATTAAAGAGCTAAAGGGGTTCATTGATTATGAGCAAGAATAAATGGGGCTATGCTGTACAGCCAAATACTTTTTGTGCCATTGATGCTAGTACTAATAGCCTTGCTTTTGCTTTGTTCAATACTAAAGATGGTTCTCTGGGATCAGTAGGAAAGATTAATTTTGAAGGCAATGATATCTATGAAAAGGTTATGGATGCAGGGCAAAAGGTAAAGGCATTCCTTGATTTTTATAATGGATTTGAAGCAATTATTATTGAGCATACAGTTTTTATGAATAGTCCTAAGACTGCTGCTGATCTTGCTTTAGTTCAAGGAGCTATCTTAGGTGCTGCTGGTCAATCTGGAACAAAGGTTATTGGAAGAGTTTCTCCAATTACTTGGCAAAACTATTTAGGAAACAAAAAAATGTCAAAAGAAGATCAGGCTTTAATTAGATCTGCTCATCCAGGCAAGTCTGTTTCTTGGTACAAAACATATGAAAGAAACCTTAGAAAAGAAAGAACTATTACAATGGTTAATACTGTTTATGATAGATCTATTAATGATAATGATGTTGCCGATGCTTGCGGAATTGGGCATTGGGCGTTAAAAAACTGGGATAAAGCGATAGGAGATAATAAATAATGCCAGAGTTAAATGCAAACATACCACCGATAAACTGTTATGTAAGAGGAAACTATTTAAGAAATCATCAAGACAGCCATGACAAATATTTTGAATGTGTTGTTTTTGGTGTTTCAAGTTTAAAGTCTAGAAGCCCACTGTTTCATATTATGATGCCAGATGGTGGACTATGGTGGAGACTTCCAATTTCTGCCTTCTGTACAGAGCCAGGAGTTCCTGAAGTTGATCTACACAATCTAGTGTTGTGGAATTCTTTTAGCCACCATGTTGCCGTAACAAGATTTGAAAATCTAACAAACCTTAGAATGTCTTACATAGATAGAACAAAGACAATGCATAAAGGAACATATCTGTTTACATTAGACTGGCATAACCCAGACACAAATGTTTTAGATGATGGGTATTCTGAAAGTCCAGCAGATCACAAGTGTGGGCACGTTATTCAAAGAGACGATGGAAACTTTGCAATTCAGCCTAATAATAGAGTTAGGGTGTATGAGCCATCCTTTACCCTAGAAAAAGAATACTTAATTGACAGAATCATTAATGAAAGAAAATATGATGTAGAAAATCAAGATAAATGGATTATGGAAAACTCTGATAGATTTAACTATGAAATTGATTTAAACGAGGTTGACAAATAATATTATGTCTGCTAAACTATACACAAGCAACTTATGGTTACGTAAACGTTATGTAATTGATAAGAAAACTCCAGAGGAGATTGCTAAAGAGTGCGGTACTAGCGTTGAAACCATCTATGTTTACCTTGCTAAATTTGGATTAAGGAAGTCAAGACGATGAACAAACTAGAAAAAATAGTCATCACAGCTACTGTTGTTGGCATGGTTGGATTTGCTTTTGCATTTTCTTTATTAAGCGGGATTCCAGAAGAGTTTGATTGGGAAGCAGATGATGAGTAATAATCTAACCATTACGGTTGATCAAGTAAATAATCCAATACACTACACCTCAGATCCTTCTGGCGTAGAGTGTATTGAGATTACTAGACATCGTAACTTTAACATTGGTAATGCTTTTAAATACCTTTGGAGAGCAGGACTTAAAGATGAATCTAAAACCATACAAGATCTAGAAAAAGCAATCTTCTATATTAAAGATGAAATAAATAGATTAGAAGGTAAGTATGTCAACTGAAGAAGATTTAGTCAAGCACTTAGATCAAGTTAATGATGTTGTTTCAGAATACTTAAAGGGTAACGATCCAACAGTTATCTCTAAAGAACTTGACATTCCAAGAACAAGAGTTGTAAGTCTTATCAATGAGTGGAAGACTATGGCTTCTGATAATGCTGCCATTCGTGCCCGTGCAAAAGAAGCTTTGGTTGGAGCAGACACGCATTATAGTAAGCTAATTACAAAAGCCTATGAAGTTATTGATGAAGCAACGATACTGAATAACTTAAGTGCTAAAACTCAAGGTATTAAACTTGTCATGGATATTGAGTCTAAGCGTATTGATATGCTACAAAAAGCTGGTCTTCTTGAAAATAAAGAACTTGCCGAAGAGATGATTGATATTGAAAGAAAGCAAGAAGTCCTTGTTGGAATACTTAGAGATATAGCGTCTGAGCATCCAGAAGTTAGAGATATTATTATGCAAAGGTTATCCTCAATTGCAAAAGATGGAGAGGTAATTACAGTTGTCCACGATGTTCAATGATTTCCTTGAAGTTTTAAAGGAGAATCATTTTGTTGAAAAACCTGTTGACGCAAAGACATTTGTTGAGTCTCCAGACTATCTTGGTCAACCCCCTTTGTCTGAAATTCAGTACACAATTGTAGAAGCAATGAGCCAAATTTATCGTAAAGATGATGTTGTTGATATCATGGGTGATGCTGGAGAAGAATACTTTAAGAAGTATACAAAGAATGAATTAATTCTGCAACTTGGCAAGGGATCTGGAAAAGACTTCGTATCTACAGTAGCCTGTGCCTATGTAGTATATAAGATGCTATGTTTAAAAGATCCCGCAGTTTATTATGGTAAGCCTGCTGGAGATGCTATTGATATTATTAACGTTGCTGTAAATGCTCAACAGGCTAAGAACGTTTTCTTTAAAGGATTTAAGTCTAAGATTGAAAGATCACCTTGGTTTGCTGGAAAGTACAACCCAAAGGCAGACTCGATTGAGTTTGATAAATCTATTACAGTATATTCTGGTCACTCAGAGCGTGAATCACATGAAGGTTTAAACTTATTTATGGCAGTACTTGATGAAATTTCTGGTTTTGCTTCTGAAGTTGCAACAGGAAATGAACAGGGTAAGACTGCTGATAACATCTATAAAGCTTTTCGTGGTACTGTAGATTCTCGTTTCCCTGACCTTGGTAAGGTAGTTCTTCTATCGTTCCCCCGCTATCCAGGAGACTTTATTTCTCAACGGTATGACTCAGTAATTGCTGATAAAGAAGTAATAGAAAAAACACATAAGTTTATTATTAACGAAGACTTGCCTGATGATAATCCAGACAACTCATTTGAAATATCATGGGAAGAAGACCATATTCTTTCATATAAAATACCAAAGATATTTGCATTGAAAAGACCCACATGGGATGTAAATCCAACCCGTAAGATTGATGATTTTAAGATTGCTTTTCTTACAGACTTAGGAGATGCGATGATGCGTTTCCTTTGTACTCCAACATATTCTTCTGATGCTTTCTTTAAACAAAAAGATAAGTTACAAAAATGTATGAATGTTAGAAACCCTATTGATAATTTTAAAAGGTTTGATGAATCTTTTACTCCAGATCCAGATGTTATTTATTATATTCATGCTGACCTTGCACAAAAGCATGACAAGTGTGCTGTTGCTATTGCTCACGTTGATCGCTGGGTAAATATTAAAGTAATTAAAGATTATGAACAGGTAGTTCCAGTTGTAGTTGTTGATGCTGTTGCTTGGTGGGAACCAAGAACTGAAGGGCCAGTAAACTTATCTGAGGTTAAACAATGGATTATTAATCTTCGTAGAGAAGGTTTTAACCTAGGCATGGTTTCATTTGACCGCTGGCAATCATTTGATATCCAAAATGAACTACAATCTGTAGGGGTAAGAACAGAAACAGTGTCTGTTGCCAAAAAACACTATGAAGATTTAGCTATGATGGTTTATGAGGAAAGAGTAGCCATGCCTATGATTCCTTTATTATTAGAAGAACTATCAGAGTTAAAGATTATGAAGGGTAATCGTGTAGATCACCCCCGTAAAAAATCTAAGGACTTAGCGGATGCTGTTTGTGGGGCAGTATTCGGAGCCATCTCTCATACACCTAAAAACCTTAATGTTGAGGTTGAGGTCCATACGTGGGCTAATTCAGCCAAATTTGCAAAGAAGGACAAGGGTATGATAGAATTAGATTCAAAGGAAATGACTGACGAAATCAGTAATTTCTTAGGTAAATTTAATTTACTATAATCTTCTGATTAAATGATCAGATTCAAACTAACAAGGAGAAAGATGAATTCATTCAAGAAAATCGCTATTGTCATCGCTGCAGCCCTGACTAGCACAGTATTATCTACAACAGCATCTACGGCAGCACCTCTTGCTGTCACAGTTGCATCAGTGGCTAACGTAACTACTACTGCAGCACCTCAATCAATTGCTGTTCCGTCAACTAACGTTGTTGATGCAGCACGTACAGTTGCTATTACAGCAACAGCAGATGCAAATACATCTGTTACATTTACAGCATCATCAACAGTAAAGTTGGTTACTGCTCTTAATACAGTAGATGCACCAAAGAATGTTGCTAGTGGAGCATCAGCACTTACTATTGCCTCAACAGGTGTAGCAATCACTGTTTACGCATACACAACATCAACAGCAGTTGGTTCAGTTACAGTCACAAATGGCGCATATTCAACAATTGTTTATGTTAAAGGCGTAGCAGGACCTGCTTACAATCTAGCAGTTACAGTTCCTACAGCAGCAGCAGTTGGAACAGTTCCAGCAATCTCAGTTATTACAACTGATATTTTTGGTAACGCTTCTTCAGATACAGTAACAGCAACAATCGTTGGCTCTACATTTGCTGATGGTTCATCTGTTAAGGCAGTAACTCCAGATGTTGCATCATATTCACTTGTTACAGGTGTAGCAGGAGAAGTTACAGTAATTGTAACTGGCCTTACACTAGTTGCTCCAGTAGCAGGTTTTGCAGCACCAGTAAAGGCAGCAATCGCTAAGTTTACTATTGCTGATCTTGCTGCTGAGATTGCAGCATTAAAGGCTTCAATCGCAGTTGAAAAGGCTGGTCGTTTAGCAGATTCAGCACAAGCAGTTCTAGCAGCAAATCTTGCTAAAACCATTGCCGATAAAGCACTAGCAGATGCAAAGACTGCTGCTGATAAAGCAACAGCGGATGCAAAGACTGCTGCTGATAAGGCACTAGCAGATGCTAAGGTTGCTTCTGATAAGGCATTGGCTGATGCTGATACAAAGGCTAAGACTGAAGCAGAGACAGCAAAGGCTCTTGCTGATACAGCACTTACAAACGCAAAGGCAGAGGCAGTAACAGCTAAAACTGCTGCTGACAAGGCTCTTGCGGATGCTAAGGTTGCTTCTGACGTAGCACTAGCAGATGCTAAGGTTGCTTCAGATAAGGCACTTGCTGATGCTAAGGCAGTATCCGATCTTGCACTGGCTAACGCTAAGGCAGCAGCAGCTTTTGCTGCAGCAGCAGCAAAAGCAACTTACAAGAACGAATACAATAAGTTGGCTACCAAGTGGAACAAGGCTCATCCAAAGGCCAAGGTTGCACTAAAGAAGTAATTAAACTTCACAAGTTAGAGGGTTGGCTAAGTGCCAGCCCTCTTTCTTTTGCAATAAAATGATATAATAGCCTTATTAATCATTATGATTAGGAGGGCATTATTAAAAAACTATTAAGAATTCTAATGGTTATATCATTAGCCCTAGCCCCATTACTTTTAATAACAGAAAAAGCCCATGCAGCAGAAGGGTTAACTGCTGAAGTTTATAATGTTCTGGGACAGAATGGCTCTCCCTAC
>Ga0208597_1000841_pt1 | contig 12073 bp, 8 predicted proteins | sample LakMenEpi05May12_FD_150673 | JGI IMG/M metagenome (GOLD analysis project Ga0208597, IMG submission 150673) | Freshwater microbial communities from Lake Mendota, WI - 05MAY2012 deep hole epilimnion (SPAdes) | ecosystem: Environmental > Aquatic > Freshwater > Lake > Epilimnion/Euphotic zone ...
TCCATGAATACCGAGAAAATTGGGGGCTATAAAATGAATGCAAAGTTTCCTGATGTTGGTGTTTGGCCCAATCATCACCCTGATCAGCACAATTTGTTGTTCTATCCAAACGATGGTAGCAAGTTGCTCAATGCCAATGATGGGGGCGTTTTTAGGTCGGTGAATTTGGCCGTTGCTCCATTTGAGTGGGAATCGTTGAATAATGGATACTTAACGACACAGTTTTATACGGTTGCCTTAGATCACGGTACGCCAGAGAGTCCGCTTTTGGTGGCAGGCGCGCAGGATAACAATCAGTTGATGACGGTTTCAATGGATTCAAAAGCCCCATGGACTACGGTGTATTTTGGCGATGGTTCTTATTGTGCGATGGAAGATGGCGCAAAACTCCATTACTTTTCTAAGCAGCTAGGTAAGATGATTAAAGCGACAGTAGATGCAGCTGGAAATCGTACGTCCTATGCCAGAATTGACCCAATAGGGGGTGAGAAATACTTGTTTATCAATCCATTTTTGCTTGATCCAACCGATAACAATACGATGTATTTGGCGGGTGGCAAGTATTTGTGGCGCAATAACAAATTGAGGACAATTCCGATGGCTGGCAACAACGATAGTATCTCTTTTGGATGGACAAAAGGCACAGATTCAATTGCAATCAGAAATGAATTTATTTCGGCCATTGGGGTTAGCTCCAAGCCCGCTCACCGTGTATATTATGGGTCGACCTTGAAACGTTTGTACCGCGTAGATAGTGCCGATTTGAGCGCCACCTTGAAGCCCAAAGATATTACGGCGTTGGCGTTTCCTTCGGCCTATGTGAGCTGTGTTGCGGTGGATCCGAGAAATGCAGACCGCTTGATGGTCTCCTTCAGCAATTACAATGTCTACAGCATTTTTAATTCTGTGGACGGGGGTAAGACATTCAATAAGGCGGCCGGGAATTTAGAGCAATTCGCAACCGGGTTGGGCGATGGTCCTTCGGTGCGATGGCTCTCCATTTTGCCAGTGAGCGATGGAACGGTTTATTTGGCCGCAACAAGTGCAGGGTTTTTCGCAACCGATACGTTGATGGGTGTGAATACCAAATGGGTGCAACAGGCCAGTGGTGAAATTGGGAATATGGTCTGTGATATGTTCGATGTTCGAGTGAGCGACGGAACCATCGGCTTGGCAACGCATGGCAATGGGGTTTTCTCGGCCAAAATTGTCAAAAAAGGCGATATCCTTGGTGCTGATTATATCGAAAAAAATCAAAATGCGATCGTTTCAGTATATCCCAATCCGAGTAACAAATTTGTCACTCTGGATGTCAAAATGAAATCTGTGAGTCAAGCCATTGAGGTTTCAATTATGGATGTCTTGGGTAGGACGGTAAATGTGCCCGTGAAGGAAGATGTAGCAAAGGGAGGGAGAGAGCTGTTCAATGGATTTGAGAAACAATGGGAAATGGATGTTTCTCAGCTTAAACCCGGTGTGTATTATATAAGAGTTGCGGCCGCTAATTGTAATAAAACGGTTCAAATACAAGTTTTTGGAGATAATTAATCCTCACAAGTTGTAGTGTAAATAACTGATATATAATTATATGTGTTTTTTTATGGATTAAAAATAACTAATATTACCTCATTTCTGGTTTGATTGCCTGAAAGTCTTAGGATTTAGTGAATCGCCGTTTATCTTTGTGAAAAGCGTCATGGATTTTGAAGTATAATAATCCCGAGACGTTGTTTTCAAGGAAATGCTAGATTTTTTAAAGTTCGGAAAAAAGATGCCACAATGGCTAGCCGCTGAAGCTAGAGACAGTAGTCGTTCCGCGCAGAAGGCCGTAGATCGAACGATGAAAGCTTTGAAAAAGCTCATGTTGTCTGAAGAGCAGGGCAAACGTTTTTTTGAAGTGGAATTGAAATACCAGCGCGAGAAAAAAACTATCCGTGAAATGTATTTTCATCTGCCAGATGTTCGCCACGAAGAGTTACTCAAGTTGTCAGAACTTAGATTACAGGAGATGCATGGATTTTTGGATGCAAATCAATACGCTCTTTACCGCGTGGAATCGATTTAATTGGTTGACATTCTGGATTCAAAACAGCGGGCTTTTTATCGCGCCTAGTTATTTAGACTATTGAAATAGTAGACTCCACAAAAGCAGTTTTGTTTAACTTTTTTTTCTTTGCCCTTTGGGTTGTGTGACTATCTTTGTGAAATCATGAATCAAATCAGATTTGAAGGCAGAAATGCACAGTTTTTTTCAACTTTGCGTAGTAGGATTGACGGATATTTTACAGAAAATAATATCAAGCAATCTGGCAACTGGAAATTGTATAGCAAGACGTTGATATTGTTGTCGACATTGGTTCTGTCCTATGTTTTATTGGTGTTCTTTACCCCTACGGCATGGGTGTCGGTTCTCCTTTGTATGTTTATGGGTGTCAATTTTGCGACCATCGGTTTCAATGTGATGCATGATGGTTCTCACGGTAGTTATTCTCGGAAGCCATGGGTAAATAAAATCATGGCGTTGAGTTTGAATATTTTGGGAGGGAATTCTTTCTATTGGAATCAAAAACACAACGTGGCTCACCACTCATTTACGAACATTGAAGGAGCCGACGAGGATATCGATGTGAGTCCATACATGAGAGTGAGCGAATACCAACCGAAATATTGGTTTCATAAATTCCAACATATTTATGGATTGTTGCTTTATTCACTGTCTTATATCATGTGGATTTTCTATCAAGATTTTGTCAAATATTTCACTGGAAAGATAGGAGATAGAGATATCAAAACACCATTAACCGTAACTGATCATATTATATTCTGGGCAACAAAGTTGGGTTATATCGCCGTTTTTATTGGATTTCCGATGTATTACGTTGGATTGGGTACTACCTTAATTGGTTATTCTATCATGGCATTAACAACGGGTTTTGTGATCGCCGTTGTGTTCCAGCTGGCACACGTGGTAGAGGATGTTACATTTGTTGGCAAAACATCGCCAGTGACAAACGTTGAATCAGACTGGGCTACGCATCAAATTCTAACGACTGCCAACTTTGGTACCAAGAGCAAGTCATTGGCTTGGTTATTGGGCGGTTTGAATTTTCAAGTTGAACACCATTTGTTCCCTAAAATTTCTCATGTACACTATCCCAAATTAAATAAAATCGTGAGAGAAACTTGCGAAGAGTTTAATGTGATGTATAAGGAATTCCCTACAATGTTGAGTGCAATCCACTCTCATCTGTTGCATTTGAAGCAAATCGGCGCTTAATTTCTTTGTTTGATTTAGCAATTTTCTGCTTTATCATTGCCATGAGTCTATCATGAGAAATATTGGTGCACCCTATGGATTGAAAGTGAGTTCGCTGCGAAGCGACCACTCAGTCGTAATTGATGTAAATGGGAATCCATTAAAAACGCATCTTAAAACAGCCTTCATCCCAATGCCTACCAAAGTGGTGCATCAATTGGTTGAAGATATTAATGAACTTCCTATCAATGCAGAACTCACCGAAAGCCTGGTTTTTTGCTTGTTGAGCACGTTTAGCATCGAAGAATCGCCCAACTTTCAGTTGTATTTAGATACCGATTTACAGTGGGATGCCGCCTACAGATTGTCCGACGATGATGAGATTGCTGATTTACAGCATCAGAGCATCGCAGGGATCACGAAAAGGCTGAAGGATAACTATGTGTCGCTCCCCATCAATCCTTCGTCTACGGTGGAAGAAATGCATCAGGCAGATATAGAATTCGTGCCAGAAAATATTCTTTTGTTTTGGAAGGAATTTACGGCCGACTTCAATCAATATCAAATCTATGTTGTTGAACTCCTACAAAGCATTTTTGGCGGAATTCACTTGTCGATGATATTGCTCTGGGTAAAAGGCAAAGTATCTGGCGAAGACCTGATGAAATCCTCTCTGTTTCTGAGCTGCTACAAAGAAGATTTGGAAAGTCCCAAATTTAGCAAGCAGGAAAGAGCCGATATTGAATATTTCTCTAAGCGATTGGCGGCTTTGCGCGAAACGTTGACGCAGTTGTCTGCGCAATAATATTATTGAACCGACAAGCCTTTTGTGGTGCAGAAGCCATCGCCTTCAATGACCACCCAAAGTAACTTGCTCTCACCCGCTGGAATCGAACAATTAACTTCATTTAATCCGTCGACTTGGGTTTGATAAACAACCTGTCCAACCGTATTAATCATTGAAATTCTTTTGATTGGCTGTGTGCTACGAATCGAAAAGTCACCGCTGCTAGGATTTGGGAAAAGCGTAATGCCGATATTAGACAGCACCGGGTTGATTTTGGTTGAATTCATGTCCAAACTCAAATCCTCTAAGTAAATCACACTGGATGCAGCACTTGCAAATTGAAACGTAGAATCGGTAAGAAATGCACCAACGGTTGCTTTTTGTGGCGTTGATGTGTATCCGGGCACCCAAATTATATTCTCTGAAAACAGTGTGTAATTGGCAGGGACAGACAAAGCGCTATTTTGTGAGAACATCGCCGAGCCTACCAAAGTGTCGGCATCAAAAAAGTTGACCATTACTGAAACTCTATCACCGGCCGATAAGCTGCCTTTCCAGTAACCGCGTAAACTCATATAGCGTTTATCGACATTAAAACTCGGTAAGTCCATCGCACCAACGGAATAGGATGGGTTTTGAGTAATCATCCAAGCAGGCAAAATCTCAGTACCTGTCTGCATTACAACTGGACGTTGTTTGAGGATGACGGCGTAGCCAGTGCGTGCGGATGTTGATTGCAATGCAAATTGTTGTAAACCCGCAATTTTTCCTACTTTCTCCTCGTAGGCATCCAGCGATGTATACCAAGACGTTGGCTTCAATACGCTCAATCCACCCCAAGATTCAAAATCCAAGTTTGCTGTAGGGGCTGTTTTGCCATCGGGGAAGGAAATGTTATAAATGGAAATGCTACCCGATGAATTTGGAGTTCCAGCTGCCGCGCTACTCGCAATGTAAATAAATGCGGAGTCGGCTACCAACCCGGGGATCACATGGAAATATGTCAATGGGACAGTAATTGAGTTGTCGCCAGACCCTGAAGCATCAGCAAATAGATAGAACTGTTGCAAAATCATTGGCATCGGATCCACGCCCTTTGTGAATCCCACGATAACCACTGCTGTGTCGTTGCCCAACGCACTGCTATTGTAGTTGATTTTGATGCTAGTAGGAGTGCCACTGATGGGGTATCCGCCATTTAAAACGTTAGGATACGCCGCACCTACTTCTAGCGCGTAACTGATTGTTCGGTCGGAAACACTGTTCGAAAGTTTGATTCCACGAGAATTACCAACGGTCTTTGAGGAATCCAAAGTCGCCGATCCAATCACCATCCATTTATTAGGTACCTTAAATTGGGTTTGGTCCCAATTGTTCAAACGGCCATTGACGATTGTTTCTTGGGCATTTAATCGGAGGGCAAATCCTAATACGAAAAAGAAAATTGAAATGGTTTTATTCATGGTATGTGGACATAATTAAGGGCGATGAAAGTTTCACCGCCCTTGTTTGTGTAATATTTATTTAATTGATTAATGCGCAATCATTACGCTTTCAGTCCTGTTGCCGGTCGCGTTTTTGATAGAAATCTGATAAATCCCATTTGCCCAATTTTTAGAATCTACAAAAGTGATTCCTGAATTGTCGCCTTGTGCAATGATCTGACCTGTGCCGTTATATACAACATAGTTGGATTTTTCACTTCCTAAGTTGACGTAGAAGCCGGCGTCGGCGGGGTTGGGGTAGCTGTTACCAATACTTCCGTCGATGTTCGACTTATTAGAGCGTGTTTTAATAACTTTCACGGTGTAGCAATAAGTAGTAGAACAAGTGCCAGTAGAATCGTAAGCAGTTAAACAAACGGTATACGCTCCAGAAGCAGAGAACTGGTGAACCGGTGTTTTGTCTTTGCTTGCCGAAGTACTGTCGCCAAAGTTCCAAACATATGATTTGGCTCCAGTACTTGTGTTCTTAACATACATTTTCCCATTTGATGCAACGCTATCCACCGTAAAGCTTGCTTTTGCAGCGCATGGCGTTGGCTTGCAAGTGACGTTAAAAGTTGAATTGGTTTGGGTATCGCAACCTGTGCATTTGTTAGAGTATTTTGCAATAATTACAAATTTGCCTGTATCTGAGAAAGTATATGTACCGGTGCGGCCAGCGGGTAGAGTATATGTTTTGCCAGCTTTTTTATCGTAAATGCTCAATTGGTATTTGATACAACTATCATTTAACAATGTCATTTCAAAAGTGTAAACATTGCATTTGTTGCTGTAACCCACTTTAATGGCCGTTTTGTCCCATTTGCAATTTTTGGTGGTTGAGGGTACAATAATTTCAACTTTTTTACAAACGTAAGTGAAGCACTTTTTCTTGGTATTGTAAATTTTCAAACAAACCTCATAAACACCAGACTTTTTATAAACGTGGGTTCCATAGACCCCAGTTGAAGTTGTTCCATCACCCCAAGACCAAGTATATGTTGTTCCTGTTCCTCCATTTGATGTCGCATAGAACTTATAAGTACTGTCGTTCAGTTTTTTCCAACTGTAAGAGCCAATCAAATTACATGGGCTAGTAACGACAACGGTTTTGCAGATTTTGATTTTGCACTTGCCTGTCTTGTCTGTAATTGTCACACAAACTGTATATGTTCCAGGTTTAGCGTATTCATGGTAAGGGTCGATGCCTTTGCCCGTCTTTCCGTCGCCAAAACTCCACTCATACGTGTATCCACTGTTGCTGCTGGCTTTGAAACGGAACTTTCCACCGGTGTTGGTGAATCCGATTTCGCCTTTAAGATCACATGGCTTTCCACAGCTGATTTTTACTTCTTTACAGAACGTAGCTGTACACACTTTACCAGTAGAATCTTTCCATGTAGCGGTAACACAAACTTTGTAAACACCCTCAGACATGTAAGTGTGGGTTGGGTCGGTTCCCTTTCCATCTGTTTTGTCCCCAAAATTCCAAGTATATGTTGCTCCTTTTTGATTTGATGAAGCGACGAAGAATCCTTTCTTACAATCGTTTTTGAAAGAAAATTCTGTGGTCAACTTGCAATCACACGCAACCACAGTTACGGTAGTGCAAACAACTGTGTCGAACTTTTTACAAGTGTTATACAACTTGGCGCAAACCGTGTAAGTACCAGCTGCTGAAAAAGTGTAGTAAACTTTTTTTCCCATCGCAACCACCGATGTTCCATTGTTAATTGTCCACTTAACATATGCGCAAGAATCCGCTACCAATGAGCCTTCCGCAACAAAAACCGCATTTAAGCAGTTGCTTGTAACACCTACTTTCATGCGAGGAACGGACTGGGCTTGGGCTGTATTTCCTATTAAAATTACTAGGGCCAAGCATAAAAATTGTATCGTTTTTTTCATGAGTTGTTTCTCTAACACGAAGTTAGACATTCTTTGTATAAGATTTGTTGTCCGATGGTTTGTGTTTTGTTGATTTTTTTTCATTCCTGACATGAAATCGATAATTCATCGGCGTTTGAGTATCCAATTAACTTACAAAACCAATAATGAATTAGGCTCAAACTGAGTTCAATACACAAACGTTGCGCACTTTTCAGGGTTCGTAATCTTCGAGCTCTTCCTTCCGCCGTTTACGATGCAATGAATGAAGTGGGTCTGCGACTCAAACTGATTGTATAGCAAATTGTTGCAAACGGTAACCCTGGGGAAGTATTTGATGTTTTTCGCCTCTAGAAAACACCAAATGGCATCGTCTTCAACAGAATAACCCAAAAATGCGAGGTTGATTCGTTTGCTGCCCACCTGTACAGTGAGACCCGATTGAATTAAAGCCGATAATGATAGTTGATTTGCCGGGGTGATAGTACTTAAATCAATGGCTTTGCCTGCGGTTTGCGAAAGATTCAGTTGGACATCGTTCATATTGAGTTTGCAGCTTACTCGGATGTCTTTTTTGGCCGTTTCGATGCTTACTTCTGTTACGCCGACATAATAAGGATGGGCGGTGCTGCCCAAAAATACCAAGACCAACGCGATGGTGAAATTCAAAATGAAATGCTGGTGGAACTTGGAGAGATGGTTGGATATCGACATAAAAATCGAACTTTGCGTTAACAAATATAACACAGCAATGGGCGAAAATTTCTTATGGTTTCAAACGGGTTTCGAGCATATCACCGATTTGGCGGGATATGACCATATGTTGTTCTTGCTGATCCTTTGCAGTATCTATGGTTTTAAGAATTGGAATTGGCTAATTCTTATCACCGCGTTTACCATTGGACATTGTATCACTCTAGCCCTTAGTGTATTGAATATTATCAAGTTTCCGAGTGCAATTATTGAATTTGCGATTCCCTTTACGATTCTTTTATCAGCGATATTTCGGTGGTTTCAGGTGGGACGCAATGAAAATCAATCGTATCAAAATGACCAGAAAGTATACGCAGTAACCTTGTTCTTTGGCCTGATTCATGGCCTCGGTTTTAGCAACATGCTGCGATCGATGCTAGGTTCCCAAGCCGATATTTTGCAACCCTTGCTGTTCTTTAATTTGGGTCTAGAAGTAGGTCAAGTGCTGATTGTATTGGTTTCGCTTGCCACAATTACCTCCTTGAACGAATATGCACACATCCCTCGATTTTATCTGGTTCGTGGCATCGCCTTTCCAGTGGGTTTTGTTGCACTTTGGCTCATGTTTGAACGAGCCCATGCCATGTTTTAACGCGTTTTGTGTATTTTTGTAAAATGACCCTTTTCACAGGGTGCGTAAATTCTACATTGATGAAAAAACTGTACTCCCTTCTCTTGTCGTTTGCGATATTTTTCGCCGTTTCAACTGCCCAAAATCTTCAAAACAATCCCACCTCCAATCACGGTAATAAGTTTGAACAATTGGGTACGATATTGCCCGATGCAAACACCTATCGGACCGCTTCTGGTGCCCCAGGTCATGAGTATTGGCAGCAACGTGCGGATTATAAAATCCAGGCGACATTAGACGAGAAAAAGCAGTATTTGCATGGAGAAGAAACCATCACCTACTTCAATAACTCCCCCGATGTCCTAACCTATTTGTGGTTGCAACTTGATGAAAATGAGCACAGTCCAACGGGTGAGAACAACTATTTTAACGAAAGCGGAAAGAGTCTACCTATCACACCGGGGCAAATTGATGGGTTGGATGTAAAAGCAAAACTTGCCGGATACGGCGCCAATGTATTGTCGGTTACAGATGCCCAAGGCAATCCACTTCATTATGTTATCAATCAAACGATGATGCGTGTTGACTTGCCAAAGCCGTTGGCTAGCAAGCAGAAATATGTATTCAATGTAAAATGGAATTATAAAATTCCGGAACGCAATAAAATCGGTGGCCGCGGTGGCTACGAGTATTTCCCGAAAGACGGCAATCACATTTTCACCATTTCTCAGTGGTTTCCAAGATTGTGCGTCTACAGCGACTATCAAGGTTGGAACCACAAGCAGTTTACCGGAAGAGGAGAATTTAGCCTGATTTTTGGCAATTTCGATGTTCAGATGACTGTTCCCGCCGACCACGTTATCGCCGCAACAGGAGAATGTCAAAACTACGCTCAAGTGCTTACTCCAGAACAACTTAAGCGTTGGAATGCAGTGCAAAAATTGTCGGCCGCCGATGTCGCTGTTGCCAATGGCGCCATGGACCCGACAGAAATCGTTACTTTAGACGAGGCGAAGTTTCGCGAACAGCATCGCGATACACTTCAAACCAAAACTTGGCACTACAAAGCAACCAATGTCAGAGATTTTGCTTGGGGCAGCTCAAGAAAATTTGTTTGGGATGCCATGCCTGAATTTGTGGAAGGAAAACGAATCAATTGCATGAGTTACTACGCCAAAGAAGCCTACGGTTTGTATCGTAAATACTCTACCAAAGTGGTCGCCCACACCATCAAAACCTATAGCAAATACAGCACCGCCTATCAATATCCAGTAGCAATCAGCGTGGAAGCATCGAGCGGAATGGAATATCCAATGATTTGCTTCAACTATGGCAGAACCGACGAGGATGGGACGTATAGCTCTCGCACCAAATACGGTATGATTGGCGTGATTATTCATGAAGTGGGGCACAATTTCTTTCCGATGATTATCAATTCGGATGAGAGAAACTGGTCGTGGATGGACGAAGGATTGAACACCTTTGTGCAGTTCTTAACGGAGCAAGAGTTTGATAATGACTACCCATCGCAGCGTGGTCCGGCGCATAAAATTGTGGATTACATGAAGATGCCCAAGGATCAGTTGGAGCCCATTATGACCAATTCGGAGAATATCATCAACTTTGGTCCCAATGCATACGCTAAGCCTGCTACGGGTTTGAATATTTTGCGAGAAACCATCATGGGTCGCGAATTGTTCGACTACGCTTTTAAGGAATATTGCAATCGTTGGGCGTACAAGCATCCTGCACCGGCCGATTTTTTCCGCACGATGGAAGATGCTTCTGGCGTTGACTTGGACTGGTTCTGGCGCGCGTGGTTCTTCGATATCCAACCTGTCGATATTTCTATGGATTCGGTTTTGGCTTACAGGCCGTTTTCTCCCACAACGATGCCTGTTAAAATGGATTCTACCCAGCGCAATGGCCGCGGTCGTGGCATGGGAATAGGCAACGGAAGTAGAGGCAGAAATAGTCTGACGATTATGCCATCGTCGGAATTCCAACACGTGAGCAAATTGCGCAACAAGGCTTCTGGAATTCAGTTTGCGGTGGATCGCGATACTGCTTTGCGCGACTTCTATTACTACTACAACCCAGCGAAAGATACTTTCGGAAACGCGGCGAGGTTAGCTATGGCAGATCAGTCGCAGCCCAAGCAGGAAACTTCGGTACGCGACCTTTATAAGGACTATACATTGCTAACCCCTGAAGAAATGAAGGCCTATGAAAACGCCTATCTCTATGAGATTACGTTTACCAATAAAGGCGGTTTTGTGATGCCAATCATTTTGCAATGGAACTACACCGATGGTACTTCGGAAGTGGATTACATTCACGCTTATATCTGGCGCAAAAATGAAAATAAGGTGACTAAGAATTTCCTAAAGCGGAAGGAAGTGGCGAGCATCGTTTTGGATCCATTTAAGGAAACATCGGACATCGATGAAAGCAATCATACTTGGCCTCGTAGTGCGGAACCTACGCGTTTTGAAATTTTCAAAAACAAGCAGCAATCGCCAGCGGATCAAGTGGAAATGACACCGATGAAACGGGCTTTGCGCGGCAAAAAGTAATTTTAAGCCGCCTGAAGAATTTAACCGGATCCGTTTTGCGAATTACAAGCGTCCCTGAATGATTGAATCCACCACGGTGGGGTCGAGCAGGGTGGAGGTGTCGCCCAGAGATTCCAATTCACCTTCAGCAATTTTTCTTAGGATCCGACGCATGATTTTGCCTGATCGGGTTTTGGGTAATCCACTGACAATCTGAATTTTATCGGCTTTGGCGATGGCTCCAATTTCGCGACTTACGGTTTCGTTGATTTGATGCGATAGCATACGCAAATCGGTTTCCAGCCCCTGGTAAATTACAAACGCATAGATGCCCTGACCTTTGATATCGTGCGGATAGCCAACGATGGCACTTTCGATAACCCCTGTATGCAAATTGATGGCGTTTTCTACCTCCGCCGTTCCGATGCGATGCCCGCTGACATTGAGAACATCGTCAACACGACCGGTGATTCGGTAATTCCCGTTTTCATCTCGCAAAGCCCCATCGCCCGTAAAATAAAGGCCCGGATAGGTACTGAAATAGGTTTGCTTGCATCGTTCGTGATCGCCCCAAGTGGTTCGTAAAATCCCAGGCCAAGGTTTGCGAATGCAAAGATTTCCCGATACGTTGTTGCCCAATATTTCTTTGCCATTTTCATCCACCAAAAGCGGTTCAACCCCCGGAAGTGGTAGGGTGGCGTAGGTGGGTTTGCTCGGTGTTACCCCGGCGAGGTTGGTGATGAGGACGCCACCGGTTTCGGTTTGCCACCAAGTATCAAC
>Ga0208597_1000843_pt1 | contig 12061 bp, 12 predicted proteins | sample LakMenEpi05May12_FD_150673 | JGI IMG/M metagenome (GOLD analysis project Ga0208597, IMG submission 150673) | Freshwater microbial communities from Lake Mendota, WI - 05MAY2012 deep hole epilimnion (SPAdes) | ecosystem: Environmental > Aquatic > Freshwater > Lake > Epilimnion/Euphotic zone ...
GGGGGTGTTCTTTATCAGATTCGAGAAATGATTTGATAAATTTTCGCAATTCTGGCAGTAGTTCCTCCACGCATATGATCAAAAAACTGCTCATTACCTGTTGTGCTATGGCGAGCCTTGGCTTCGCTCAAGCGGAAGTAAAACCTTTGAAAGTTCTATTGGTCATCGGTGGATGCTGCCATGACTACAAAAATCAACAACACATCCTTTCTGAAGGCATTCAGGCGCGAGTCAATTGCGAAGTGACGATTGAGTTCACTCCCGATGGCTCGACCAAGCCGCAATTCCCGATTTATCAAAATCCTGACTGGGCCAAGGGCTATGACGTGGTGATTCACGACGAGTGTGCTGCTGACATCACTGATCCTAAGATCATCGCAAACATCGTTAACGCTCACAAAAATGGCGTGCCTGCGGTAAACCTGCATTGCGCCATGCACTCGTATCGCAGTGGTCCTTACGGCCAGCCGATGAAGCCTGATGCTCCCGAGGCCTCATGGTTCAACATGCTCGGTCTGCAATCCAGCGGTCACGGCCCACAAAAGCCGATTCAAGTGACATACACCAACAAAAATCATCCGATCACCAAAGGCCTTGAGGATTGGACGACGATCAACGAAGAGCTTTACAACAACGTGCATGGCATCGAGGGCAACTTCAAAAACTGGCCTACCGCGACTCCTCTCGCAGAAGGCAAGCAGGATGCAGGTGACAAGCCTGGCCAAAACCATACCTGCATTGTCTGGACGAACGAATTCGGTGACAAGAAAACACGCATTTTCAGCACCACGCTCGGCCATAACAATGACACCGTGGGTGACAAGCGTTTCCTCGATCTCGTTTGCCGCGGCTTGCTGTGGTCGGTAGGGAAACTCGATGAAAATGGCAAAGTCGTAGAAGGCTACGTTTCAAAAAATTACAAGCCTGAGGCAAAATAATTTCCACTAGGTTTTAGACAAAACAAGCTCCCCAGTGCTGGGGAGCTTGTTTGCGTTATGGGGGGTGATCAAGCTTCGTTCAAAGTGCGTCTTTATTGATGTCCATGGCGGCATATTCGCCATCCTTACGACGATAGATGATCGTCAGGCAGCCACGGCGTGCTGATTTGTAAAGCACGAAGGGACGGTCGCCTAATTCCAACTCCATGATCGCGTCTTCTTTGTACATCGTCCGCAGTTTGTAGTTATCGGGATGCATGATGAAGGGTTCGGGATCGTGCGTGGATTCTTCTGGATGATCCATTGCCTCTTCAGTGAAGTATTTCTGATCAAGATAGCGGATGGATTCATTGCGATGCGGGCGATTGCGTTTCATCAATCGAGTCTTTTGCTTGCGCATGCGGCGAGCAATTTTATCGATGGTTTCATCCATGGCAGCATACATGCTGGGAGCCTCCGAGTGGGCCTCGATGGTGATGTGATTGGCGCAAAACAGAACGATCTCCGCGATGTGGCGATTTTTCTGGACGTCGAGAATAAACTTCGCCTCGATGATCTTCGGGTAGTCCAGATGGAGGCTTTCGATTTTCTTCTCTGCATACTCGCGGAGAGATGGGGTGAGTTCTTCGTGACGTACAGTAATCGTGATCGGTGGATTCACATTCGCAGTTTGCATGGTCGTATATTTTCTATGTTTTTAAAGGCACGGAACCATTCCGTGTCCACCTAGTAGTATGCACAGATTGGGCCAAAATTCCATGAGAAAAATGCAAAAAGCGCTAATTTGAAAATATAGTTTTGATTTGATCGAATCCATTTGACTTGGCGTGTAAACTCGTTAGAGTAGGCGCTCATTTTTTCAATCGATGTCGCTCAGGCTTGTTGACACATGGCCATTCACGTTGTGAGATAGTTTCGCGTGACGCATCACGTATTCACTCCGATGAAAAAAACTCCTTGGCTTTCTTTCCTTTCGTTAGTCCTGCTCGCCGATGTCGCATCGGCTGCATTGCAGACGACTTTTGTCGCATCAGATCTTCGCGATCCGATGGAAATCAGCCTAGCGCCGAACGGTGATGTATTCGTCGTCGAACGAGAAGGTCGTGTGCTGCGAGTGGTGCCAGCCACTGGCGCGATGTTTGTGATTGGACAAGTTCCTGTGACTGCACTCAAGGAGGAAAACAAAAATAGCTCGTGGGCGCGCGAGGATGGATTGTTGGGAATCACGCTTGATCCTGACTTTACCAAAAATCAGCGACTCTATCTTTACTACAGCGCTGCCGATCAGATGCTCAATCGCCTTTCGCGCTTCTCGTTGAAAGATGGTTTGCTCGATTTGAGCTCGGAAAAAATGCTGTTGGAAATCCCGACCGATCGTCGAGACCGCGTCTGCCATCACGGCGGTTCGTTGGCCTTTGGCAAAGATGGCTTGCTGTATCTCAGCACGGGCGACAACACCAATCCCTTTGAAAGCAACGGCGTTGCTCCGATCGATGATCGCGATGGCCACGATCACGCCAATGCCATGCGCAGCGCAGGTAACACCAATGACCTGCGTGGTAAGGTACTGCGCATCAAGCCCACCGAAAATGGCTATGAGATTCCTGAAGGCAATTTGTTTCCGAAGGGTAATGACAAAGCGCGTCCAGAAATTTTCGTCATGGGTTGTCGCAATCCCTTCCGCATGTCGATCGACCCGAAAACCAACACCGTGTATTGGGGCGAAGTCGGTCCCGATGCCGGAAACCCCTCGGATAAAGGACCAGCGGGACACGATGAAGTCAACCAAGCGAAAACTGCGGGCAACCATGGCTGGCCTTTTGTGATCGCCGATAACCAACCCTATCCAATTGTCGATTTCACCAATGGCAAACCAGGAGTCATGATAGATCCTGCGGCACCGAAAAATCCCTCCAAACTCAATACTGGCCTCACTGAGCTACCAGCTGCGCGTGCTGCATTGATCTGGTATCCCTACGCAGCTAGCGAAAAATTCCCGTTGATGGGGACAGGTGGTCGCAATGCCATGGCTGGCCCCGTTTTCTACTACGATGCCAAGCGCACACATAATATCTTGGGTGAGGCTGATGATCGCAGCTTGATCACCTACGAGTGGATGCGCAACAAGGCGTGGAAGGTGAAACTCGATGAGAAGGAGAACTTCGTTAAAATGGAAGTCTTGTTAGAAGGGCTGCAACATCCGATGGATATGGAAATGGCCGACGATGGCAGCGTAGTCCTCCTCGAATATGGCTCCGAGTGGTATTTCAATCGCAACGGTCGCATTCGCCTGATCCTGCCAGATAGTGGAAATCAAGCGCCAGAAGTGAAAATCGAGGATCGAGGAAACAAAAACTACGCGGTCGCAGTCAAAGATCCCGAAAATCAAAAGTGTGAGGTTGTTTGGTATGGCACTAAAGGCCAAAAAGACGCTGTGCTCGGCAAAGGAGAAACCTACACCTTGAACATCGATGGCGTGGAGCAATTGCGTGCAGTGGTGACAGATGAAAAAGGTCAGCGCGGCATCGCTCGTGTGCTCTTGAATGCCTCGACTATGCCCGAACTGACACTGAGTTTCCCGAAAAAACCAAGTGCCATCGGCTTTGGCGAAACTGTGGCTTTTCAAGTTGCTGGTGCAGCGCAAGAAAAAGATGTGGTCGTGCGAGCACGCTACATTCCACCTACGGGCCACGATGCCGGTGGCCCGGTTCTTCCTGCTCAAGCGGCAAAATTGATCGAAGCTAAGCAATGTCTCGCATGTCATCAAGTGGACGCCAATTCGGTGGGGCCGAGCTATCTGAACGTCGCGATGCGCTATCGCGATGATCCGGCTGCTTTGAAGAACTTGCAGAAAAAACTCAGCACTGGCGGTGCAGGTGCTTGGGGAGAAATTCCCATGCCACCTCAGGCCGCCGTTAACGAGCAAGAGTCTGCTGAGATTTTGCAAGCGATTCTCGGACTGAGCCAAGGCATGGCCGAACTCAAAACAAAAGCTGCCGGCGACCTGAAAATGCCAGCAGCACCCGAAGGCGCGGCTCCCGGTGGTGCCTGGGAAATTATCGCCACGGCCCCGATGCACACCTCTGCGAAAATTCGCATTCCAGCGAAATAAACGACATCATTTGCCTAACACCTTTCGTGCTAATGCCTCGTATTTCGAGTCATTGGTACGATGGGCATAGTAGATAAGCGCTGTGGCAAATTCAGGCAAGTTGACACCCTTGAGTTGCCCTGTGCGACCTTTTTCTTGGCCAAGTCCCGTGCGGGTATTGCCTTTGACTTCGACTTCGCCATTCTCCTTCACTCTTCCGACCATCCAGCGCATCCCTTGATCGAGTGATGTCTTCCAAGAATCCGCCTGCCATTCTAGTGGAGTCACCATCAGGATCCTTTGAAAATAGATCATTGCCACGGCATGATAGCTTGAATCATGGCCACCTTTTTCGAGAAATGCACCATCATGCCGTTGCATACGAGTGCCATCTTGAATGAAATACTCTGCCGTTTGACGCAGCAGCTTGTTGTCATGAATCAGTGCCGTCTGCATTAGCGCGCATCCGACCAAAAATCGTCGATGGGTGTAGATGCGTTGTTTTTCCGCCGCCGAGAAATTGAACGATGACGCCATCCACAAGGCGCATCGCAGCAGTGGCTTTTTCAGTTCTGCTACTTGTGGTTGAAACGTTTTCGCAAAGGGAGAAGACTCGATCAACAGGATCGAATGTGCCGTGGTCTCGACCAAAAAAGTCGCGCTGTGAAAAGCGTCATCGCAGGTGAAGGATCCATCCTCTGCCATTTGTTGAAAGCCCCAATGCAATTGCTTCAAGCCCCAAGCGATGGTTTCTTCATTGCGATGAGCGAGCCCCGCTTGCACCCAGCGACCACCATCACGCTGCAATTCGACATACCAGCGAATCTTGCGATCTTTTTCCCATTCTTGGTTTAAAAAAACAGCCCCCGTGCGCTCTTTCCAATCCGCTGGCGCACGACGTGGCGTGTGAATCAATTCGGTCATAGCCGGTGATAGCTCGAAGGTAGAATCGAGGGATTCAGCTCGCGCGGATAACGTTAGAATGGTGATCAGAAAACAGCGGCGCAAAAAAATACACATGAAAACATAACGAAGGTTGCGCAGAGAAGCTTACAAAAAAAGCGCGCCTGGTGGGGAGGCGCGCTTGGATCGTGTGATTTTTTTGTTAGATCGTGCGATTGCGTGCTTCAGCCGTGATGTGGGCCACGAAATCGGCGAGGGATTGGGAACCGAGATCGTCTTTGTCGCGATGACGCACCGAGACGGCTTGTTCCTCTTCTTCTTTTTGACCGATGATGAGCATGTACGGCACGCGATCGAGGCGGGCGTTGCGGATTTTGGCGCCGATTTTGTCGGAGTCGCGATCCAAGCTTACGCGGATTTTTTCGTCGGCGAGTTGCGCGGTGACTTTCTCGGCGTATTCCATGTATTTATCAGAGATTGGCAGCACGCGAACTTGCTCGGGGGCGAGCCAGGTGGGGAATTTCCCTTCGAAGTGCTCGATGAGCAGGCCGGTGAAACGTTCGAGCGATCCGAAGGGGGCGCGGTGAATCATTACGGGGCGGTGGGGGCGATTGTCCTCGCCGATGTAGCTGAGATTGAAACGCTCTGGGAGGTTGTAGTCGACCTGCACGGTGCCGAGTTGCCAGTCGCGACCGATGACGTCTTTGACCACGAAGTCGATCTTCGGTCCATAGAAGGCGGCTTCTCCGAGTTCTTCGCTGTATTCGACGCCGAGCGTTTGCACGGCCTCACGAAGGGCGTTTTCGGCTTTCTCCCAGTTTGCGGGATCACCGACGTATTTATCGGAGTCGGGATCGCGGAGCGAGAGGCGGACGCGATATTCGTGCATGCCAAGAGTTCCTAACACTTTTTTGACAAGACCGAGGCAGCCTTGCACTTCTGCAGCGACTTGTTCGGGTGTGCAGAAAAGGTGGGCATCATCTTGGGTGAAGCCGCGGACGCGAGTCATGCCGCCGAGTTCGCCGGATTGCTCCCAACGATACACCGTGCCGAATTCGGCGAGGCGCACAGGAAGATCGCGATACGAGTGTGGCTCGCTATCGAAAATCTTGATGTGGTGTGGGCAGTTCATCGGCTTGAGCATGTAGCCCTCGTATTCGCCGTTTTCCAAACCGTTGATGAGAGTGGCGCAGGTGGCATCTTCATCGGCGAGTTTTTCTAACACACTGCGCTCAGGAATCGCTGGGTATTGGCTTTCTTGGTAGTAGGGGAAGTGGCCGGACGTGCGGTAGAGATCGAGCTTGCCGATGTGTGGTGTGAATACCTGCGAGTAGCCTTGTTTGTCGAGCTCGGAGGTAATGAATTCCTGCAAGGCGCGGCGGATGAGACCTCCTTTGGGCTTCCAAAGAATCAGGCCTTGGCCGACCATTTCATCGATGTGGAAAAGTCCCATCTCGCGTCCGAGTCGGCGATGATCGCGTTTTTTCGCTTCCTCTAACTTGACGAGGTGCTCTTGTAGCTCCGTGGAATTTTTGAAACAGGTGCCATAGAGGCGTTGCAATACGGGGCGTGTTTTGTCGCCTTTGTAGAAGGCACTGGCAACGCTCATCAGCTTGAATGCTTTGCAATTGCCGGTGCGGCCAACGTGAGGGCCGGCGCAGAGGTCCCAGAAGTCGCCATTTTTGTAGAGCGAGATTTCTTCGTCTGCGGGGATGTCATTGAGCAGATCCACCTTGAATGTGCTGGGCGTGTCGCGCTCGGCGACGAAGCTGAGACGACCGCTCAGAGCGAGCGTCATGGCTTCATCGCGACTGACGACAACGCGCTCGAAGGAGTCATTGTCTTTGACGACTTTTTTCATTTCCTCCTCGATGCGAGGGAAATCATCGGGCGAAATCCGATGTTGCAACTCCATGTCATAGTAGAAGCCATTGTCCACAGGAGGACCAGCAGCAAATTGCACATCGGGCCAGATCCGAGAGATCGCGGTGGCCATCACGTGAGCGCAGGAATGGCGGAGACGGTCCAGATCGGACATTTGATGACGTTCTTCTAAAGTTTTTCTCTCGGACATACGTGACGTGAGCAAGCATCAAAAGGCGGGCATTTTCAACGTCAAAATGCATCATCGTCGAAGAATGCTGCCATGATGTCGCGCTTTCTGCGGAGGATTTCCATCTTTCGGCTTTTCCTTGGTCAAAATGAGGTCACACTCGTCCCGCGTCCGTGCCATGGCGTTGTGGATTTGATCCGCGATTTGCAAGAATGGGAAGCTGTGGCATGGTCTAAAAACTCGGAGCGAATTCCGATCGAAATTTTCCACCTTTTTATCTAACTAAAAATGTCTGCACTACATCTACCGGAGCAAGTGGGAGTGATGATTCTTCCCGATTGTGTACTGTTTCCGCATGGCGGACTGCCGCTGCGTATTTTTGAACCACGGTATCGGGAGATGTTGCAGGAAACGATTGATGGGCATTGTTTTTTTGCGGTGTGCAATCGCTTGAACGATTCAGAAGATCCTGAGCAATCCGCGGCAGGGGTGGGCACGATCGGTATTGTACGCGCTTCCCATGAGCAAGAAGATGGCACCTCGAATTTGTTGCTGCACGGTGTGATCCGAGTGAAATTCCTGCGTTGGATCGAAGGGAAATCCTACCCATATGCCGAAATCGAACCGATTCCGGCGATCTTCGAGCCACCACATCAAGCAGCTGCGGCAACGACGACATTGCGTGGTTGCGTGGAAGATGCGATTCGTGAGTTGCCAGAAGAAGTGCGCAAATCGGTCATGGAATTGCTGCATCGCACCGATGATCCGGTGATTTTGGCAGACATTGTTTCGCAACAATTCATTCACGACATTGAAATGCGGCAAAATCTGCTTGAAATGGAATCACCTGCCGCGCGGATTGCATGGCTGTGTCAGGCCTTGGAGAAGTGAGGCAGAAAGTGTTGAGTGATCAGTTAGCAGTGATCAGTGAGAAAACTGGTTGCGATATCTTGCGTCTGAAAGCCTTGTGTCTTATGTCTTAATGAGGCCACGAAACTTCACATCAGGGCCGAGTTGGCTCCAGACGATGTTTTTGAGCTTCTTAGGTTGGCTTTTTTCTCCGGCAATGGCGGGCAATCCACCAGTGATCATTGGCGCGAGATAGGTGACGACTTCGTCAACGAGATTGTGCTGCAAGAGTTCAGCGGCGAGTTTGCCGCCTGATTCGACGAGCACCGAGAGGATTCCTTGCTCGATGACGCATGTGCGAAGAATTTGCGTGAGATCACCGCCGCGCACGAGTGTGCGATGTTTCCAAGCATCGGCAAACAAGGGTGCGGTGAGCGGCAGAGTGTCAGGGTGATGACTGATGACCAAACGCCATGGTTGCTCGCGGTCTTCGCAGAGTTCGGGCACTCGAATGGTCAGAGCTGGGTGATCGCGGCGAACTGTCTCGCCGCTTGTGAGAATCATGTCCACTTCGCTGCGCAAATGTTGGACATCGAGTCGAGCCTCTTCGCTGGTGAGCCACGAGCTTTCTCCAGCGGGGCGGGTGATGCGACCATCCAGACTCATCGCAGTCTTGAGAATGACCCATGGTAAACCAGTTCTCTGCACTTTGGCAAAGGGACGCAGAATGGCTTCGGCTTCTTGTCGGAAAATGTTTTTGCGAACGGCAATCTGATTTTCTGTTAGGATCTGATCTGCGCGTCCAGCATGCGCAGGGTTGGGGTCTTCACAGGCATATATGACTTCGCGGATGCCAGCTTCGATCAAGCCTTGAACGCAGGGCGGAGTGCGGCCGTGTGTGGAACAGGGTTCGAGAGTAACATAGGCACTGGCACCACGAATCGTGGCTTCGCCATGGCGCTCTCGGGCATCGGCTAGCGCCATGCGTTCGGCGTGAGGTGTGCCCGCTTTGCGATGCCAGCCTTTGCCTAACAAAATGCCATCCTTCACAATCACAGAGCCCACGGGAGGATTTGGTGCGGTTTTGCCAATACCTTTTCGGGCCTCCGTCAAAGCGAGTGACATCCAATGTGCGTCATCGATCATGTGTCTGCTCCCTTCTTTTGCATGGCGATGAGGATGGGCGCTTTGCGCAGAGTCGCCCGTTTTTCATATACCACTACGTGCCATACAGCTCCTTGCTTGTCGGCCCATGCAAGCACTTCGGCTGTCTCGGAATCGCCACCTTCATGACCTGGATAACATACGATCGTGATGATGCCACCAGGTTCGATTAATGAGCATGCGGCATCTAGCGCGCGCAATGTTTCAGTGCTTTGCGTGATGACGTCGTGATCTTCTCCGGGAAGGTAGCCGAGATTGAACATCACGGCGCGAACAGGTGGAGCCACAACGTCCTGCATGGCACCATGAGACAGCAAGTGCCAGGTGTAATTGTTTTCGGAAATCTGATTCGCCTGAAATAAGGCTGAGGATGCAACAAGTGCAGCAGCTTGAACATCGAAGCCATGCACTTTTCCGCTAGGTCCGACGCAACGAGCGAGAAACAGTGCATCGTTTCCATTGCCAAGTGTGGCATCGATAGCGACATCTCCATGGCGCAAGACTTGGGCGATCCAGTCTTGGGCTAGTTGGGTAGTTCGAGGAAAAAGTGGATGCATGAGAGGAAATAAATCAGCGCGCAATGCTGGCAAAGTATGCGCTGGCACTCAAGCCTGATTCGATGGTCGTGCCATCGATGATTTCAGCCGCGAGATGCGCCGAGGCCCAAGGAGCGGTCAGCGAGCCCTTCGAACCCAGTCCGTTGAAAACACCGCAATTGGGAGAAATCAGTCCGGCCACAGGCTTGCTTTTGCGGACGATGGGTCGAATGCCAGCCTCATGTTTCACAATCGAAAAATCTTCGCCGCCGAGGTCGCGTGCGATGCGCAGCAGCAATTCCAGTCCGCTTGCCGTAGGCTCGATATGATCGAATACCCACTCGTAGGAGGCGCCGACTTTATAGTGATCGTGACCGATGGGGACCATCCAGTTTCTGCCTGTAATCATCCGTTCTTGCTTCCATGCGGGAGCATGCACGGTAAGGATTTCACCTTTGGCGCAGCGATGTTGCCAAGCTACGGGAACTTGATCCATCAGTCCCTTTGCTCCTCCGCACCAGATGTGAAGGTTTTTATCATCAAGATTTTCAGCGTTGATTTCACCTGTTCCCACAAGACCATGCTGCAGGAAAAAAGACCGACTCTCCGAGAGAAAATGGGACACATCGAGACGAGCACCGTGATGTAGCAAATACGCGCAGGCATCCGACCATGGTGATTCATCCAGTTTGCGCACGACCCATTCGGCAGCATCGCCCTCGCGCATTTTTTTGCCGAGTTTCGCATCATCGCGCTGTGCGATCAGTCGGATGATTTCTAACGGATGCCAAACTTGCGTTCCTAGCAATGCTTCGATTTTTTGATAAAATGTTTCAGCCGCAGCATAGTGCAGGGCGTAGTCTTCGGGAACGGTGCAATTTTTTCCCGATACGGGATTGATTAATCCTGCGGCGACGTGAGAACTGCCCGTAATACCTGAATCGATGAGTCGAAAAGGGAATCCCCTGAACCAAAATTGCCAAGCGAGGCAGGTGCCTGCTGTGCCTGAACCAACAATGGTCGCGGGCTTCATGACTGACGAAGGCTCTCCTTGAGCGCTTCATTCGGATCAACGCGATCAGGTTGGTAGCCCTTGGCATAGGTGAAAAGCCAGTGGTGCGGATACTCAAAATACGTCTCTTTTTGCTCCTTCGAGAGCTTGTTCCAGATGGCGATGTTGAGGCCGCGCATAACTTTTTGCATCATGTGCAAAGTGAGTTGACGGCCTTTGCGGGCCTTTTGCACTTGCTTGTGATTGAGTTGCTCGGGGGATGCTTCCACGAGGCCATGGTTGCTAAGCCCCCACTCATTCATGAGTTGGTCTAATGGCTGCACGCCGTGATCTCGTTCGCTGGTAATATCGTCCACGCGCTTGGTGTAGCAGGGATGAGTGAAAACACCAATCGGAAAATCAGCAAAATGCACTCATCGCTCGCAGGCTCACACTTCATCCAACATGCGCTTTTCGAGGGCGGCTTTGATGAAGCCGGAGAAGAGCGGGTGTGGTTTGTTGGGCTTGGACTGGAACTCAGGATGGAATTGGCAGGCGATGTGGAATTTGTTGGTCGGGAGCTCAATGATCTCGACCAAGCCTTCTTTGGCGCTAATCGAACTGATGACCAAGCCTTTGGCTTCGAGTTGCTCGCGGTAGTCGGAGTTGAATTCGAAACGATGGCGATGGCGCTCGGTGATGTGATCGACATCATGGTAGAGTTGTGCCGTTTGGGTTCCTGCAAAGAGGATAGATTCACAGGCGCCAAGGCGCATGTTGTTGCCCATGGTGGTGAGTTTTTTCTGCTCTTCTTGCAAGCTGACCACGGGATGCGGTGTGTTTTCGTCGAACTCGGTGGAGTTAGCATTGGCGAGACCGCAGACATTGCGCGCAAACTCGATGGTGGCGATTTGCATGCCGAGGCAGATGCCGAAATACGGAATGTTGTTTTCACGCGCATACTTGGCGGCATTAATTTTGCCTTCGATGCCACGATCACCGAATCCACCGGGAACGAGGATGCCATCGACGTGACCGATGACCTCGGAGGCGATTTGGTCCTCCATGGCCTCGGTATCGATCTTCACGATCTTCACTTTGGTATCGTGCGCGGCACCGGCATGGATGAGTGATTCGTAAATCGATTTGTAGGCATCTTGCAGTTCGGTGTATTTTCCAGCTACAGCGATGGTGACACTGTGGCGAGGATGAATGACGCGTTGCACAAATTTTTCCCACTCTTCCAATGCGGGCGGTGGGGTGTGGCCGAGACCGATTTTATCGACGACGAGGCGGTCGATTTTATCGCGACGCAGGTCGAGAGGGCACTCGTAAATGCTGTGGTCGCAATCGCGAAACGCGACGACGTTTTTCTTATCAACGTTGCAGAACATCGCAATTTTGCGGCGGTTGTCTTCATCGAGATCGTGCTCGGTGCGGCAGATGATGATGTCGGGCTGGATGCCGATTTCGCGCAATTTGGCAACGGATTGCTGTGTCGGCTTGGTTTTGATTTCGCCAGCGGCTTTGAGGAAG
>Ga0208597_1000845_pt1 | contig 12056 bp, 7 predicted proteins | sample LakMenEpi05May12_FD_150673 | JGI IMG/M metagenome (GOLD analysis project Ga0208597, IMG submission 150673) | Freshwater microbial communities from Lake Mendota, WI - 05MAY2012 deep hole epilimnion (SPAdes) | ecosystem: Environmental > Aquatic > Freshwater > Lake > Epilimnion/Euphotic zone ...
TATTTGGAAATCAATTAATTGATAGTCATTACGCGCCAAAAAAACAAATAAACACATTTTATACAGAGATACCATATAAAATTGAGAAGGGGCGTATTATGATAAAAGCAAAAATAAATAATTCTGAAAAAGAATATAATTTTATGTTTGATACAGGAGCTATTACTATTATTTCAGATGTTTTGGTACCTGAATTAGGATTAAAAGATGGTGTAACTGTTGTAAATAGAGATACTTTTAATAATGAAACTGTTGGAGTTAGTTATTTGACGAGTTTAAAAATAGGTAGTCTTGATATTAAAAACTTGAGAATTAATACTGCAACTACAGATTTGTTTTCTAAAAAGTGTAGTCAAAATATTGATGGAATAATTGGTCCAAATATACTGAACCAAGGATTTTATTACTTTAATGCAAGAGAAAGAATACTTGTTATTACAAATATTAAAGAAAAGTTACCATTAAATAAATTTGGTAAATCGACAAGATTAAAAAGATTTTTGGGTCAACCTTATCTAAAAATTAAAGGAGCTAATAAAGTATGGCTAAAATTAGATACTGGTTATGCAAATGGGTTTTTGCTTGTTAATGAAAATTCAAAAATAGTAAGTAGAAAAGATAAACAATTAAAGCAAAAAAAAATGTCTTTCAAAGGTCTTTTTTCCGAAGAAATTAAAACAGTTTCTTATTATGAAAGAGAAGTATTCATCGGGCAAAATGCATTTTTAAATACTATAGAACAATATAGTAATAAGAACTGTAATGGTTATATTGGAAGTAAAATAATTGAAGATAACGATATTGTCATTGATGTGCCAAATAAAAGATTTTATTTATTAAAAGTTTATGACACTAAAATTGATAACAATATTGCCAATATTAATTTTAGATTTAAAAAAGATAAAGTAATTATTGGTGCATTGTCAAAAGGTGGTGCATTAGAAGATAAAGGGATTACTATGAACGACACTGTTTATAAAATTAACAATATAAGCATCGAAGAAATTAAAGACGAATGTGAATTAGAAGATTTTAAAAAAAAATACATAAATAATATTTTCCCATTAATAATAGAGATTAATAAAAACAATAAATTTCAAAAATTTACTATTTCAAAAAAAGAATTCTATGAATAATAAACTATATACTATCTCAAAACTATTTTTAGATAATGGTCTAGCCCAATTAATACAAAACATAAAAATATTACTTTATAAACAGGACGAAAATATATTTGAAATTTTAGATTTTGAAAATGATAAAATTTATATTGAACCTCTTTTATTTGCTTACTTTAATAACTTCGAGACTAACAAACAAAAATTAGAGTCGGTTGTCTTTGGTTATTCGCAAAAAACTATACATATCGAATTGGTTTCTGATGAAAATGGAATAATTTATTTGCCAAATGTAGGATGGTTTAAAACGAATTTAAAAAATGAGAAATTTGATTTTGATAAATTAAGTTTCAAATTGCTTCAAGACAAAAAAATTATTGATTTTGAGTTTGAGAAATTAGAATTTATAACTGACACAAAAATAGAAGTGATAAAATACCCAATACCACTTTTAAAAAAGTTTTATTTTAATACAGAAAACGAAATTTTAAATGTTGAAATTGAGAGTGTTACCCGAGAAAATTTGAAAAGCATAACTAAAGCTTATCAATTAATAAAACAATATATTCCTACACAATTTGAATTGATAGAAAGATATGCTCCTAAATGTGTCATATTTAATATTGATACCTATTTACGAAATTCCTTTGCTACATTATCAGCTCAGGGAATTGGATTTTATAATGCCTATCAAGATGACTATGATGAGGTTTTTTTTTTAGATGATATAGCTCATCAAACAGGACATGTGATATTTAACGTGATGATATATGAATCCAAACTATTTTTTAAAACGGATAAGAATACAATACTTGAAGTTATTAATATGCCTGATGGTAGTTTTATAGAAAACAGGGATTTACATGTTGTTTTTCATGCTCTTTACACTTATTATGCTAGTTTTATTTGTTTAGACGCTTGTTTAGAAAGCAAAGCATTAATTGGCAGACAAAAGCACGAAGCTTTGGGAAGAATATCATTTTATATTAACAAATGTTATAGAGATTTATTACTTATAGACAATCCAATAAACTCAGAAATTAAATCAAGTGAATATTTTACTGAGATGGGTTTACAAATATATAGTGAACTAAAAAATAAGTGGAAAGAAATGTATAGAAAATGGTTTGAAGTAACAAAACATTATGATATGAGTAATCAACCCTATAATTTTACATATTCCAATTTTGCTGAACTAAATCCTTTAAAAAACTAAAATTACAATGATTAAAATCATAACATTACTATCAATTTTAATATTATCTAATTGTTTTGGTCAAGCTACTATTCAAGAAGTCTTCGATAAAAAAACAAAACAAGAAGCAATCATTAAAGAATCTCTTGAGAACGGAGCATGGAGGCATATGCTGTTTTCAAAAGAATGGCAAGATGAAATTGATTTAGGTTTAAAAAAAGATAGTACAATTGCATATTTATGGCAACAAAAGGCTATGCCTTATTTTAAATTGAGAAAGTGCGAAATAGGTATGCCTTTTATAAACAAAGCCGTTCAATATGATGCTAAAAGATGGCAACCATATAGAGCATTCATCAAATGTATTTTTGCAAGAACATATAAAGAAGCTATAATAGATTTTGAAGATTGTATTAAAAAATTCGGCAATAACTATGAGATGGATCATACATATAGTTTTTACTTGGGATTATGTTATTTGCAATTGAATGAATACGAAAAAGCAGAAAAGTATTTTAAAGAATATGTAGAAGATTTGTTTCAAAACAGGCAAGGTTTAGAGCATCACACAGCTTTATTTTATTATGGAATTGCAAAATATGAATTGCAAAATTTTGAAGAGGCAATTGTTGAATTTGATAAAGCATTAAAAATATATTCAAATTTTTCTGATGTTAAATTCTATAAAGCAATGTGTTTTATGAAAATTAATAAGGAAAAAGAAGCCATGACATTACTAGAGGAAGGAAAAATGGATGCCGAAAAAGGCTATACAATTAACGAGGATAACGCTATTTATGAGAAATATCCATATCAAGTTATATGGAAATAAAAAGTAAATTCCCCTATTTTAAGCAACTCGACTCTAGAGATTGCGGGCCTACCTGTTTGAGAATGGTTGCCAAACATTATGGCAAAACATTTTCGAGAGAATTTTTGAGAGATAAAGCCAGTATAACAAGAATTGGAGTTACAATGGCTGGTATAGCAGAAGCTGCTGAAGCTATTGGTATGCGAACATTAGGCATGCGTGTTTCAATGGATAGTTTAGTGACTGAAGCACCAACTCCATTTATAGTTCCTTGGAGACAAAAGCATTTTGTAGTAGTTTACAAAACCTCAAAGGATACAATTTTTGTTGCAGATCCAGCGCAAGGATTGTTAACGTATAGTCATGAAGATTTTAAAAAAGCATGGACAAATACAGGTGATGATACAGGTTTTGCCTTGCTTTTAGAACCTAACACACAGTTTTTCGCTCAAAAAGAAGATAAAGCTAAAACCAAAGGATTTTCCTTTTTACTACCTTATTTTAGACCTTACAAAAAATTAATACAACAATTATTTATAGGATTACTTGTTGCTTCAATAATACAACTTATTTTGCCTTTTCTGATGCAATCAGTTGTAGATATAGGTGTTAATAACCGAGATATTCCTTTTATATACCTAATTTTAATTTCACAATTAACACTTATTTTGTCTCAAACATTAGTAAGTGTTTTTAGGGAATGGCTATTAATACACATTACAAGTCGCTTTAATATAAAAATGATTTCTGATTTTTTGTTTAAAATGTTGAAGCTTCCAATTTCTTATTTTGAAACTCGTAATACAGGTGAGCATATTCAAAGAATCGCTGATCATACTAGGATTCAAAATTTTATATCATCATCTACGTTGAACATGTTGTTTTCAATAATTACATTCCTATTATTCAATTGTATACTAGCTTATTATAATACTAAGATATTCTTTGTTTTTATAATAGGAGCTGTTCTTTACGTTGGTTGGACTTTCTTCTTCTTAAAAAAAAGAGCTGAACTTGATTATAAAAGATTTGATGAAACTTCACAAAGTCAAAACTCTCTTATTCAAATTATAAGTGGTGTTAAGGAAATAAAAATAAACAATTCGCAACGTAAAAATAGATGGAAATGGGAGTTTACTCAAATTAGCCTGTTTAAGACATCTTTAAGCTCATTAAAATTGGCTCAATATCAATCGATAGGAGCCACATTTATTAATGAACTTAAAAATATAATCATAACATTCTTAGCTGCTAAGGCAGTTGTTGATGGAAGTTTGACTCTTGGAATGATGGTTACAACTCAATATATCGTTGGTCAACTAAATTTACCATTAAGTACTTTTATAACATTTATTCAAACCTGGCAAGATGCCAAAATTAGTTTAGAGCGTTTATCTCAAGTGCACACAAGAGATGATGAAGATGTTGAGAACCTGAATAAAAGCAAAGAATTACCCGTAAATAAGTCAATTATCTTGAAGAATTTATCATACAGATATGGCGGACAATCTACCCCTTTTGTACTAAAAAGTATTTCTTGTTCAATTCCCGAAGGAAAAACTACTGCAATTGTTGGTGCCAGCGGAAGTGGAAAAACAACATTGATGAAACTTTTATTAAAGTTTTACGAGCCAACAGAAGGAGAAATACTTATTGGTGAAGTAAATTTAAATAACCTAAACAATGATTTTTGGCGTATGAATTGTGGTGCAGTAATGCAAGATACCTTTATGTTTAATGACACAATTGCAGGAAATATATCTGAATCCGAGCAAAATGAAATTATTAATAGAGACAAATTAAACAATGCAGCTTTCGTAGCTAATATTGAAGATTTTATACAAAAGCTTCCAAATAAATATAACACCGAGTTGGGAACTTCTGGAATTCGTTTAAGTGGTGGACAAGAGCAAAGAATTATGATTGCTAGAGCCGTTTATAAAAACCCTTTTTATCTTTTTTTTGATGAGGCTACCTCTGCACTTGATGCAAATAATGAAAAAGTAATAATGGAAAATTTAAATAAATTTATTGAAGGTAAAACTGCTATAATAGTAGCACATCGTTTATCTACTGTTAAAAATGCGGATAACATTATTGTACTTGAAAATGGTGAGATTGTTGAGCAAGGAAGCCATGAAATCTTAACTAGATTAAAAGGCAAATATTATGAATTAGTTAAAAATCAATTAGAGTTAGGAAATTAATATGGACAATATAGATGACGGTTTAAAAATTTATAGCGAGGAGGTTCGGGATGTCCTATCTGATCCTCCTAAAGCATTATTAAGATGGGGAAACACCATTGTATTCGCTTTTGTAATATTATTAATCTCTATTTCTTGGCTTATAAAGTATCCTGATTTAATTTCTACACAAATAACTATTACTACTTCAATTCCACCTGAAAAATTAGTTGCGAAAACATCAGGAAAAATACAAGCTATACTTGTAAATGATAGAACGAATGTTATTAAAAACACACCGCTTGCAGTAATTGAAAACTCAGCAAACTATAAAGATGTTTTTGTATTGAAAAGCATTGTTGATACTATTGACATCAATAAATCGAAATTCCCTTTTGAAAAATTAGCCTCAGCACAATTAGGAGAAATTGAAAGTTCGTATGCTATTTTTCAAAAAGAAAGTAGTGCTGATGATTTAAACTCAAAACTTCAACCCTATAAAGTTGATGGCGTTGCTCAAAGTTATGAGGCTATCCAACTAAAAGAACGATTAAGCCTTTTAGAATCTCAAAAAAGCCTCAATCAAAGTGAACTAGAACTTCAAAAAAAAGACTTAGAGCGTTATGAAGGATTGTACAAAAAAGGAATTATTGCCACGCAAGAAATTGAAAAACAAAGACTAGTTTATTTGCAATCGCAAAAAAATTATAAGAATGTTTTAAATACAATTTCTACTTTAAAATCTTCTCTTAACGAGTTAAACAGAACAAGTAAAACAACTCAAATAAATGAAAGTAAAGAAAATATAAATCTTGAAAGAAATGTTGTTCAGGCTTTTTATCAATTAAAAAAAGTGATTAAAGATTGGGAATTGAATTATGTTTTGCGTTCTTCCATAAATGGTAAAGTAACCTTTTTGCAAATATGGACAGAGAATCAAAACATTGAAGTTGGTTCAACAGTTTTTGCCATCATACCGAGTGACAAAAGTAATTTTATAGGAAAAGTAAAAGCACCAGCATTGAATTCGGGAAAAATAAAAATAGGGCAAGATGTTACTATAAGACTAGCCAATTATCCTGATACAGAATTTGGAATACTAAAGGGAAAAGTAACCGCTATTTCATTAACTCCCGACAAAGACAACAACTTATTGATAGATATTTCATTACCAAATGAATTAGAAACATCTTATGAAAAGCAAATTACCTTTCAACAAGAAATGACTGGAAATGCCGATATAATTACCGAAGATTTAAGATTGATTGAACGATTGTTATATCAATTTAGAGGTGTTTTTAAAAGATGATTTCACAAAAATGATAGCTTAACTAGCCCCGATTGCAGTGAAAATAAAAATACTTCCATTGTTTGGAAGCATTTTTATTGTAACGAAAAGCGGGAATAAGGATTGTCGAAAAAGCCCAAGCCATTTGCTCCTAAATTTATTTCACACTTGAAACACTATACGTCTTACCATCAGCAGCAGATGTTACTGTTTTAACTAAATTATCTGGAGACAAAACCGCGGCATCATAATCAATAGTAGCGATTTTTGTGTCAAAATCTACAACAGCTTTTTGAACGCCTTCCATTTTTGAAAGATCATCTTCTACCGTTTTGGCGCATCCAATGGCACAAGTCATTCCTTCAACAGTTAATGTTGCTTTGGCAGGTTTTTTTGCTTTAGCTATAACTTTAGTTTCTGTTTTTGCGGTAGCATCGGGAGCTACTTCTTTTTTACAACTAGTTACTAATGTGGCTATCACTGACATTAGCACAAATAATTTGGAGATATTCATTGAATTTAGTAAATTATAATTAGTAACAAATTTACAAAAAAAAGTAGCAAACTATCATAAAATTATACCAATTTTGTACTTCAATCATTTGCATGGAAACAAACAATAAAAAATGGCTTTTTCTTCTGGTTTTAGCTTTCATTTGGGGAAGTTCTTTTATATTAATTAAAAGAGGATTAGTAGGTTTAACACCTATTCAGTTAGGCTCTTTGCGAATTATTTTCTCAGCAATTTTTCTTTTGGTAATTGGCTTTAAAACCCTGCCTCAAATTCCACAAAATAAATGGAAGTACATTGCATTAACAGGTTTGTTTGGCACGTTTATTCCGGCATTTCTTTTTGCTATTGCACAAACTCAAATTGATAGTACGATAAGTTCTATTTTGAACTCATTAACACCAATGAATACATTATTAATTGGTATTTTAGCTTTTGGATTAACACCTAAAAGAAGCCAAATCATAGGTGTAATTATTGGGTTGGTTGGAAGTGCTTTATTAATTCTAAATGGAGCAGCAACACATCCTGAACAGAACTATTACTATGCCATTTTGGTAATTATTGCGTCTATTTGCTATGCAATGAATGTCAATCTTTTAAAAAAATATCTTTCTGACTTAAGTCCGTTAAGTATTTCTACTGGAAATTTTACGGTTATGTTGTTACCAGCTTTACTAATTTTATCTTTTTCTGGTTTTTTAGAGGTTTTTCAGTTGCCTCAAACGCAGCATTCTATGTTATTTGTACTAATTTTAGGTGTTGTAGGAACTGGAATTGCCAATATTATTTTCTTTAAATTAATTCAAATTTCGTCTCCTGTTTTTGCTACATCTGTGACGTATTTAATTCCAGTTGTTGCCTTCTTTTGGGGTTTGGTCGATAGTGAAGTTTTGAGTCCAATTCAATTGGTAGGAGCACTTATTATTTTATTTGGCGTTTATTTGTCGAGTAAAAAATGATTTTCGCATAACCTTAACGGTAAAAATTAAAATTTTACGATAAGTTTCTTTAATTTTACATCTCAAATTAAGTAACATGAAAGCAAAAGCTACTCTTAAACAAATTGCAAAAGAGCTGGGTGTTTCTGTTTCTACCGTTTCAAAAGCATTGAACGATAGTCCAGAAATTAGCGAACCAACTAAGGTAAAAATTCAAGAATACGCAAAATTAAAGAACTACAAGCCCAATATGATTGGTTTGAATCTTAAAAACCGTTCCACTCGTACGATTGGTGTTATTCTTCCCAATATTTTAAATCAGTTTTTTGCAAAAGTTTTTACAGGAATTGAGAAAGTAGCCGATGAAAAAGGATATAAAGTAATTACTTGTATTTCAAATGAATCGCTCGAAAAAGAAATAAATGCTCTAGAAATGTTAAGCAACGGAACTATTGATGGTTTTATCTTATCAATTTCTGATGAAGCACAAAAGTTACAACAATACAATCACTTCAAGTCAATAATTAGCGAAGGAACGCCAATTGTAATGTTCGATAGAATCGCTGAAGAAGTAAACTGTGACAAAGTAGTTGTAGATGATTTCGATTCTGCTATTGATGCAACCAATCATTTGATTAAAACAGGTTGTAAAAAAATAGCTTTATTTTCTTCAATAGATAATTTGAGTGTTGGAAAATTAAGAGCTAAAGGGTTTTATAAAGCAATTGAAGCCAATGGATTAAAAGCCGATGAAAATTTAATTGTTCTTGCTGAAACGGCAGATGATTTTGATGCAAAAGCAGCTGGTTTTTTTGATAAAAATAAAGTGGATGCTGTTTTCGCACTTGATGAACACGCATCAGTAACAGCAATGAAATTAGGAATCAAAAAAGGATTAAAAATTCCTGAAGAACTTTCTGTTATTGGATTTGCCGATGGTGTTTGGTCCCGAAGATTAACACCAAGTCTATCTACGGTAAGCCAACACGGACCAGAAATAGGCGAAGTCGCTACTAAAATGCTTATTGAAAAACTTGAAAGCAAAGAAGAAATTTACAATCACAAAACGACCATTGTAAAAACTGAATTAAGACAAAGAGAATCGACTAGAAAAATTAAATAACTTTTTTCTTATCATCAATACTAGTGATGCAACCAATAATGGCATTGAAAAAGTATTACATATTGTGACAAAATTTCCAAAATTATTTTTTTTGTAACTAATCTGTTTCCAATCAGTAAAAATCCTGTGTTTAGGATGGGAAAATGACCTAAAAAGAAAACATAATTTTTAACTTGAAAACTGAAGTTGTATTCTGTATTGTGACAACCTAATATAATAGAAGCTGAAATTACAATTAGCAATTCAAATAGCGTCAAGTTAGTTTACTGTTGGTTATAGATTTAATAGCAGTAATGGTTTTTCCTGAAAGAATTGGTTTGGTCATGAAAGCAAATATATAGAAATTTTTTTGTGTTTTTTATTGAAAATGTGAAAACTGCCAACTGCGACTGAATACTACCAACTTTTAATGCGCTTCCAGCCAATTTTTTCCAACACCAATTTCAACATCCAACGGAACATCCATTTTAAAGGCATTTTCCATTTCATGTTTTATCATTGGTTTTATTTTTTCTAATTCTGAATTATGAACATCAAAAACCAATTCGTCATGAACCTGAAGTAACATTTTCGATTTCCAATTCTCCGAAGTTAGTTTTTTATGAATATTAATCATTGCAATTTTGATAATATCGGCTGCCGAACCTTGAATTGGAGCATTTACTGCATTTCGTTCGGCGCCACTTTTTACCATCATATTGGCCGAATTAATGTCTTTTAAATAACGTCTTCTTCCTAAAACTGTTTGAACGTAACCATTTTCTCTAGCAAAATCAACTTGATTGCTCATGTATGACTTTAGTTTTGGATAAGTCGCATAATACGCATCAATCAACTCAGCACTTTCTTTTCGTGACAACGAAGTTTGATTAGAAAGTCCGAATGCAGAAACACCATAAATAATTCCGAAATTTACAGTTTTGGCATTGCTACGTTGTTCTTTTGTAACTTCTTCTAAAGGCACATTGAATACTTTTGCAGCCGTACTTCGGTGAATGTCTTCGTTGTTTTGAAACGCTTTAATCATGTTTTCTTCACCAGAAAGCGCTGCGATAATTCGAAGTTCAATTTGTGAATAATCCGCAGAAACTAAAGTGTAATTTTCATCGCGAGCAATAAATGCTTTTCTTATCAATCGTCCTCTTTCAGTCCGAATTGGAATGTTTTGCAAGTTCGGATTATTTGAACTCAAACGACCAGTAGCGGCAACAGTTTGCATATAATCGGTGTGAACACGTCTAGTTTTTTTATCAACTTGATTTGGTAAAGCATCAATGTAAGTACTTTGCAATTTCACCATTTGACGCCAGTCTAAAATATCTTTTACAATTTGATGTTCGTTGGCTAAATAACTCAAAACTTCTTCACCAGTAGCATATTGACCAGTTTTGGTTTTCTTTTGTTTGGCGCCACCAATTTTCATTTTGTCAAATAAAACCTCGCCCAATTGTTTTGGTGAAGCCAAATTGAATTTCTCGCCAGCCGTTTCATATATTTTTTGTTCCAATTCTGAACTTTCTTTTGCCATTTCAACCGACATTTCTTTCAAGAACGGAACATCAAGATTAATTCCTTCCAATTCCATTGCCGCTAAAACAGGAATTAACGGAATTTCGATTTCATCAAATAACTTTTTGGTTTCGGCTTTGTCAAGAATTGGACTGAAATTTTGCTTTAATTGAAAAGTAACATCGGCATCTTCGGCAGCGTATTCTTTGATTTCTTCCAAAGCAACATCGCGCATCGATTTTTGACCCGAGAGCTTTGCTCGAACTGACGAAGTATTTTTACCTTTTTTACCAATTAAATCTTCAATAGATTTTGGAGAATATTTTAAATACGTTTCTGACAAAACATCCATATTGTGACGCATATCAGGATTTATCAAATAATGCGCAATCATCGTATCGAATAATTTTCCTTTGATTTGAACTCCATAATTAGATAGAATTTTCAAATCATATTTTATATTCTGACCGACTTTTTCGATGGTTTCACTTTCAAAAAACGGCTTGAATTTATCAACTAAAATCTGCGCTTCTTTTTGATTTTCTGGAAAGGGAACATAAAAAGCTTCGCCTTTTTGCCAAGAAAATGACATTCCAACTAATTCGGCATTTAAAGCATCAATTCCAGTAGTTTCAGTATCAAAACATACCGAAGTTTGATTTAGTAAATTTTGCAAAAACAATTTTGTACCCAAGTCACCTTGAATGATAGTGTAATTATGATTGGTGTTTTCTAATGTTGCATAGTTAGAATTGGTTTTTACTTCACCACTTTCCTCATCCGAAAATCCGAACAAATCAAATTGGTCTTCGTTTGATTTTTTCGCTACTGTTTTCTTTTGAATTTGATTTTTGTCATTGCTATTGTCATTGCCGTTTGTATCAATTTCGTCGTATTCTTTTCCAGTGCCAAAATATTTATCAAACTGTGCTTTCATTTGGCGGAATTCCAATTCTTGAAATAAAGCATCGGTTTTTTCAACATCAGGTTTTGATAATTCAAAATCTTCAGCATTAAATTGAACAGGACAATCGAGTAGGATAGTAGCCAATTTTTTTGATAATAATCCTAATTCTGCATTGGCTTCAATTTTATCTTTAATGGCGCCTTTTAGTTCGTGAGTATTTGCCAAAAGATTTTCCATCGAACCATATTCTTTCAAGAATTTCTTTGCCGTTTTTTCGCCAACGCCTGGCAATCCCGGAATGTTATCGGCTGCATCGCCCATCATTCCTAAGAAATCGATTACTTGTTCTGGTCGTTCGATTTCAAATTTTTGTAATACTTCAGGAATTCCCCAAATTTCGATGTCGTTACCCATTCGTGCTGGTTTGTACATGAAAATATTTTCGGAAACTAATTGTGCAAAATCCT
>Ga0208597_1000846_pt1 | contig 12040 bp, 8 predicted proteins | sample LakMenEpi05May12_FD_150673 | JGI IMG/M metagenome (GOLD analysis project Ga0208597, IMG submission 150673) | Freshwater microbial communities from Lake Mendota, WI - 05MAY2012 deep hole epilimnion (SPAdes) | ecosystem: Environmental > Aquatic > Freshwater > Lake > Epilimnion/Euphotic zone ...
TCCAGCGAGGCAGTCGGGTAGCATCGGTTTCTTTTTCAAACCACGTATTAGGAATGTAAAAATTGTATTTTTTGCCACTTTTTCCAGTAATAGTGAGGTCTATAGGCATTTGCATTTCGCCTTTTCGTTTTAATTTCAGTTCATAAAGATTGCCCGAATCTAATTTATTCAATCCTACAAATTTGTAGTCAATATGCTTGCTGGTTTCAATCCATTGATCAAAAAACCAATTCAAATCACGTTTTGTATAGTCAATTATAGATTGTCTAAAGTCTTCAATATAAGGATGACAAAAGCTCCATTGATTGAAATAATGCTTCATTGCGCCTGAAAACAAGCTATCGCCCAATACATATTGTAGATTGAAAAGCATGGTAGCCGTTTTTGAGTACACATGCCCATAGCCGCCACCTTGTCCCAATGCGCCGTTGAATCCATCGCTATGGGTATTGAGTGTAGGGTCTTCGTTGTGAACTGCATCGCGCATATAGCCTAGATATACATTGGCTTCACGAGCTTCTATTTCTTCATAATGTTTGTTCAAATATTTGTTAGTAGGTTTTGATTGTACTACGTATTTTCCGTCTATTCGTTCCATGGCCCACACGGTTAGGAATTGGGTAAAACCTTCATCTAGCATAGCTCTATAGGTCTCATTATTATTGACCATTCCATAAAACCAATTGTGTCCCACTTCGTGTGCCAATAATTTTCGATATCCAGGATCGCTGCCGCCATCCATTGTAAGCATAGGATATTCCATGCCGTCTTCGCAGTCTGCTACTATCATTTTTGGATAAGCGTATTTCCCAAAATCTCTACTGTAAGTATTGATAACTTTATGGGTGAATTCGGTAGCATTTTTCCAGCCACTTGCATGATGTTCTAGCACCATGGCAACTACTTTTACATTATTGATTATTTGCTCATGGATTCTGTAAAGAGGCCCTGCGATCCAAGCAAAATCATGTACGTTTCTAGCTTTATATTTCCATGTTTTTCGGGCACCTTTTTCTATTTTTTGAGAAAATGTAATGTCGCTATCCCATTTATTTTTCCAATAGTTGGATAAATCGAGCTTGTTTCTCAATTCTTTTGGCATTACATCGTTTTCATTTTGGATTTCGCCAGTAGCTTCTACTACAAAATTGGCAGGAAAGTTGAGTTCTACGTCATAATTCCCAAAATCGCCATAAAATTCTCTGTTTAAATGCTGATCGGTACACCATTTGAATTTTCTGTCATATACAGCAAGACGAGGATACCAATGCGCCCCATTAAAATGTCGTTGTCCTTTTTGAACAAAAGATTTCATTCTTCGGCGGGTAGCGCCTCCCTTGCTATAATAGGTATTGAATTGAAGTTCTAAAGTTAAATCTGTGTTGGGAAGCATGGGCTTGGTTAGCCATACTTTCATAATGGATCCATCGATTTCTTTTTTAAGTTCGGTCCCATCTATTCTCAAGGATTTGATTTCATTTCCTAGATTGGCTTTTTCCCATTTTCCAAAATTAATTTTTGCGCCATTTGCCCCTTGTAAATTTGTCAAATAGGATTTTTCAATAAAAGCATTTTGATATAAATTGAAAAATAAATAGTAGAGCGTATCGGGGCTATTATTGGTATATTTAATGGATTCAATTCCCGAAATCACTTCATTCTTTTCATCTAAATAGGCTTTGATTTTGTAGTCAATATCTTGTTGCCAGTAATTGGATGCAGGTTTTTTATTTTTCCAATAATAAGGGTTTGTGGGAGACTGAAAATCTTGAGATTTTGTATACACAAAAGTGCAAAGAAAGAAAACAACCAGTGTAATTTTATTTCTATTCATATTGATTTATTTATGAAAATAAGTAAAAAAAATATATTAAACCGAACGCAAAATCGAACGAAACGCTACAAATTGATCGCCGAATTTGGCTAATCCTTTCTGACGCATTTCATTAGCATAATTATTGATATAATCAAAGTAGCGCGTCATATCCGAAGTGCTATATTGAATATTGAATGAGCTGCCATCGGTTTCATTTTCGTCAAGTAGTTTATAGAATCGAGCCGAATCAAAACAGCCCGTATTAATTACTTCTTGAATGTGTTCTTCTTTGAGCCAAGCAATAAATTCATTTTGAATTTCTACATTGGGCTTTACCGTTACGCTATATACGATTTCTGTCATGGATTATACTTTTAGAAACTAGTCGTTAATTGAGCTCTAATCCCGCTGAATGCTGGTTCCATTCTACAGACACCTCCAGTACATACAATACCTTGTAGTTGTTTTACATATCCCAATGTCAATCTTGTAGCACCTTTTGTGTAGGCCGCAAAGAAGGAGTAAAAATGATGGGGTACTCTATTCTCTACAATAAAATAATTTGGATTGGCTTTGAAATTATATAAATCGGACACAGAAAAAGACCATGTAGGCGCTATATTAAACTCAATCAATGCAAAAATGGACTGTCCCAATTCTTTTTCGGCATGTTGATATTGAAGCTCGGCTCTAATGGATTTTTGTTTTGAAATTTTATAGGATGCTTCGGAGAAAAAAGTGTATGCTTCTACATCTTTTTTGCCATCTTGCTGGTACAAAATTTGATTATAATAGACGTATTGTCCTCCAAATAAAGCCTTTAACTTGCCCCCTAATAATTTCTTAAACTCTATATCCCCATAAGCTTCTCTATAATAAGGGTCGGTTATGTTAATAGTATCTATCATACAAAGACTCAGATTGATTGCTACTTTTGGAAATGGCGAATAGGTGAAATCCAAAGAAGTGCCTAGTTCGCCTACATCCTGCGGTGCTATTTGAAATCGCGCAGGTAAACGAAGCGAATTTTGTCTGTTGATGGGTGCGATATAACCTATACGTGTGTTATTTATTTTATTAAAATCGCCTTGGCTTGCCTCATGCGAATTGGCCATAAATTGAAAATGATCCGTTCTGCGAGCTTGAGCGGTTACTCCAAATTTTGGTTTGGTATAGGTCAATGAAGTCAAAAAACTCGTACCTGCTCGTTCTTCATATTTTCTATTAAACCCATTGTATACAGCCTCTGGTGATTTATAGGCTCCTTCAAAATACCATGTTAAGTTTTTATATGTCAAGGTATTATATAGTTGATAAACTACCGTGTTGTATGAAGTATTAAATTTGTCGTCGGGATTGGTATATTGTCTAATAATGGCATCTACAGCACCTCTAGAAGTACCATCTAAAGTTCTGTTAACTATCGAAGCGCCTGCATTAAAAGATAAATTTTCGTTAATTTCTTTATTTACCTCTACGTTGATGGCTTTGATAAATTGTTGATTGGTTCCTAGTTCATACTTTTGAACCCCAGCAAGTCCTTTTAATTTAATATTATCGGTCAAATCGTATTTAACTTTTGCTCCAAATATGGCATTATCTATCCCTAAATTTCGTTCTTCAAAAGCTCTCAATGCAATACCCGAGCCATATTGTTCGTAAAAATAGCCACCAGTAACTTCTAGTTTATCTATTTTTTTTCTCAAATACCAATAACCTATACCATTAAATGTTCTAGGTACAATTGGGTTTTGGAGAATGGAATTCAAATGCACATCAAAACGAATTCCAGCATCAAATTGCATCTCAGGATTGGTATAAAATAGTTGAAACCAAGAGTTTGCCGATGTTTTGTAGGCATCATAGTTTTTTCCTACCGTACCTATTGCAGAGTCTCGGTCATAGAAATCAGCATTGAGTCTAAAATTTCCAGATATTGAACCTTGACCATTGAGTATGTTAAAAATATTGAACAAAATAAACCCAAACAGTAATTTTTTCATCTAATAGTTGTTAATGTGATAATAAGGTGCAAATATATTATTTATTTTAATAAAAAAAATATTATTTACCTTTGTCATAATATTTAAACAATAAAAAAAACGACATGAATATATTATTAGTAGCGTTGGCATTTGTACTTTCTACAGTATCTGTGTTTTCTCAAACCAAAGTTGGGTTGAAAGAAGTACCTAGTATCCAAGTAGAAGATTTGGCAGGAAAAAAAATCAATTTGAAAGATTATGTCAAACCGGGAAAAAATTATGTACTCACATTCTGGGCTACATGGTGTGTTCCGTGCAAGAGAGAGCTAACCAATATGGTAGATTTACAGCCAAAATGGAAAGATAATTTTAATACAGAAGTGATAGCCATATCCACCGATGATAGCCGTGCAAAATCAAAAATTAAGTCGTATGTAGCAGGTGAAAATTGGCCTTTTACGGTAATGCTTGATCAAAATCAAGATTTGATGCGTGCCTTAGGAATTCAATCCATTCCTTTTACCATGATTATTGACAAAAATGGTCAAATCGTATACAGTCACAATTCGTATGTAGAAGGCGACGAATTTGAAATCGAAAATAAATTGGCGGCCATTTCAAAATAATTCATAATTCTTTCTTATACTTTTAAATAGTAATTAAAATGAAAAAAATAGCATTTTTATCGGTAGTTTTGTTTTTTGTGATAAATGTACAAGCTCAAACAACAAAGAAAAAAACGACCAAAACCACCAAGTCAAACAAAATGACGAGTACTTCTACTGCAAATACTACAAATACTGCAACTATACAAGCAGTACCTGTAATAGAATCAGCCCCAGCAACTACCACAACCACTAATTCTAATAATACAGGAGGTTTTAATTTGGAAGGCGTAATAACCAGTGTTGGTTCTGTCCTTGGCAATGCGAAAGGTGGAGGCAGTATGACCGAATCTAAAGCCAGCGAAGGCTTGAAAGCAGCATTGAAAGCCGGTACCGATTTGGCTAGCAATAATTTGGGTGCAGTAGATGGCTTTTTGGCGAACGCTGCGGTGAAAATTCTATTCCCACCCGAAGCAAAAAAAGTAGAAAGTACTTTGCGCTCAATTGGTATGAACAAAGTGTGCGACGATGTAATTGTATCGGTAAATAGAGCCGCAGAAAGTGCTGTAGTAGAAGCAAAGCCTATTTTTGCAGCGGCTATTACAAGTATGAGTATTCAGGATGCTATAGGTATCTTGACTGGTGGACAAAATTCAGCTACGGAATATTTGAAAAATTCTTCGGGACAAGCCTTGATGCAAAAATTTCAACCGATCATTAAATCCAATTTGGACAAAGCCAACGCTACCAAATACTGGGGCGATGTAATGGGTGCATACAACAATGTACCGTTTGTGCAAAAAGTAAATCCTGATTTGACGCAATTTGTAACTCAAAGAGCAATTGATGGAATTTTTATGATGGTGGCACAAGAAGAACTAAAAATTAGACAAAATCCAACGGCTAGAGTAGGGAGTATCATTCAAGATGTTTTTGGATGGGCCGATAAGAATAGAAAGTAGAAAGCCAGTTTTTATTTATCAATTTTCGGACTCTCTCGGTCTTGCAAACCAGCTTAATGGGATGAGGAATAAGGTAGAAAGGGTTAGGAATTTCAAAGATTGGGAAAGATAAAATAAGTCACGCCCCAAAATGTCTAGTCCGTTTAATGGCGAGTAAAAAATCATGGCTAATACAAAAAAAAATATGGAAGCTTTGTGCCCAATTGTTTTGCTTTGTTTTGAAATAAAATACCAAAGTAAATAATACGTCATTGGTAACGCTGCAAAAAGTGCGTATCGAGGTTGATGGGGGAAAATTAAAGGAATGAGAAGACAAAAATAACTAATTTGCCAATAGGTTTTTATTCGACTATTTTGATTTTGAAAAGGTTTCAGTCCAAGATATGCCAAACTTAAGAGAATGAGAAAAAGTCTTGAAAAATGAATCGTTAACATCATTTGTTGTGGCGTTAATGCCAAAAAATTATACGTCTTTCCAAAACCATTGGGGCTATCATAAAAATATACAGGAAGGGAACAAGAAAGCGATACAAGTTGAAAATTATGACTTTCTATGATATGCTCGGCATTTTTTGGATTAATGATGTCTATCCAAGTATAGAAAAGCTCAAAGAAATAACTTTTTTCTAGCCATAAAAGAGGTGCTATATAGAAAAATAATGTAAAACAAAAGGTGTATAAAGCAAAACGAAATTTGCCTTTATAGATCCAAAAACACAAAAATATAATAGGAATAATCTTTATATTGATAATAAAAGCGAGTAAGATACTAGGCAAAAGGTATTCCTTTTTATCTATTTTTTCCCAAACAAAAAATACAATCCATACAATCAATATTGTCATTTGATTGCGTGAAATATTAATAGCAAAAAATTGAAAGGATAATACTAATGCTATAAAAATGAAGAGTTTTTGTTGTTTTTCGGATTTAAAATTGAAGTATTGTATCCATTTTTGGAATAAATCCCAGCCTAAATAATAATTAAAAATCCCCCATAGTGTCTTTGTGAAAATTGGAAATTTTGAAAATGAAACTAGAATCGATGCGAAAAAAATGCTATAATAATATTGCATCCAATCTATAAAAGGAGGTAAATAGATGTTATTTTTTTCTGGGATTTTTGATGCGGCATGCAAAAAAACATCAAAATCGGTAAAGGTAGGGCATATAGCCGTAAGGTAAGATGTAATGCACGCTATAATGATATAACCCGGTAGGTAAAATTTTTTGGAAAAAATAAAATCAATCAATAATTTAGTGTTCATGAATGGTATTAATACCCTAGAATATCCAACATCCCTTTATGATCCTGCTCTTTGGCAAATAATTTATATTTGATTTCTCCTTGATCGTTTTTGGAAACCACTACGTGTTTAGGTGCAGGGGTCAAGCAATGTTGAATGCCTCCAAATCCCCCAATACTCTCTTGATAGGCTCCCGTATGGAAAAATCCAATATACTGAGGCGTTTCGGGGTCGTATGCGGGTAGATATATGTCGTTTGTGTTTTGGATAGAGTTGTAGAAATCATCGCTATCGCAAGTAAGCCCACCCAGTAATACACGCTCGTATTCTTTTTCCCAATTATTGATCGCTAGCATGATGAAACGTTTGTTGATAGCCCAAGCATCGGGAATGGTTGTCATAAAACTGCTGTCAATCATGTCCCATTTTTCACGGTCATTTTGTTGTTTTTGCCCAATGATTTGAAAAATAGTAGCACCACTTTCTCCCACCGTAAATGAACCAAACTCTGTAAAAATATTAGGTTCTTTTACCCCATATTCTTCACATGTTTTTTTGATTTGATAGATGATTTCTTCCACCATATATTCATAGTCAAAATGGTAATTGAGGCTCGATTTAATAGGCAATCCGCCACCTATGTTTAATGAGTCCAAAGTAGGACATACTTTTTTGAGATCGCAATACACTTTTACGCATTTTGCCAGTTCACTCCAATAATAAGAAGTGTCTGCAATGCCTGTATTGATAAAGAAATGCAACATTTTGAGCTCAAGGTTTTTGGAACCTTTCAATTCTTTTTTGTAAAAAGGCAAAATATCCTTGTATCCAATTCCCAACCTTGAGGTATAAAAGTCAAATTTTGGAGCCTCTTCACTAGCTATTCGGATTCCCACTTTTATAGGTTTGGTAATGGCTTCTTTTACCAAATTAATTTCGGCCACATTATCCAAAATAGGGATTACATTTTTATATCCATTCTCTACCAATCGCGCAATATTATTGACATATTGAGGTAGTTTGTATCCATTACAAACGATGTATTGGTCTTTTGAAAACACGCCTTTTTCGGTCAATTTTTCGATTATATTGATGTCATAAGCCGAAGAAGTTTCAATATGAATATCATTTCTTAAAGCTTCTTCTACCACAAAACTAAAATGCGAACTTTTGGTGCAATAACAGTAGTTGTATTCTGCATTATAATCCGCCTTGGCCATGGCTACTTTAAACATCATTCTCGCACGTTCTATTTGCTTAGATATAATGGGAAGATATGTAAGTTTGAGTGGTGTTCCATACCTTTTTATGATGTCCATAAGGTATATATCATGAAACATGAGCTCATCGCCATCCAATTTAAACTCGCTTTGAGGCCATTCGTATGTTTGCTCAATTAAGTCAATATATTTAGTTTTCATTCCGAAAAAGTTGAATTAAAAAATGAAGTACAAAAGTAATTCTTTTTTTATATAGCTACTATTTATTTATAAAAATGCCTACATTTTCTGAAATATTAATTCGATTTTTGACTACTTTTTCAGTATAATTTTTATAAAAAATGGAAGTTTTTTCTTCAATTTGATTCATTAGTTCTACTGCAAAATCAATTTTATGCTCCAAACTTTCATAGATTTCTTCGGTTTTGGTCTTATATACAATAAGCTCAGTCAGCCATTTGGACTCGTCTTTAGTGAAAGAAAGATTAAATAAATCGTTGAAACGAATAGACGCCAGCGAAAGATTATACTTCGCTAATTTTTCTTCCAAATTTTTTAGAAAAATATGATCAAATGTAGCTTCATTTTTTTCTTTTTTTATATCCAACGTGATATTAAGGGATGTTAAATTGAGTTCTTTTGAGTGATAGGTGTTTTCAAAGGCATTGAAATATTTGATCGTTTTTGTATTAAATTCGGGACTAAAATTGAGTTGAATACAATGAGATAAGAACTCCATAAAGGATTCTGATTCTAATTTGGGTACTTTTGATAGTATAATTTGATAGTTAATGGCTGATTTCAACGCTATACCTTCTTCTTTCCCTTTTATGTAAAAATGTGTTTGTGGCGTATCTGATTTTTTGTACTCTAGTTTTAAAGTATTATTTTTTACAAAAAACTGAACGTAGGAAAGCCCCAATTGTGTATAAGGTGCTTCTATGAGCTTTATGTCAAAATATAGGGCTCTATCTTTGATAGGCTCCAAATTTAGCTTCAAATTTAGCTTCAAAAATTGATTTCATAATAAATGATTAGAAACTTTTAGTCAAAAAAAAGAACTCCCAAAAATGGAAGTTCTTTCATTATATATTAAATTTTAAAAAGTAATTATTTTGCTTTTTTTCTATTGTCAAACCAGTTGATAAGGTCTAAGGCTATAGGAGAAGCAATAAAGATAGAAGACACCGTACCTACAAAGATTCCTATCAACATTGTGAATGAAAATCCTCTAATAGATTCGCCTCCAAAAACAAATAATACCATGGATACTAAGAATAATGTAGAAGCCGTAGTTGTGGTTCTACTCAATGTGTCATTAATAGCATCATTGATGGTTTTGTCTAATTTTTGATTTGGATTTCTCTTAACAAATTCTCTAATTCTATCAAAAATTACTACCGTGTCATTAGTACTGAATCCAATAATCGTCAATACGGCTGCAATGATGGATTGGTTCATTTCTAAAGAGAAAGGAACTATAGATTTTAATAAAGATAATAATCCTAATGTAAAGAATAAATCATGTAATAAGGCTGCTATAGCACCTGCTGCATACTGCCATCTGTTGAATCGAACTGAAACATACAAGAAGATCAAAAACATTGCAATCAACGTTACCGTTTTAGCACTTCTTTGAATATCATCAGCAATAGTAGCATCAATTTTTCGGAAGTTTGAAACTTTTGAAGATACGAAATCAGAATGATTCACCGCTTTTGCAAAATTAGCTTTAGTTCCTTCGTATACTTTTGATAATACAACACTATCATTAGCCTTAGATTCTGTTGCATTTTCTTTGATACCATACAAATATGAAGTCGTTATTTGAACTTGATTGGCTTGACCATACGCTTTTACAATCGTTTTGCCATCCAAAATTTTATCCAAATCTTCTTTGATTTTCTGCGCATCTACATTTTTGTCAAATGTAATTACATAACTTCTTCCTCCTTTGAAATCTACTCCTAAGTCAAATCCTACTGTGAAAATAGCTACCAATCCGATGATGATAAATGCAGAAGAGAATAGGTATGCAATTTTTCTTTTTCCAATGAAGTCGAAATTTACATTATCAAAATATTTATCAAAGAAATTTTTTGTAAAAGGTACTTCATTTTTCTTGTCTAAATTATAGTTGAAAAATTCTCTAGTCAAGAATACTGCTGTAAATATAGAGGTGAAAATACCAATAGTCAATGTAATAGCGAAACCTTTAATAGGGCCATATCCAAAGAAAAACAACGTTAATGATGTAATCAATGTAGTCGCATTGGCATCAAAAATAGTTTTATAAGAATGTCCAAAGCCATTGATCAATGCTTGACCATAGTTAGATCCATTGCGAAGCTCTTCTTTGACACGCTCAAAGATAATTACGTTGGCATCTACCGCCGCTCCGATAATCAATACGATACCTGCAATACCCGGCAAAGTCAATACCGCTTTCAAAGAAGCTAATACACCCAACAAGAATAATAAATTAATTACTAAGGAGATATTTGCCAATCCACCTGGTTTTTTATACAAGAAAAGCATGTAAGCAAGAATCAAGCCAAGACCTACCATGAGAGAGAAAACTCCCGCAGCAATAGTATCTTGTCCCAAAGATGGTCCTACTACTTCCTCTTGAATAATTTTTGCTGGTGCATCAATTTTTCCAGAATTTAAGATATTTGCTAAATCTTGTGCTTCTTCAGGTGTGAATTGTCCTGTAATAGCACTTCTACCACCACTAATTTTGTTTTGAACTCTTGGTGCAGAATAGACCACATTGTCCAAAACGATAGCAATTGATTTATTTCCAATAGGATCGCTAGCAGCCAACTCGGTCATTTTTTCCCAAGTAGAAGCTCCTTGTGGATTCATTACCATACCGATACTTGGTTTGCCAAATTGATCGGATTCTTTTTGAGCACTCGTGATAGCGTCTCCTGTCAATGCAGGTTGTCCGCCCATAGCTTTGATAGCATATAATGGATAGAATTTTCCTTCGGCATCGGTAGGTTGTGCGCCCCATACAAATTTTACATCCGCTTTGAAATCTTTTCTAACTTCTTCTTTAGAAAGCATTTCCATTACTTTTTCTAAATCTTTTGTAGCGGCAAATCCTAAGATTGGACCTGGGAATACAGAACCTGTTTTAGGATCGATGTTTAGAGAAAATTTCTCAAACAAAGGATTTGATTTGTCATTAGCGGAATCTTTTTTTGCAGGTGTGCTTGTCAATTTATTAACCAAAGCATTAGTTCCAGTATCTTTTTTTGTGGTGTCAGCTACTGCAGTCGTTTTTTTCAAAGCATTTAATCCTTTGATTGTTTCATTTGCTTTAATGAAATCTTGAGCGATTTCTTTATTGTCATACGTATACCAAAACTCTAATTTGGCAGAAGATTCCAATAATTTTTTAACACGTTGAATATCATCAGCACCTGGAAGCTCTACAATAATTCTGCCAGTTCCTTCTTGCAATGTAATTACAGCCTCTGCTACTCCAAATTGGTCGATACGAGATTTTAATACATTATAAGTATTTCCCAAAGCCGCGTTCATATCAAATTTCAATACATTTAATACTTCTTGATTGGAAGAAGTTGGTTTGATTTTATCTTGATAATTAGACAATCCTGCAAAAATAGGTGCAAGTTTAGCGTTCGGATCTATTTGACTATAAGCATCCGCTACCAAGTTTAAGTAATTATCTTGAGAACCTGTTTGCATAGCAGTTGCTTTTTTCAACGCTTGGTCAAATACTGGGTCTTTTGAATTATTGGATAAGGCTCGCATGATTTCTTCTTGGTTTATCGCCATTACGAAGCTCATTCCACCTTTCAAATCTAATCCTAATTTGATTCTAAATTTAGAAATATCTTTATAGGTATATTTCAAAATAAATAAATCTAAAAATGCTTTATCTGAAAAAGAATCTCTAAAATTTGCTTTATAAGTATTGGAAATTTTCAATACAGAATCTGCTGATATTTTTCCCTTCAAATCGCCTACATTTTTCTCAATATATGAAGCCTCTGCTTTGTCAAACATTGAGCCTACAACTGTAAATGATAGATAGTACAAGCTTATCAAAACCATTGATACTGCTATAAACTTTATAAGTCCTTGTCCTTGTTTCATTCTATTTTTGTTTAATTAAATTTAATTTTAGCCTGCGAAAATAAATAATTTTTTTTATATCTGCGATTTTTAGTGC
>Ga0208597_1000847_pt1 | contig 12038 bp, 10 predicted proteins | sample LakMenEpi05May12_FD_150673 | JGI IMG/M metagenome (GOLD analysis project Ga0208597, IMG submission 150673) | Freshwater microbial communities from Lake Mendota, WI - 05MAY2012 deep hole epilimnion (SPAdes) | ecosystem: Environmental > Aquatic > Freshwater > Lake > Epilimnion/Euphotic zone ...
CTCGACGCTCTTCGAGTTCAAGGGCGACTTCTTCCGTCGCATGGATCCCGCCCTCGAGATGGGCCGCTCGTTCATCCGGCAGGAATATCAGCGTAAGCCCACCAGCCTGCCGCTGCTCTGGCGGGGTATCGGGCGCTATGTCGTGCGTTTCCCGAAGTATCACCTGCTGTTCGGCCCGGTGAGCATCAATCCGGAGTATGGTCAGGCTTCGAAGGAACTCATCCTGTCGTATCTGAAGAACAACCGTTCCGCGGACGACCTCCTGCCGCTGGTCCGCGCGAAGAATCCGCCGCGTTCGATGAGCCTGCATGACGCCGATCTCGACGTCCTGCAGCGCTGCGCCTTCGACCTCGAGCATGTGTCCAGCCTCGTGAGCGACCTAGAGCCCGACGCCAAGGCCGTGCCGGTCCTTCTGAAACATTATCTCAAGCTCAACGGACGCCTCATCGCGTTCAACGTCGACGAAGGCTTCGGCGGCTGCCTGGACGGACTCATCGTCGTAGACCTGACGCAGACCGACCCTAAGTTACTGTCGGCCTACATGGGCGACGAGGGCGCGCGGCAGTTCTTGGAATACCACGACTTCGACGGCACCAAGGCTCGGGCATGAAAAAGGGCGGACCTGCTGGTCCGCCCTGATCGGTCGATGGCGGCAGGGTCAGGCCTTGGCCAGCGCCTGCTCGAGGTCGGCGATGATGTCCTCGATGTCCTCGATGCCCACGGAGAGGCGGACGTAGTCGTCTGTCACGCCGGCGCTGTCACGTTCTTCGGCGGTGAGCTGCGAGTGCGTCGTGGAGGCCGGGTGGATCGCCAGCGAACGGGCGTCGCCGATGTTGGCGACGTGGCTGTGGAGCTGCAGGGAATTGATGAACCTGCTGCCGCCTTCGAAGCCCGACTTGAGGCCGAAGCCGACCAGCGCGCCGTAGCCATTGGTGAGGTATTTCTTGGCGAGGTCGTGGTATTTCGAGGACTTCAGTCCCGGATAGTTGGTCCACTTCACCTTGGGGTGCGCTTCCAGATACTGGGCGACCTTGAGGGCGTTGGCGCAATGGCGCTCCATGCGCAGGTGCAGGGTCTCGAGGCCTTGCAGGAGGAGGAAGGAGTTGAAGGGCGAAAGGCAGCTGCCGACGTCGCGGAGGAACTGCAGGCGCATCTTCATGATGAACGCGATGTTGGCGCCGCCGGCCGGGGCGAAGGCCTTGAAGGCTTCCCAGTGCGGGAGGCCGTGGTAGGACATGTCGGGTTCGGTGAAGCCGGGGAACTTGCCGTTGCCCCAATTGAAATTACCGCCGTCGACGACGATGCCGCCGATGGAAGTGCCGTGGCCGCCGATGTGCTTGGTGGCCGAGTGGACGACGATATTGGCGCCGTGTTCGAACGGGCGGTTCAGGTAAGGCGAGAGCGCGGTGTTGTCGACGATCAGCGGCACGCCGACTTCCCGGGCGATCTTGGCCACTTCGGCGAAGGGCAGGATGTTGAGGCGCGGGTTGCCGAGGCCTTCGCCATAGAAGGCCTTGGTGTTCGCCTTCACGGCCTTGCGGAAGTTCTCGGGATCGTCGCCGTCGACGAAGGAGACCTCAATGCCGAGCTTCGGCAGGGTGTAGTGGAAGAGATTGTAGGTGCCGCCGTAAAGCTGGGCCACGGAGACGATATGGTCTCCGGCGCCGGCGATGTTCAGGATCGACGCGGTGATGGCGGCCTGGCCGGAAGAGTGGGCGAGCGCGCCGGAGCCGCCTTCGAGGGCCGCGAGGCGCTGCTCGAGGACATCCGTCGTCGGGTTCATGATGCGGGTGTAGATATTACCGAGCTCCTTCAGACCGAAAAGATTCGCGGCATGCTCCGTATCGCGGAACTGGTAGCTCGTCGTCTGGTAGATAGGGACCGCACGCGAACCGGTGGTCGGGTCGGGCTTCTGGCCGGCGTGCAGGGATTTAGTGCCTAGTTTCATGGTGGGGAGGGTGTGCATAGGTTATCTCCGTTCAGGGCTGCGGAAACAAGCCGGAAGCCGTTTTATGACCTTGTCCGTGGGCGGGCCGGCGGGAAAATACCCGCATGCGCTTCGTCGTGCCCCTGATGTTGCTCCCTGTCGCCGCCTTGGCCGCCGAATGGCGTGAGGTCTGGCGCGATGACTTCGAGGGCAAGGAGCTCGATTGGTCGAAGTGGTCGGTCGAGGAGAACGGCCACGGCGGCGGCAACGGCGAGCTGCAGTATTACCTCGATCGTCCGCAGAACCTCCGCGTCGAGGGCGGGCATCTGATCATCGAGGCGCGCAAGGAGAAGCTGAACATGGCCGGCGTGCTCAAGGATTACTCCTCCGCGCGGATCCGCACCAAGCGGCGCGCCGACTGGCTCTACGGACGTTTCGAGATGTCGGCCCAGCTGCCGGCAGGGAAGGGGCTGTGGCCGGCTTTCTGGATGCTGCCCTCCGAGGAGAAGTACGGAGGCTGGGCGGCCAGCGGGGAGATCGACATCATGGAGTTCAAGGGGCACGAGCCCGACCAGGTCCACGGTACGCTCCACTACGGGGCGCCTTGGCCGAAGAATATTTATAAGGGCAAGCCCTACCGCCTGCCGAAGGGCGACTTCACCGACGGCTTCCACGTCTTCGCCCTCGAATGGGAGCGGGACGCCTTCCGCTGGTATGTCGACGGCGTCCAGGTCCAGGAGCAGAAGGAATGGAGCTCCGTAGGCGGGCCTTTCCCGGCCCCGTTCGACCACCGTTATTTCCTCGTGCTCAACCTCGCCGTCGGCGGCGGCTTCGGCGGCCCGGTGGGGGCCGACACCCGTTTCCCCGCGCAGTTCAAGGTGGATTACGTCCGCGTGCTCCAGCGGTAGGCGGAGTAGTTCCGTCTCGCCCAGCGGGGGCAAGGTTCGCTAAGTCATCGGCCTATGCCCGTGTTCCTGCATGACACCATGTCCCGCGAGAAGCGCCCGTTGCTCCCGAAGCCCGGCCGCGACCTCTATGGCATGTATTGCTGCGGCCCCACGGTCTACGGCCCGGCCCACATCGGCAACTTCCGCACCTTCACCGTGCAGGACGTCCTGCGCCGCACCCTTGAGGTCGCCGGCCTGAAGGTGAAGCACGTCCGCAACATCACGGACGTCGACGACAAGACCATCCGCGGCGCCCAGGCCTCCGGCCAGACGCTCGGAGCCTTCACCAAGACCTGGACCGACAAGTTCCACGCCGACTGCAAGGCCCTCGGCCTCCTGCCTCCGCACGTGGAGCCCAGCGCGGTCGAACACATCCCGCAGCAGGTCGCGATGATCAAGGCCCTCGTCGACCGCGGCCATGCCTACGTCGCCAAGGATGGCTCCGTCTACTTCAAGGTCTGCACCTGCGCCGACTACGGCAAGCTGAACCACATCGATTTCTCGAAGCTCGAGACCCAGTCCGAGAACTCCGCCGGCGAGGCCAACGACGCCGACGAATATGAACGCGAGTCGGCCTCCGACTTCGCGCTCTGGAAGTCCCGCAAGCCCGAGGACGGCGCCAACTTCTGGCCGTCCCCCTGGGGTGAAGGCCGTCCCGGCTGGCACATCGAGTGCTCGGCCATGTCGCTCGCGCACCTCGGCGCCACGTTCGACCTGCACGGCGGCGGCATCGACCTCTGCTTCCCGCACCACGAGAACGAGATCGCCCAGTCCGAATGCGCCACCGGCGTGAAGGGCTTCGCCGCCCACTGGTTCCATAGCGCCCACCTGATGGTCGAGGGTGAGAAGATGTCCAAGAGCAAGGGCAACCTCTACACGCTCGATGAACTCGTCGCCAAGGGCTTCTCGCCCATGGAGGTCCGCTACACGCTGATCTCCGGTCACTACCGCAGCTCGCTCAACTTCACCATGAAGGGCGTCGACGATTCCCGCTCGGCCCTCGCCAAGCTCGAGCGCGGCGCCGACCGCTTGCTCGCCGCCGCCGGTTTCACCCGCGCCGAATTCGCCGCGCCTTCCGCGCAGGAAGTCCAGACCTCCTGGGGCCGCTTCGCCAAGGCCTGGGAAGTCCTGCAGGATGATCTGAACATCCCGGGCTGCCTCGGTCAGGTCTTCACCGTGCTCGCCGAGAAGGATGAGCCGACGGCCGAACAGGCCCGTCAGGATGTCTCCGGTCTCGCCAAGATCCTCTTCGCCCTCGGACTTCAGTTGTTCGCCGCCAAGGCGGAGGTCGCCATTCCGGCCGAGGTCGCCGAACTGGGCGCCCGTCGCTGGGCCGCCAAGCAGTCCAAGGATTTCGCCGCCGCCGACCAGCTCCGCAAGGACCTGTCCGCGCTCGGCTGGACGATGCTCGACCGCAAGGACGGCTACGATCTGAAGAAGGCCTGAAGGGCGGGGCGGCTTGCTCCGTCCTTGCCCTCCGCCTCGGGAACCCCTAGCGAGTGGGGTCTTCCGCCATGTCTTCCCGTCCGCAGATGTCTCCCCTCGAGGAGATCCGTCACTCCGCCGCCCACATGCTGGGCGCCGCCGTGCTCCGCCTGTTCCCCCAGGCCCAGCTGGACATCGGACCGCCCACCGACAACGGCTTCTACTACGACTTCGACCTCGACCACACCTTCACGGCCGAGGACCTGGTGAAGATCGAGGAGGAGATGCGCCGCATCTCCAAGGAGAACCAGAAGTTCGAGCGCTTCGAGTGCACCCGCGAGGAAGCCGAGAAACTGATCCGCGAGCGCGGCCAGAACGCCTACAAGGTCGGCCGTCTCGGCGACATCCCCGCCGGCGAGACCATCTCTTTTTATAAGAACGGCGAGTTCGTCGACCTCTGCGCCGGCACCCACGTCCGCTACACCTCCCAGGTGAAGGCGTTCAAGCTCCTCCACATCGCCGGCGCCTACCATCGCGGCGACGAGAAGAACAAGCAGCTCCAACGTATCTACGGCACCGCTTACGCGACCAAGGACGAACTCGAGCAGGCCATGGCCCGCGCCGAGGAAGCCAAGAAGCGCGACCACCGCAAGCTGGGCAAGGAGCTGAAGCTCTTCCATATCGACGAAAAGGTCGGCCAGGGCCTCATCCTCTGGACGCCTAACGGCGCCGTCGTCCGTCAGGAACTCCAGAACTTCATCTCCGAGCGCCTCTTCCAGACCGGCTACAAGCAGGTCTTCACGCCGCATATCGGCAATCTCGACCTCTATCGCACCTCGGGTCACTTCCCGTATTACAAGGACGCCCAGTTCCCGCCGCTCGTCGAGCGCGAGGCCATGGAGATGCTCGCCAAGGAAGGCTGCGGTTGCGGCGAACTGACCAACCGCCTGGCCGACGGCACCGTGCAGGGCTTCCTGCTGAAGCCGATGAACTGCCCGCACCACATCCGCATCTACGCTTCGCAGCCTCACTCTTACCGCGATCTGCCCGTGCGCCTCGCCGAGTTCGGCACGGTCTATCGCTGGGAGCAGTCCGGTGAACTCAGCGGCATGACCCGCGTCCGTGGCTTCACCCAGGACGACGCCCACCTCTTCTGCACCGAGGACCAGGTCCTGCCGGAAGTCCTCGGCTGCCTCGAGCTCGTCAAGATCGTCCTCAAGACGCTCGGCCTCAACGATTATCGCGTGCGCGTCGGACTCCGTAATCCCGACTCCGCCAAGTATACCGGTACGGCCGAGAACTGGGACAAGGCCGAAGCCGCCTGCCGGAGCGCCGCCGCCACCCTCGGCGTCGCCTTCTCCGAGGAGCCCGGCGAAGCCGCCTTCTACGGCCCGAAGATCGACTTCGTCGTCAAGGACGTCATCGGCCGCGAATGGCAGCTCGGCACCGTGCAGGTCGACTTCAACCTGCCCGAGCGCTTCGACCTCACCTACAACGGCGCCGACAACAAGCCGCACCGTCCGGTGATGATCCACCGCGCGCCCTTCGGTTCGATGGAGCGCTTCGTCGGCATCCTGATCGAGCACTTCGCCGGCGACTTCCCGACCTGGCTCTCGCCCGAGCAGGTGCGCCTTATCCCCCTCAACGACGACCTCAATGCCGATTGCGAAGCCATGGCCGAAGTCCTCAAGGCCGCCAAGATCCGCTGCAGCGTCGACGGTTCGTCCGATAAGCTCGGCGCCAAGATCCGCCGCGCCGAGATGTCCAAGGTCCCGCACATGCTCGTCGTGGGCGCCAAGGAGAAGGAAGCCGGCGTCGTCAACGTCCGCTCCCGCGCCGACAAGTCCTTCGAAGGTAACCGCACCTTGGCCGAGTTCATCGCCCTGGTGTCGGCCGAAATCGCCGAACGTCGCCTCAAGGCGCACGTCCCGACGGCTCCGGCCGCTCCGGCCGCCCCGCAGGCCTGACCGTCACGTGGTTTTCACGGACTCCCCGGGGAACTGAGGTTGCCCGGAGGGGTCCTTTGAGCCTATACCCAAGCCATGAGCCAGCCCCGTTCCTCCTCGCGTCGTGACTTCCTCAAGTTCGCCGGTCTCGGCAGTCTCGTCTTCGGCGCCGGCTCCGCCCGCGCCCTCGGCGCCGACGGCCGCGAGGCTTCGGCCAACTCCGCCAAGCGTCAGGCCAAGAACGTCATCTTCATGGTGTCCGACGGTATGTGCTTCTCGGTGCTCACCGCCGCGCAGACCTACCTCACCCGCACGGAGAAGCGTACGTCGCACTGGATGAAGATGTATGCCGAACGACCCGTTGTCCGCTCGCTCTGTGAGACCGACTCCGCCAGCGGCATCGTGACCGACTCCGCCGCCGCCGCCAGCTGCTGGGGCATCGGTGAGCGCATCGATAACGGAGTCTTGAATATCACCCAGGACGGCCGCAAGCCCGTCACGCTCGTGCAGAAGATGAACGCCGCCAAGAAGCGCTGCGGCCTCGTCACCACCGCCACCGCCACGCACGCGACCCCGGCCGGCTTCGCCGTCACGGTCGCCAAGCGTTCCGATCAGAAGGCCGTCGCCGCCCAGTATCTCGAGCGTGGCGTCGACGTGGTCCTCGGCGGGGGCACCCAGTATTTCAACGAAGACCTGCAGGCCGCCTACCGCCAGGCCGGTTACGGCGTGGCTTTGAATCGCGATCAGCTGCTGGCCGACGCGGGCAAGGCTCCTTTGCTCGGCCTGTTCAGCAAGAGCCACATCCCGTTCGAGATCGACCGACTGAATTCCGCCGAACTCAAGGCCTCGACGCCGACCCTCGCCGAGATGACCAAGGTCGCCTTGCAGCGCCTCAGCTCCGCCCCGGAAGGATTCTTCCTGATGGTCGAAGGCGGTCGTATCGACCACGCCGCCCACGGCAATGACGGCGCCGCCGCCATCCGCGAGCAGGTCGCGTTTGACGAGGCCATCGCGACGGTCCTCGCCTTCGTGGATAAGAACCCGGACACCTTGCTGATCGTCACCACCGACCACGGCACCGGCGGCTTCAACGTGAACGGCCTCGGCAACGAGGATTTCATCTCCACGGCTCCTTCCTACTCCGAATCCTCCCCGGCCTTCGATCGGATGACGGCTTTCACCTCCTCGCTCGAACTGCTTGCTACCAAGACCAAGGGCAAGGCCGCCAAGGATTTCGTCGGCGCCGCCGAGCAGGCGACCGGCCTCAAGTTCTCGGCCGAGGACCGGGCCAAGATCGTTTCGACGAAGACGCTCTCAGCGGCCCTGATGAAGTATACCTCGATCGGCTGGACCAGTAACAACCACACCGGCGAGATGGTGGAGTTCTGCTCCAGTGGCCCGGGCTCCCAACTCTTCACCCCGCACCTGCGTAATGACCAGGTGCATGCGAAGATCCTGCAGGCGACGGGCGTCGCCTGAGGTCGGCAGACATGGCCAACAAAAAGGGCGTCCTTGCGGACGCCCTTCGTCGTGCTCGGCCTGGCGGCTCAGAGCTTCTGGTACTTCACACCGCAGCCGTAGGGCTTGGTGCTGGTGACTTCGGGGGCCTTGCCTTCCTTCACGGCCTTGACGGCGGCGAGGACGTAGTTGTTGGCCTTCTCGATGTCAGCGGACTTGGCGGAGGAGATGCTGTCGATCGCGCCCTTGTAGACGAGGGTGCCCTTGCCATCGATGACGAAGCAGTGCGGGGTCACCTTGGCGTCATAGGCGCGGCCGATGCTCTGGTTGGCGTCCTGGACGACGGTGCCGGGGTAGTAGGTGGCGGATTCGAGCTTGTGGCCGCCGGTGTTGATGACGAGCCAGACGGCGCCGGAGGCGACGACTTCCTTCTGGAATTCCTGCATCTTGCCGCCGTCATAGAACTTCTTCACGAAGGGGCAGCCGGGGTTATACCATTCAAGGACGACAGTCTTGCCCTTGAAGTCGGCGAGGCTGACGGTCTTGCCGTCGAGGGTCTTGCCGGTGAAGTCAGGAGCAGGCTGGCCGACTTCCGGAGCCGCGAAGGAAGCGACGGCCATGAGGCAGGCGAGGAGGGTGGGGAGGATACGCATGGTGTGGAGGGTAGGAGGGTATGTGTAGGGGTTGGTTCAGACTTTTCAACCCCTTCGCGGGCGGGAGGTTCTATAAATCTGCTCAATCCTCTCGTTTTTACATGGTTTTGACTCATGGGTTGCCAAATTGACCGAAAAGCCCGAATTAATCCTCAGTATGGCTGACGCCCGATCCATCGCCTTGGTCTGCGCCAACGAAGCTTCCCTCTGGGAGGAGCTCCGTTCCCGCGCGTCCGTCGTGGCCCAGGCCGAGCCGGCCTTGGCGCCGATGCTTCATCGCTACGTCCTGGATCGGTCCGGCTTCGGCGAAGGCATCATCCAGCGTCTGGCCGAACGCCTGGCCACCGCCGCCTGGGCGCCCCACGCCCTGATCAATATCCTCGCCCTCGACGACATTGAGATCGCCCGCCCGATCATCGCCTCCAGCCCCGTGCTGAAGGACCAGGACCTGATCCGGCTGCTGGTGGAGGCGACCCTGGAGCATCAGGTGGAGGTGGCCAAGCGGCCGCAGATCGGCTCCACAGTGGTGGACGCCATCCTCGCTCAGAGCCACCCGGACGTCCTGGCCGCCCTCGCCGGCAACGAGACCGCCGAGGTGGGCGTGGCCCAGCTGACGCGACTTGTGGCCGCCTCGCGCCGCATCGCCGCCCTGCGCGCGCCCCTGTCTCGGCACCCTAAGCTCACGGTCGACCTCGCCTACGCCCTCTATGTCTGGGTGGGCGACACCCTGCGCCACTCCATCGCCTCGCGCTTCCGCATCGACGAGGCGGCGCTGCACAGCGTCATCGAGGACGTAGTGAAAGACGCCCACACAGGCGCGCCCACCAAGGCCGATCGTCTCTCCACGCCGGAACGCGAAGGCGAGCGCGAGGAGATGGAGCGACGGCTGGTGGCCAAGCTCGCCTCCGCCGGCCAGCTGCGGCCCGGATATCTGTTGCGCGCCCTGCGTGAAGGCAAGCTGAACCTGTTCATCGCCGCCCTGGCCACCCTGGGCGACTTCCCGTTCGATGTCTTGCGCCGGGCGGTGAGCAGCGACCGCGCGGAATACCTCGCCCTCGCCTGCGCGGCGGTGGGCATTGACCGCAGCGTCTTTCCCTCGCTGCTCGCCCTGGTGCGAGATTTGAATTTCGGCCTTCCAGGCGGCAATAGCGGCGATAGCGTTCTAGCCATCAACCACGCCTTCTCCCGCGGGCGCGAGGCGGCCGACCAGACCTTCCGTCAGCTGACGCATAAGATTTGACAGCAGCCATCGCGGCGGGGGAAACCGTCAGAGCGGCGTCCTTGCCGTCGACCGCCGCCGGACGCCCCCTCCATGCCCGCCTTCACGCGCCTCGCCTTCACCTGCAGCGATCGCCCCGAAGCGATCGAGGCGTGCGAGCGCTTGATCGCGCGCTATGGCCAGTGCGAGACGGCGGAGGCTCAGGCCATCGTCGCCCTCGGAGGCGACGGCTTCATGCTCGAGACGCTCCACGCAAACTTGGCCAATCCCAAGCCGATCTACGGCATGAACCGCGGCTCAGTCGGCTTCTTGATGAATGACTACGCCGAGGTGCAGCTACTGGAGCGCATCGCCACGGCAGAGCAGGCCATCATCCACCCTCTGGCCATGACCGCCATCGACAATCGCCGGCGCCAGCACCGGGCGCTGGCCATCAATGAGGTGTCGCTACTGCGCCAGACCCGGCAGACCGCCAAGCTCGCCATCTCCATCGACGGCAAGCTGCGCATGCAGGAGCTGGTGTGCGACGGCGTGCTGGTGTCCACCGCCGCGGGGTCCACCGCCTACAACCTGTCGGCCCACGGCCCCATCGTGCCCCTCACCGCCCAGGTCCTGGCCTTGACTCCCATCAGCGCCTTTCGGCCCCGACGCTGGCGCGGCGCCCTCTTGCCGCACACGGCCCGGGTGACCATCCAGATCCTGGAGGCCGAGAAGCGGCCCGTGAGCGCCGTCGCCGACAACTACGAAGTGCGCGACGTGGTCGAGGTGCATATCTCGGAAAATCGAGACATCAGTCTCACCATGCTGTTCGACGCTGGCCGCAGCCTGGAAGAGCGCGTCTTGGCGGAGCAATTCGCCGATTGAACGCGCGTGTCACGTGCACCTAATTTTAAATCAATCCTGGCAGGCTTCCTAACCTAGGGCCCGCAATAACAACACTATGCGCGGGCGTTGAGCGAAGCAGGTCCGTCCCATGGCGAACTCTCCCCTGATGCCGTCTCCGAAGCCCGCGCCCGACGTGGAAGTGATCAACGTCCCCAACACCTTGGCCCCCCGGGTGGGGTTCAAGCTGGGCGCGCTGGCCCCCACGGCCCTCGCCAAGGCCGAGGCGGCGCTGAAGGAGCTGAGCGGCCAGTTCGGCCAGTGGCTGGAAGACGAGATCGTCAAGCTCGAGACCGCGCGCGAAGCCGTGCGCGTGGAAGGCCTGAACCGCCAGACCGCCGACCGGCTCTATCTGCACGCCCATGATCTGAAGGGCCTGGGCGGCACCTACCAGTTCCCGCTCGTGACCCGCGTGGCCGGCTCGCTCAGCAAGCTCCTCGCCGAGCCGGACACCCGCGCCCACGCCCCGCTAAATGTGATCGACGCCCATATTCAAGCCATCCGCGCCATTGTCCGCGACGACATTCGCGCGCCGGATCATCCGGTGGGCGTCGCTCTATGCCAGACCCTCGAAGAGAGCGTGCGTCATCATATGCCCACGGACGACAGCGGCTCCTCCACCCGGCCGTAACCGGCGTCCGGCGGCAGCACCAGCACCGGTCCGTGCGGCCGCTGCTCCAGCTTCGGCAGCACCGTGACCAGCACCCGCGCCTCCGCGGCGGCGATGGCTGAAGCTGCATCAGCGCTCTCGGCCAACAGCTGTAGGTTCATGCGCGTGGGGAAGATGATGGTGCGCTCCCCCGCCGCCGCCATGGCGAGGGCGGTCTTGGGCGCGATCCATTCGGCGTCCACAGTCTCGCCCCCATCGCACACGGCGACCTGATCCTTGGGCGCGATGGCGATGAAGAAGTGGGTGTCGAAGCGCTTCGGTGCGATGGGCGGAGCGATCCAGCGCGCGAAGGCCGCCAGGCTTTGCAGGTCCAGCCTCACATCCAGTTGGCGCACCAGATCGAGAAAGGCGAGCTCGCCCTTGGCCACGGCGTGTCGCGCCTGCACCGCTTCGACGTTGGCCGACCAGGGCTCGCCGTCCGGGCTCTTGGCCAGCAGGAGCGCGGATTCCTCGAAGGCCTCCCGCAAGGCGGCAATGCGAAACGCCCGCGCTTCTGGCGCCGCATCTTCCAAACCTACCGTGAATTCAGCCCAGGCGGGATCGTGGTCGCCGGCTTCGATCTTGCCGCCGGGAAACACCAGGGCGCCAGAGGCGAAGTCGATCTGATGGTGACGCTTCACCATCAGCACTTCCAAGCTCGGATGATCGCGGACAAGGAGAATGGTCGCCGCCGGGCGAATGGGCGCTGAATCTGTCATTTGTTCAGCTAAGCGCCCCTGGCGGCGCGGATCAAGCCGCCGCGGCGTGCTGGGCCGAACCGCGGCTCATCTTGGACTGCTCGCGGTTGAGCTGATCCAGGCGCTCGATGAGATAGTCCATATCCTCGCGCGGGGCGGCGCCCGGCTGGGTGAGGAAGCGCTCAAGCATGGCCGACTGGAAGCGTTCCGCGTCGATGACCCCCGCCTCGGCGG
>Ga0208597_1000850_pt1 | contig 12029 bp, 10 predicted proteins | sample LakMenEpi05May12_FD_150673 | JGI IMG/M metagenome (GOLD analysis project Ga0208597, IMG submission 150673) | Freshwater microbial communities from Lake Mendota, WI - 05MAY2012 deep hole epilimnion (SPAdes) | ecosystem: Environmental > Aquatic > Freshwater > Lake > Epilimnion/Euphotic zone ...
AATGCTAATTGCAATAAATTAATGTAAGCATCATGCACCAACTGAACAGCCTGTAGCAATTGCTTTTCAGCCAATTTTTGCTCTTTTACTTCTGCTTGTTGGTAAGCATATAATGCTTGAAAACCTTTAATTCTTAAATGACGACGATTTAACATAAATTGATATAAAGAACGATTTTACACTAAAACTTAGTGCATTAATTATTAGTAAGCTGCTTTTATTCTACGAATATCTGCAATCCTTTTTTCTGCAATTTTATTGGCAGCCTCGTAGGTTGGAATATTTTCCTCTCTCGATTTTTTCAAAATTTCTAGGGTTACCTGGTAAATGTGTTCTGTTTTTTCCATAGCACGCTTGGCACTATGACCATGCATTTCAGAATAAACATTAATTAATCCACCTGCATTAATTAAGAAATCGGGTGCGTAAATAATACCTTTTTCCATCACCATTTTTCCGTGAATATTTTCGTCTGCTAATTGGTTATTAGCCGCACCAGCAATAATCGCACATTTTAATTGTGAAAGTGTTTCTGTATTAACAGTAGCACCTAAAGCACATGGCGCATAAATATCGATGTCTAAATCGTAAAATTGATTATTCGCAATTACATCTGCACCATATTTTTTAGCCACCATAGCTAAACGCTCTTCGTTGATATCTGTAATATAAACTTTAGCGTTTTCGGCTCTTAAATGCCTCACTAAATTTTCACCTACATTACCAATTCCTTGCACACCAATAACCTTTCCCGTTAAGCTATCATTACCCCATAAATGTTGCGCAGATGCTTTCATCCCCATATAAACACCAAAAGCCGTTACCGGCGATGGATCTCCTAAACCACCTAATGATACTGGTATTCCAGAGACGTGATTGGTTTCCATTTTAATGTATTCCATGTCTTTCGGACTTGTACCTACATCTTCTGCTGTTATATATTCTCCATTTAAATTTTCAACACATTTTCCATAACGACGCATCATCGCTTCTGATTTATCTTTATTTGAATCGCCAATAATAACGGCTTTACCTCCACCTAAATTTAAACCCGTGATGGCTGCTTTGTAGGTCATCCCTCTCGAAAGTCTTAATACATCGTTTAAAGCTTCGCCTTCTGTTTTATAATTCCACATTCTGGTACCACCCAAAGCAGGACCTAAAGTAGTATCGTGGATGGCAATAATGGCTTTTAATCCTGTTGCTTGATCGTAACAATACACCACTTTTTGATGTTCTTGAGATGCCAGTTTATTAAATACGGAATTTTCACCTAAATGATCAGACATGAGCTATTTCTTAAATTTATAAAATCGGGCTTTTAACCTTAATGGAGGCAAAAGTAGGGTATTTTTTTCAATTCAGCTAATGTAAAAAAAGGCTTTATCACTGCGCTATGGCTATTTTAACCTACTATTAAACAAAAACTATTGTACTTTTGAAAAAATGAAAGAATTATCGTCTCTTAATCCATACTTAGCAAAGTATAAATACCGCATATTATTTGGGTGTATTTTTATTGCGCTATCTAATTGGTTTGGCGTTTTTCCTGCGCAAATTATTCGATTAGCATTTGATTTAGTGAAAGATAATTTAGCCAATTATCAATTAACATCAGGTTTCGAAAATCAAGCCATTTTAAAAAGTATTATTATACAAATCGCCTTACTTTTTGGTGCTTTAATTGTTCTTATATCCATCATCAAAGGGGTGTTTATGTTCTTCATGAGACAAACAATCATTGTTGTTTCGAGGCTCATTGAATACGATTTAAAAAATGTGATCTATCAAAAATACCAAGTATTAAATTTATCATTTTACAGGGTAAACAATACCGGTGATTTAATGAATCGCGTATCGGAAGATGTTTCGCGCGTGCGCATGTACATTGGCCCGGCTATTATGTATACCCTGAATTTAATTGTGTTATTTGTTTTAGTCATTAGTACCATGATAAGCGTTAATCCGATGCTTACATTTTATGCCTTATTGCCCCTTCCGCTCTTATTTGTTGCCATTTATTATGTGCAAAACACCATTAATACTAAAAGTGAAAATATACAAGCACAGCTCTCTATTTTAACCACCACCGTGCAAGAAACCTTTTCTGGCATAAGAATCATCAAAGCCTTTGGCAGAGAGCAACAATTAGCCGATCGATTTGCTACAGACAGTGAGGTATATAAAACAAAATCGATGGAATTGGTTAAAGTACAAGCCGTTTTTTTTCCAACCATTTTAGGATTAATAGGAATCAGCACTCTATTGACCGTTTATTTTGGAGGCAAAGAAGTAATCAACGGAAGTATTACTGCTGGTAATATTGCCGAATTTATCGTGTATGTAAATATTTTAACTTGGCCAGTAGCCTCTGTTGGTTGGGTCACTTCTTTAGTTCAACGCGCTGCTGCCTCTCAAAAACGAATCAACGAATTTTTAGACCTCAAACCCGAAATTACCAATCCAAGTACAATTCCATTTGAATTTACGCATAGCATTGAGTTTAGAAATGTATCATTTACTTATCCAGAGACAAATATTACCGCAATAGATCAATTAAGTTTTACTTTAACGAAGGGTCAAACCTTGGCAATTGTAGGAAAAACGGGTTCCGGTAAATCTACTATTTCCAATTTAATCAGTAGAATGATTGATGTAAGTAGTGGTAGTATTTTAATTGATAATCAAGACATTAAGAATATTAATTTAAACGATTGGAGAAACCAGATTGGAATAGTACCACAAGAAGTTTTCTTATTTTCTGATAGCATTCAAAACAATATTACTTTCGGAAAAGACCAATGCGAAACAGCCGACATTCACCAAGCAGCACAAATGGCTGGGGTGTATGATTCCATTATTGCTTTTCCAAATGGATTTGAAACTTTGCTGGGTGAAAGAGGTATTACACTTTCTGGTGGTCAAAAACAAAGGGTGTCTATTGCTAGGGCCCTTATTAAAAAACCTAGTTTATTGCTATTTGATGACGCATTGTCTGCTGTAGATACGCAAACAGAAGAAGGCATTTTAAGTAATCTAGCCAACACCCGAAAAGATGCAACCAATATTTTAATAAGTCACCGAATTTCGACCCTCAAAAACGCCGATATGATTCTATACCTAGCAAATGGAAAGGTTGCCGAAATGGGAAGCCATGAGGCCCTATTAGCCAATAAAGGTCCCTATTACGAATTGTATCAAATGCAATTATTAGCCGACGCGCAAAAGCAGGAATAGATTTTTTGGAAGTTTCAAATTAAATACTTTTATTTACTTTATATTAATAGTTTGTAAAATGGGAGAATACGAAAACAAAGACAGAGAAGAGGTTTATTCTAAAAAAGTAAGAGCTGGTAAAAGAACTTATTTTTTTGATGTTAAATCAACAAGATCAGGAGACTATTACATTACAGTTACTGAGAGCAAGAAACGCATGGAAGATGGCGTATTTGTTAAACACAAAATATTTCTTTACAAAGAAGATTTTGAAAAGTTTAGCGAAGGTTTATTAGACACTGTTGAATATATTAAAGCCAATCAAGAAGTAATTGAGCGTAAGTATGAGGATTACAATCCTGCTGCCTCAAGTTCACCAGATATCGATTTCGAAATTTAAAAATAGCCCCAATCGGGGCTATTTTTTTTATACATTCCTATCCGAAAAGGCCCAATTATAAAGGCAAAATTGTATCTTTGCCCAAAATTTATAATTGTGAAAGCATTACCAACCGACCAAAATTTTTTAGGCTTAACCGAAACCGATTTATTCGAATTCGACCAAGCTAAATATGTGATTCAATCTGTTCCTTATGAGCATACCTCCTCTTATTTGGCAGGTTCTGCAAAAGGGCCCGAAGCAATCATTCAAGCTTCTCAGTTTGTAGAATTCTACGACGAAGAATTGGATTGCGAAACCATTAGAAAAGCAGGAATTGCAACCCTTGCTCCGCTTAATTTTGAAGGAATTTACGATGCAGATGCCATTGATTTAATTGAGCAACACACCAGCAAATTACTCGATTTAAATAAATATGTTGTTTCATTTGGGGCTGAACATACGGTTACCTATGGTTTTGTGAAAGCATTTGCAAAAAAATATGATAACCTAACGGTTTTACAAATAGATGCTCATTCTGATTTAAGAGAATCATACCAAGGCAATCCATATAGTCATGCATCTGTAATGGCTCGTGTAAAAGACATGGGGATTAATTTATGTCAAGCAGGAATTAGAGCACAATGCATTGAAGAAGCCAACGAAATAAAAAACAACCCAAAAATTCATACTTATTATGCTCATCAAATTAGAGAAAATAACAATTGGGTAAACGAAATCATTTCGGATATGACCGAAAACGTATACCTCACCATTGATGCAGATGGCTTTGATCCTAGCATTATGCCTGCAGTTGGTACAGCAGAGCCAAATGGCTTATTCTGGAACGAAACATTGACCTTAATTAGAGAAACTTGCAAGCATAAAAATGTAATTGGATTTGATATTGTAGAATGTGCCCCTATGGAAGGCAGCATTTTATCGGAATATACCTTAGCTAAATTAGCTTACAGAATTATTGGTTACTTAGAATATTACAAAAAATAAAATTTATACTTATGGCTTTACAGTGCGGAATTGTTGGATTACCCAATGTTGGAAAATCAACTTTATTTAATTGCTTATCGAATGCAAAAGCGCAAGCGGCAAATTTTCCTTTTTGCACCATCGAACCAAATGTAGGTGTAATAACCGTTCCAGACCTTCGCTTAACCAAATTAGCAGAATTAGTAAAGCCGCAAAGAATTGTACCGAACACCATCGAAATTGTTGATATAGCTGGTTTAGTAAAAGGCGCTAGTAAAGGCGAAGGTTTAGGCAATCAATTTTTAGGTAATATTCGAACCACCAATGCGATCATTCATGTGTTAAGATGTTTCGACGATCCAAATGTAATTCATGTAGACGGTTCGGTTGATCCAATTAGAGATAAAGAAATTATAGATACTGAGTTGCAATTAAAAGACTTAGAATCTGTCGAAAAGAAAATTCAAAAAGTAGAAAAATCTGCTAAAACAGGTGATAAAGATGCGAAAAAAGCATTAGAAATATTATTGCAAGTAAAAGAGGCTTTACTAGCTGGAAGGTCTGCTAGGACTGTAAAAATCGAAGAAAAAGATTTAGAACATATTGATGATTTACAGCTATTAACGCTTAAGCCGGTCATGTATGTTTGTAATGTAGACGAAGCAGCAATCTTAAAAGGCAATGCTTATGTAGACAAAGTAAAAGAAGCCGTTAAAGATGAAAAAGCTGAAGTATTAATTATTTCTGCAGCCATCGAAGCAGATATTGCTGGTTTAGAAAGTTACGAAGAGCGTCAAATCTTTTTAGAAGATTTAGGATTAAGCGAATCTGGTGTAAATAAATTAATTGTGGCTGCTTATAGCCTATTGAATTTAGGAACTTATTTTACTGCCGGCGTTCAAGAAGTAAGAGCTTGGACAATTACCTTAGGCATGTCTGCACCGCAAGCTGCTGGCGTCATTCATACCGATTTCGAGAAAGGATTTATTCGTGCAGAAGTAATCAAATATCAAGATTTTGTAAGTCTTGGTTCGGAGAATGCGTGTAAAGATGCAGGTAAATTAGGCGTAGAAGGTAAAGCTTATATTGTGGAAGATGGCGATATTATGCACTTCCGTTTCAATGTATAATTAACGAATGGTATTGATCGCTTTGGTGGCAATCAGTTCATCGTATCGGTTTCCTGTTTTTCTAAAATAAACAAAGAAAGTATAGTCATTTTCGGTGTCAAAGAAAGAACCTTCTACACTTGCAATATCTAGTGTATTAGCGCCTTTGGCCTTAAATCCGTATTGATAATTATAAATTCCTTGCTTTAACAAAAGTGTTGTTTCGTATTTTCTATAACTAAGATTATAACTGAGTTTTGATTGCTCATTTGGCGTCCAATTATTGAATCTACCTAACACATAATAATCTCCAAATGGATTTTGTGCGCCATAATCAAAACTAAAATGTGTTTGAATATAATCTGCCTCGATATTCGAATTCAAACCATCAATTCTCCTAATTTTAAAATTACCATTCATATCTAAATCGTTGGCATAACGATCTTGATTTTTAACATAATCGGTTGTTAAATAAATATTGTTTCCTTCGGATAAATCGATACTTGCAACATGTTCTCCTAAAAACCGAACGGTTCTTATATCCATTCTTCTATATTCGTTTAAACCATCAAAAACATTGGCATCTACATGGTTATACACCAATTTTCCATTTTCAAAAAAGCTTGGTTTGATATTGATTTTTGCGTTATCAAATCGATTATTTTGCACCAGTACAATCCTAAATTGACCCATCGGGTTATCTACCCTTAGATTAGCATACAACAAATCAAAATTGATTTTTTGCTTTTTATTTCGTTCGTTAACAACCGTGCTGCGATCTAATAAATGAGCAATGGTAATTTTATTATCTACCACAAAAAACCTTTTCAATAAAATGGGGTGTTCGGAATCTGCCGATGGAAATACTTCAATGTAATAATTACCACTTAATAATAGTTTGACATCGGTATTAGGAAAAACCAAAGTGTAGTTAATAAAAGATTGCTTGGTATTAAAAGAAAACTTGTAATTGGTGATATAATTATCGGTAAAACCCTCTATATACTCTATAGTGCTGAGGTTCGAAGGTGTCCAATCTGCATTACAATGAACAATTCGGTAATTGAAATTCTGATAGTTTGCGTCTAATTGATCGAATAATAAAGTAAGCGTTTCGTTCGAATTCAAAGAAATAATCGGTAATGATTGTTCTGTTTTAGAATTATACAACAATACCGTTTGCGTACTTTCGTCATATACTTTGTCTGCTAAAATTTGCGCATGTGCAATATTAGCTAAAACAAGTAAACATAAAAAGCAGCTTTTTAATTTCATTGTTCGATAGACATTATTTTTTCTGCTAATTGCTCCCATTCGGCTGAAATGCTTTCTAGGCTAAGCTTTACGGTTTCATAAGTAGCATTTAAACTCGATAGTTTTTGCGAATCGCTGTAATTTTCTGGTAAACTTAATTCTCCTTCTAATTTATTTTTTTGCGCTTCTAAATCGGCTATCTGTTGTTCAAATTTTTGTAAATCAGACTGCATTTTTTTTAAACTTTTTTTTTGCTCTTCTTGAGCTGCAGTAGGCATTACTTTAACTGGCTTTTCTTCTTTCAACTTTACTACTGGCACTATATCTTTCTTCTCTTTATCTCTTCGCTCTTGCCATTGTTCATATTCTGCATAAGTTCCAGGATATTCTTTAATGAGTTGATCTTCGATGTACCAGATCTTATTAGCCACATTATCAAGCATATACCTATCGTGAGATACAACGATCAAAGTACCTTCAAATTGTTGTAATGCCTGAATTAATATATTAACAGATTGAATATCTAAGTGATTGGTTGGCTCATCTAAAATTAGAAAATTGGCATCGGAGGTAATTGTTTTAGCCAATGCCACACGAGATTTTTCTCCTCCTGATAAAATTTTAATTTTCTTGAATACATCATCACCCGTAAACAAGAAACAACCCAGTAAAGACCTTACTTCTGTTTCAGAATATTCTGGTGCAAAATTTTTCAACTCTTCAATAATGGTATTATCGAGATGTAAAGATTCTAATTGATGTTGTGCGAAAAATGTTTTGGATACATTATGACCCAAATTTACTTTTCCTTCGCATTGGTCGGCGCCTGCAATAATTCTTAATAAGGTAGATTTACCTTTACCATTGGCACCAATCAAAGCTATTTTATCACCTTTTTCGATAGTTCCAGCTGCATTTTTTAAGATTTCAATATTAGGATAAGCTTTGTTAATGTGCTCTAACATCATTACATGTCGGCCCGAAACCTTTGAAAATTTAAACTTGAAATTAACACTGGCATTTTCTTGTTGCACATTTTCTACCCGCTCTAATTTATCAAGCGCTTTAATCCTAGATTGCGCCATTTTAGCTTTAGATGCTTTGGCACGAAAACGATCAATTAATTTTTCTTGTTCTTTAATGTATTGTTGTTGATTCTGAAATTGTCCTTTTTGAATTTCTTCTCTAACCGCTTTTTCTTGTAAGTAAAAAGAATAATTACCCGCATAAATTGTTAAATCTTGATTTTTAGATTCTACAATTTTGGTTACGGTTCTATCTAGAAAATACCTATCGTGAGAAACAAGGATATAGGCACCTTCAAAATCATTTAAATAGTTTTCTAACCATTTAATAGAGGGTAAGTCTAAGTGGTTGGTAGGCTCATCTAATAATAACAAATCGGGTGTTTGTAATAGTATTTTTGCCAACATTACCCGCATTCTCCAACCTCCCGAAAAAGTAGATAAAGGTCGGTGGGTATCGGCAGCCGAAAAGCCTAAACCAGCTAAGATTTGTTCTGCTTTGTATTGAATGTTATAACCGTCGAGTGCTTCGAACTCTTCTTGTCTTTGGCTTAACTTGTTAATTACCGCATCAGAATGATCGGTTTCTAATTTAGTAATGAGCTCTTCAATTTCATCGTGCAATTGGTTTTGCCTTTCGAAGGCCTCCATGGCAACATGTAAAATCGAAAAATCCGATTGATAAGAGAGTAAGTCTTGATTGAGGTAGCCTATTTTTAAATCTTTGGCCTTAGAGATGGTACCTTCATTAGGTTTGTATTCCCCAACTAAAATGCGCAGAAGCGTAGTTTTACCGGTTCCATTGGCACCAATTAAGCCAATGCGCTCATTGGGTTTAATATGCCAACTAGCGTCTTGGTACAAAGCCCTAGAGCCAAATTCAAATGTTATGTTATTTAATGCGATCACGTTATGGAAATTTCGCTGCAAAGATAGCATTTTAGGGCGTATCGGAAGGGCGAAGCATAGAGAAATTATTATCTTCGTAAAAATTTGAACAATGGATCAGCGATTACAAGCATTTGAAAGACTTTTAAACATCATGGACGAACTACGCGAAAAGTGTCCCTGGGATCAAAAACAAACCATGCAAACGCTCAGACACCTGACCATAGAAGAAGTTTACGAATTATCGGATGCTATTTTAGACGGAGACCTGAACGAAGTAAAAAAAGAATTGGGCGACTTAATGCTACACATTGCTTTTTATGCAAAAATTGGATCTGAAACTAATGATTTTAATATTACGGATGTTTTAAATGGCATTGCCGAAAAACTCATTTCCAGACATCCTCATATTTATGGCGATGTAATTGTCGAAAATGAAGAAGATGTAAAAAGGAATTGGGAACAATTGAAATTAAAAGAAGGTAATAAATCGGTTTTAGGTGGCGTACCTAGCTCGCTACCCGCTTTAATTAAAGCAAGCCGAATACAAGAAAAGGCCAAAGGCGTTGGATTTGATTGGGAAGATAAGTCGCAGGTATGGGAAAAAGTAGAAGAAGAATTGGGCGAATTTAAAGCAGAATATAACGATAAAATGCCAAGCGAAATTGACATGGATAAAGCAGAAGGGGAATTTGGAGACCTGCTTTTTTCGCTCGTAAATTATGCCCGATTTATAAAAATTAATCCCGAAGACGCCTTAGAAAAAACCAATAAAAAATTCATACATCGATTCAAATATTTAGAAAATAAAGCGATGGAATTGGGCAAACCTTTAAAAGATATGACCTTAGCCGAAATGGATGTATTTTGGAATGAAGCAAAAAAATCAAATTAATTATGAAAAAATTTAGCTTATTTATTATTGCTATTACATTGTTTAGCGCTTGCAAAACATCATTTATCATGAACGATCAATGGCTAGGACATTGGGTTAATAAAGCTTTTGTAGACAGCATACAATTGACCAAAAACCCTAATTTTATTCAAAATACGCCATTTGTAGAACTTATTTTTGATAGGCCAGATTCTAATTTAAGACAGTTTATTATTGGAAAAGAAAACAGAACGCTCACTTATGTTCCATTAGATGAAAATACTTTAGAAGTAAAAAATTACCAAAATGCAACTAATGCTTTTTTAGTTTTACAAGACAATCAAATTTTGCTGCAAGACCTAGACCATAAAACCATGGCAAGTTTTATCAAAATTACGGCGCAAGATTTTCCTAACGAAGACATCAGTAGCTATATCTCTTATGGTGTTTGTTATATCAATAAAATTTTATTCAGCGGAAATTACCAATATGATGATGCGGAAAGAGTAACTTTTCATTCAAATGGTGGAATTACGGGCCTTCCAGACATGAACACTTATGCACCATGCTTGAGTGGAGAATGCCTAGCCATGAGCAAAAAAGCAAATTTATATGCCACCAACAATCAATCAGAAGGTAAAAATTATGATTGGGAAATTAAAAATGATTCTTTATTTATTTATGATTTAGATTATTCGAGGTATCCTATGCAAATGGATAAATACGATAGAAAAAATATTAAATACGCTTTGAAAAAAATTAATTAAACCTGATGGCTTTGATAGCCGTAATTTTTGTTATCAAAAAACTAGGAATCACCACCATTAAAATACAAGCAACAAGCGCTCCTAAATTTAAATAGATGATATCTGAAAAGCTTAATTCTATTGGAACATAGCTCATGTAATAATTTGTTTGATCGAGCTTTAAAATATGGGTTTTGATTTGAATAAAACTAATGAATAATGCAATTGCATTACCAATTAACAATCCATAAGTAATTAAATAGCCCGCATTCCATAAAAATATTTTTTGAATTGAAATATTTTTTGCGCCCAAGGTTTTCAATAAACCGATCGTAGCACTTCGCTCTAAAATAATGATTAACAAAGCAGAAATCATATTGATGCCTGCTACCAATAACATTAAAATAATAATTACCTGACCATTTACATCGAGCAATGCTAGCCATTCAAACATGCTAGGATAAAGCGCTGTAACGGTTTGCGCATAAGCATCGAAAGACAAGGAAGCATTTAACTGATTCATTAACTGCTCATCTGGCATGCGCTGATTAGCATAAATTTCGTAGCCGCCAATTTCTTTATGTTGCCAATTATTTACACTTTTTATAATATCAATTGAAGAAATAATATACATGCGATCTAATTGATCGATACCAGAATCAAAAATTCCGACCACTTTTAATTTCCTAATTTTTAATTGCTCATCTGCAAAATAAATATAGAGCGAGGTGTTTAATGCAACTTGATAACGATTCGCTAAATCTTTGGAGATGATGATTTCGTTGGCTTGCTGAAACAATCGACCTTGCGTAAGAATTGATTGGTAAAAACTAGCATGGTAATTTTTGCCTAGTCCTTTGAGTACAATTGGATCCATTTGACTACCCATTCTGAGTACGCCCACTTTACTGGCAAATTCATTATAATGGGCAATTCCCTTATTATTTTTTAAAGCGGTACTTAAACTATCCGATTGATAAATAAAACTATTTTCGGGGTTATTGGCTAATTGAATTTTACTGATTTGAATATCGCCTGCAAAATTTCTAAGCTTCTCTTGAATAGTAGATTTAAAGCCCCTAATGACTGCTAAAGACAATATCATAATGGCAATTCCTAAAGCAATGCCGGTAATGGCAATTCGAACAATCATTTTTGAGAATGACCTTTTAGATTGAAAACTGATGCGTTTTGCTATAAAATGTTCGAAATTCATTTGATTAATTTAATGCTAATTTAAAAATCTTCTGCTAGTATTAAGGGTTTTTTTGTTAATTCGTACTAATTCAATTAAAGGTTATTTAAACCAATGAAATTATACCAACTTATTACCCTGTTTTTAATCTGTTGTTTACCTGCTAAAATAATTGCGGAAACTAAACCTGCAAAGCCAATACCAGCTGCTAATTTAACGCATCAATATGTTCCATCTTTAGTCGGTTTAAGAATTGCATTGGTTGTCAACCAAACTTCTACCATTGATCAAAAACACCTAGTAGATTCTTTGAGGAGCTTAGGTATACATATCGAAAAAATATTTGCACCAGAACA
>Ga0208597_1000851_pt1 | contig 12021 bp, 12 predicted proteins | sample LakMenEpi05May12_FD_150673 | JGI IMG/M metagenome (GOLD analysis project Ga0208597, IMG submission 150673) | Freshwater microbial communities from Lake Mendota, WI - 05MAY2012 deep hole epilimnion (SPAdes) | ecosystem: Environmental > Aquatic > Freshwater > Lake > Epilimnion/Euphotic zone ...
GGCCCGAGCTCCCCCAAGAGCCAGGCAGTCCATTGCGGATCATCTAATTTCGTTTTCATCATTCTTCGTTTGATTCTGCCAGATCGCGCGGCATCCATTCGCGCAGGCGTTTGAGGGCATTGTGCAAAAGGAAGCCCACATTCCCATTCGAGAGACCAGTCACCCGACTAATTTCCTCATAGCTCAGTCCTTGCTGAAATTTCAATACCACCACCTCACGCTGATTCGGTGTTAGTCGTTGCAGATAAATCTCCAAGCGCTGGTGCATTTCTTCTTTCTCTAACAAAGACGAGGCCGACACCGTACTCGCTGGAATTTTTTCCAGTTTCTTTTCATCCATCTCGACCAAGCGAGAGTCCTTGCGCAACACGTCCAATGCACGATTCCGGCACACCGTAAAAAGCCAAGTTTTCACGCCATCGCGCACCTTGGCCACATCCTGCTGACACAGTCGAATGAAGGTATCCTGCACCACATCACGAGCCCGCTCCCAATCATGAACAAAACCCTGGGCATAACCAATCAAAGGCCGCTCATATTCTTTGAGCGCCCATTCGATGAATTGTTCCTGAGTCTGCACCATGTCGGGAGGCGAACCGTTTGTCATGTCCGCCTCTGTAGAAACGTGCAAATTGCCATTTTCTTTGATCATTTTAATAAAAAATCTAACTCAGGCAGTATAGGCCTGCAAATGAAAATGAAATTGCCCGATGCTTCAGTGATATACTACTGTCATGGCACAAAATTAGGGCGCATAAATCATTTCTGGATGATAGAGCCTGGACAGAAATTTAACGAATGAAATAACTTAAATTCTCTAACTCGGAGGCGAGGTCAACGCTATTGACGACGATTTCTTTCGGCACCTCAAGAACGGCTGGGGAGAAATTGAGAATTCCTTGGACTCCAGCACGCACCAGTCGATTTGCCATGCCTTGAGCATATTCGGCAGGCACACAGAGGATCGCAAGCCGCACTTGATTTTCCACGAGAAAATTTTCCATTTCCTCTTCGAGAAAAAGTGGCACGCTGACTCCCCGTGCACGGGCCGCAGCGGGATCAGCATCGAAGGCGGCGATGACTTCAAAGCCTTCTTTCTGGAAGCCCTGATAACGCAAAAGCGCCGAGCCGAGGTTACCCGCACCAACGAGGATGACGGGCTGAAGTTTTTCCTGACGCAGGGCATCACGCAAGGCGGTCATCAATTTCTCCACAGGATAACCGAGACCGCGTGTTCCCCATTGGCCAAGGTAGGCAATGTCTTTGCGCAGTTGCGAGGAGTTCACTCCAGCAGCTTTGGCGAGAGTGCCCGAGCTGACCGTGTCGATGCCATTATCTGCCAACCGCTGCAAGCAACGATGGTAGGTAGAAAGGCGATAAATCACCTTCTTGGGAATGGCACTTTTTTCCGACATCGGGTTTCAGCTTGTGGAAAATCGTTACGCTCCCGGCAACTCGATGAAGCCTTCGAGCTTGCGAATGCGGGTGGGGTGACGCATTTTGCGCAGAGCCTTAGCCTCGATCTGACGAATCCGCTCACGAGTGACTTGGAACTGGCGACCGACTTCTTCGAGGGTCCGCGAGTAGCCGTCCTTGAGGCCAAAGCGCTGTTCGAGCACTTCGCGCTCACGTTCGGTGAGGCTATCGAGCACGTCTTTGATCTTGTCTTTAAGCATCGAGAAACCTGCTTCCTCCATCGGATTGTCGGCAGATTTATCTTCGATGAAGTCACCGAACGATGTATCATCGCTATCGCCCACAGGAGCCTGCAACGAGATCGGCTGCTGTGCCATTTTGAGAACGGCGCGCACACGCTCGACGGGCAAGTGAATTTCCTCGGCGATTTCTTCGGGTGATGGTTCGCGACCATACTCTTGCACGAGCTGTTTCTGCACGCGCATGAGTTTGTTGATAGTCTCGATCATATGCACTGGAATACGGATCGTGCGGGCCTGATCGGCGATGGAACGCGTGATGGCTTGACGAATCCACCAAGTCGCATAAGTGGAGAATTTGTAACCACGACGATACTCGAATTTTTCAACGGCTTTCATGAGACCCATGTTGCCCTCTTGAATCAGGTCGAGGAAAGAAAGTCCACGGTTGGTGTATTTTTTGGCGATGGAAATCACGAGACGCAAGTTGGCCTCGACCATTTCCGTCTTGGCCTTGAGCGCCATTTTCATCCAGTGGCGCAAAGCAGCGTGAGCATCATCGAAGGTCTCGATGGTATGCCAAGCATGCTGTTGGAGTTCACGCACGATGTTTTGCGTAGCTTTGTCATCGGGGCTCGCAGTAAGTTTACGACCGTATTTCCAGAATTTTTGTTGATACTCTTCAACCTTCTCGCAGAAGTCCTCAATGATTTTCTGCTTGTAGTAGAACTTAATGTAGTGACGATTGAGATTGCCTATGTTTTTGGCGAACTCCTCTTGCAGTTTTTTCAGTCCACGTGGGCTCTTCGATGTAATCTGACGGAAAATGTCGTCATTTTCGGCGTGTAGCGCCTTGAGTTGATCGCAAAGGCGAGGCAGACCTTTCATATAGCGCTCGCGGCTTTCGATTTTCTTATCGAGGATCACGCGGTCGAAACGCTCCTTGCCCTTGACCAATTTATCGGCCAAGTCGAGATAGTCGAGGTGCATGAATCCGAACTGATGAAGGTGCTTGGCGACTTCAATTTCGGCATCTTCAATGCGCTTAGAAATTTCTACTTCTTGCTCGCGAGTGAGCAAGGGAACTTGGCCCATTTGCTTAAGATACATGCGAACCGGGTCATCGAGAATGTCGAGCTTTTGTTCCCCTTTCGAGTCATCGTCGTCAATGTCATTGTCATCACCGCGACGATCTTTAAAACGATCCACCTCGGAGGCATCGATGATATCGAACTCCATCGAGCGCAGTTGTTCCATGATGGCCTCGACATCGTTAGGATCAACGATGTTGTTTGGCAAAATCTCGTTGATGTCATCGTAGGTGAGATATTCCTGCTCTTTAGCAAGCTTAATCAGCTCGCGGATTTTCTCCTGGATCTCAGGAGTGTGAATGCGAGGTTTTTCCTTACCTCCTTTTTTGGATGATTTTTTGGGGTCGATGGCCGGAGTCTCAACAGCACCTTTTTTCGAGCTAGGTGCCGATGACTTAGCTGGAGTGGCGTTTTTCGCTGAAGTAGGTGCTGCACCTTTTGCGGGAGCGGCGACAGGAGTGACAGGCTTTTTCGCGGAACTCACAGCGGCAGGTTTTACTGGAGCCACCTTATCCTTGGCGGGCACAGGCTTGCTGGGAGAAACTTTAGCAACTGGAGCCTTAGCGCCAGAAACTTTGCTAGAGGCTGCTTTGGCTGCTGGGGCTTTCGCTGTTGTGGCTTTAGCGGCTGGCAATCCTTTCGCCGTTGCCGCCTTACTGGATGAGCCTTTCGGTGCGGACGCTTTGCTGGCTGATGCACTGGCTTTTTGCGGTGCTGGCTTTTGCGGTGCTTTCTTCGTTCCCATATGGTTGTATGATCCTGTAAATCGATAGAATAGGAAAATTTGGACAAAATTCACCTATATTAGGGGCTGACCATTTGTCAGCGGGGGCGCAACCTATGCGCAGTGCTTTGCAGCGTCAAGGAAAGAATTGAGAAAAATCAAAAAGTTTGTTCAAAAACAAATTCAGCGAGTCAAACCACGCTGAGATTTTTCGACAAAGTCGATCAAATGCGCGCAGTGCGAATTGCTTGCCGCTGATGACGCCTTAAGGGAGCTGACAGCTGTTGTCAAATTGCCATCTTTTTTGAGGAACAATTTTTTGTATGCCGATTTCAGCGCACGCACATCATCCTCCGAGAATCCACGACGCTGTAAACCGACTTGATTCAATCCCCGAGTCGATGCAGGATTGCCATCGACAATCATAAAAGGTGGCACATCCTGGATGACCTTAGTGCAGCCGCCTATGATCGAATGCTGCCCCACGCGGCAAAATTGATGTACGGCGGCAAAACCAGATACAATCGCATGATCTTCGACTTCCACATGCCCAGCCAGCGTGCCATTGTTAGACAAAATCACATGATCCCCCACTTGGCAGTCGTGCGCCACATGGGAGTAACATAGGAAAAGATTATGACTACCAATACGCGTAGGGATTTCTTCATGTGTACCGCGGTGAATGGTTGTATTTTCGCGGAAAACATTACCTTTGCCAATAAGCAAATGCGTCGGCTCACCTACATACTTGAGATCCTGGGTTTTGCCACCAATCGCAGCGAAGGGAAAAAACTCATTGTTGGGCCCGATGCGGGATGGTCCCTCAATCACTACATGAGAATGCAGCACACAGCCATCGCCCAACACAACATGATCGCCGATCACACAAAACGGGCCAATGGTCACATCTGCGCCGATTTCGGCCTTCGGGGAAATGATAGCGGTAGGATGAATCACGGCAGTCAATAGTGTTCTTGTTGCGGGGACGGGCATCTTGTGAAGAGATCGTGTCGTCGTGTCAAGCGCATACAGCACGACCGAAGTTTCAGAGAATATAAGATTCTCGCGAGTCACTACGTTTCCCTTGGCACATTTCGCGGCAAACACATTTGTTTTTGAGAGCCTTGTCTATCGCATCGAAAATAGCACTAATATCGTCGCCAATTGTTCCGCGTCGTCGCACCCAAGACGATCCACACCCAAGACTCACTTGGGGATTTTCAAGCCAGCTTGATGATCGCCCCTACGAGTCGTCGCATAAGTCACCAGTCGTAGCACCTCTCGTGAGAGAAGCAAATCACCCCAGCACTAGAGCTTGACGCAGTTGTTGCTCGGCGCGATCGGCGGCAGACTCGCTTTGAGCGTGAATGCGGGCAATGAGGTCGCCGCGCTCGATGCAAACACCTTTTTTAATCAACCGATCGAATCCTACGGCAAAATCAACTGGATCGCTGGCGCGGGATCTGCCTGCTCCGAGTTCCAGAGCCGACTGCCCAACGATGCCAGCATCGAAGGCTGTCACGGTCCCTGGCGACTCGCTGCGGACCTCGCGAATCACTGCTGCACGGTGCTGATCGGCTAAAGAAAAAAGCTTCCTAGGGTCACCCCCTTGTCGTAAAACAATCGTTTCAAATTTCTCCAAAACTTGACCCGATTGAATTTTTGCAAGCAATTGATTCTGAGAAATTTTTGTGATTTTTTCTGCTTGTGATAAAACCAAGGCCAAAAGATCTTTTGGTCCCCCACCCTGCATGATTTTGATCGATTCGATCACCTCTAAGACATTGCCCACCGCATGCCCCAGCGGCTCCTGCATGGAGTTGAGCTCGGTGCTGACTTCTACCCCCATTTCCACCCCCACGGCCACCATCGCATCAGCTAAAACGATCGCCTGTTCACGAGTTTTCATGAAGGCGCCCGAGCCATACTTCACATCAAGCACCAGTCGATCCAAAGACTCAGCCAGCTTTTTCGACATGATTGATGCGGTGATCAGTGGTATCGATGGCACCGTTCCGGTCACATCGCGCAGCGCGTATAATTTTTTGTCGGCCGGGCAAAATTGCTCCGTCTGCCCCATCATCACCACCTGAATTTGCTCCAACTGGCGCATCGCCTGCTCGATCGTAAGATTAACGCGAAAACCTGGGATTGATTCCAATTTGTCCAACGTGCCGCCCGTAATGCCCAGACCACGACCCGACACCATTGGAATCCAGCAATCGCAGCAAGCGACCAAAGGTGCCAAAATCAACGATACCTTATCGCCAATGCCCCCTGTGGAATGCTTGTCAACAATCGGTGGGTGTTCGCCTGGGAAAACGAAACGCTCGCCGCTTTCGAGCATCGCATAGGTGAGCGCGGCGGTTTCGGCTGCGGTCATCCCCCGAAAATAGACAGCCATCGCAAAGGCTGACATCTGAGCATCCGTGACATTGCCCGAGGTGAATCGCTCGATCAACCTGCGAATTTCTCCTCCATCAATCTCCTCGCCCTCGCGCTTGCGGGAGATTAAGGATGGCGCGTGAAAAAATTCGCTCATAGCGTTGATATGATTGCTTATTTAAAACGACTGTTTACATACTCCTGATCATTCGCTGACAGCTTGGAAAAATCATAGCGCACAGTCGTTCCATCTTCTCGTTCAAAAATCACCTGATCCTTGCCGTCTGCTTTTTCTCGACCAATGCATTTCGCCTTGAGCTTCTTGCCCTGCGCATTGATCCACTCGCGCATCACTGGCTCACCAGAGATGACGCCTTTTGCCTCCTCTGTGGCTTTCGCCAATTGCTTCTCTAGCGCTGCCTTTTGCAAAAATGCTTCATCCAACCAAGACTTCGGCGGCGGTTGATAAAGAAACCAGCCCACGGCCAGCGTCAAAATCAATCCCCACATTTTCGCCGAGAAAAACAAAAACTTGTGCGGCTTCTCGATGATGACGGACTCCTCCGTTTCCACATCGATCACTTCCTTGATCGTCGTTTGACCAATCGTGATCGAGAAAATCCACACAAAAATTGTCCCCAGTAAATGTCCCACTGTGACAATCCACTTATCAGGCACGAATCCCGAGGAAAAATGGTTCACCCAATAAAACACCACAAATCCCATCAACCATAGCACTGGAATCAAAAAACCCAAACGTGTCCACAAAGTCATGCACCTACAACTAGAGCAAGCGCCGTAAGCTGTAAATGCAAAAAAGTTTCACCTTTACGATTGCAGCCAGCGACCATCCGCCCTATCCTCTCCGCCGATGAGCACTTGTCACGGACCGCAAATGAAGATGGACCCCAGCCTCCATCAAGAGCGCAAACCCGATTGGATCAAAGTCCGGCTGCCAAACAACCCGGCATTTTGGTCCACCAAGTCATTGATCACAGATCTCAAACTCGTCACCGTGTGCGAAGAAGCTCAATGCCCGAACCGCTGGGAATGCTGGGGCCAAGGCACAGCCACCTTCATGATCGCTGGGGAAAAATGCACCCGCGCCTGTGGATTTTGCGCCGTTAAGACTGCCAAACCCGATGCCCTCGAAGAAGATGAGCCATTTCGCGTCGCAGAGGCAACTCGACGCATGAAATTGCGCCACGTCGTCATCACCGCCGTGGCCCGCGATGACCTCCGTGATGGAGGAGCCGAGCATTTTCAGAAAACAATCGAAGCCGTCCGCGCCATCAACCCTGGCATCATCATCGAGGTGCTCGTCCCCGATTTTAATGATCGCGACTGGGCACTACAAATGGTCATGGATGCCCGCCCCCACATCTTCAATCACAACCTTGAAACCGTCGAACGCCTAACACCGCTTGTTCGCTCTCGCGCCAAGTATCATCGCAGCCTTGCTGTTTTGAAAAAAGCCAAAGCTATGGTCGATGGCAAGGTTGCCACCAAGAGTGGCCTCATGCTCGGTCTCGGCGAAATGCCCGAAGAAATTCTTACCGCGATGGATGACCTCCTCGCTGCCGATGTCACTGTTTTGACCCTCGGTCAATACCTGCGCCCTACGCCACGCCACCTGCCCGTCGTCGAATACATCCATCCCGACCGCTTTGCCGAATACAAGCAAATCGCGCTCGACAAGGGATTTCGCCACGTAGCCAGCGGCCCCTTGGTCCGCAGCTCCTACCACGCCGCCGATTTCCGTCCCGAGCTTGATATCCTCGAAGATGCCGAAAAACACGCGCGTCCACTTGCCGGACTGGACCTCCAACCCGAGCACCTCGCCATCCCGCAGGCTCCTAACGTGATTCTCCGCAATAGCATTCTTTGAGTTTTATGCGTACGAGCTTGCTTCGTCAAAGCAAGCCTGCTTCGCGATAGGAAAAATAGCCTGATCGACCTTCCGCTGGGCGACCTATGATCACGTGATCGATGAAGCGCACCTGCATCGTTTCACTTGCTTCATGCACCTTCTTGGTGACTTTCGTATCATTCAAGCTCGGCGATGGATCTCCTGCTGGATGATTGTGCATCAAGAAAAATGCATAGGAATTGCGGCTGATCACAGGGTGCAAAATATCGCGCACATTCGCCATCGTTTCGCTCACCGAACCTGAGCTGATTTCCACCATCGATTCCATCACGAGGCGCGCATTGAGAAGCACCACGTACAATTTCTCCTTAGTCAAATGCTGCAACTGCGGCGAAAAGTGATCATAGATTTTTGGCGGCGTATCCAATGGCACACCTTGCACCTGCTCGAGCGAAACCCTGCGCCCCAACTCAAAAGCAGCCACCAACTGCGAAGCCTTACCTAAGCCCAGACCGTGAAATTTTTTCAATTCCGCAACGTCCATCTGCCCCAACATCGCCAGCGAGCCATAATGCTGAATCAATTCCCTCCCCACCTGAATGGCACTCTTACCCTTCACTCCAGTGCGCAGAAATAAGGCCATCAGCTCCTCATTCGACAGCGCCTGCACACCCATGCGCTGCATTTTTTCCCGTGGTCGATCCTCCGAGGAAAGATCGCGAATCAATGGTTCCATGCCGCACAACTAACACATACTGACGCTCCGATCAAGAGAGTAGTTTATGACTAACGATCCGATCGCCCACCTCCCACGGCTTCACCACAATTTGATCTCTTGCAGAAAACAGATTTCGATTGTCTTTAGCCCCATCGATTCTCAGGCAATAAGACCAATCAACAATGACTTTTTTCTCTCGCATTTCAGCCCAAGCTCCGCTAGGTTTGCGGCGCGATGCCTAAGAGACTCCTCAACATCCTGCTCCTCCTGCTGATGCACAGCTTCAGTATCGCTGATCACGTCATCGTCTCAGGTGGCCCCTCGCTAAATCGTTGGGAGCACTATCGCACCGCCAACGACCAGCATGATAAATGGTGGGCCAATTTCATCCGCGGCGGCACCATGCGCATGGATGAAATCCGCAAAGTCTATGGCGGCTCCGGCAAGTTGGTGTGGATCGTTTACCGTCCCTCTTACGAAATGCGCGGTCGTGAAGACGGCAAAAACTACATCTCCATGATCCAACTTCAAGCAAGCAAACGTAACGCCTCCCTCATCTGGATCAACTCCGGCCCCGATCTCATTCGCGCCCTCAACAACCGCCCACGCGGCTCCGTCCAGACCTTTGATTACTTCGGCCACTCAAACAAGCATTGCTTCTGCCTCGACTACGGTACCGAAATTATCGCCGTTTGCACCCAATGGCTTCATGAAAGTGAGCTCGGGCGCGTCAAGTCCTCAATCTTTGCCGACAAAGCCTACTGCAAATCCTGGGGCTGCCACAGCGGTGAGAGCATGACTGCGCGTTGGAAATCTGCACTCGGCGTCCGCCTAGAAGGCGCCCGTGGCAAAACCGACTACCGTGCCCTCGCTCAAGGGAAATTCCCCGCCGTCTCTGGTGGCTGGACTCGCTGAGCCATGCAGCAAAACATTCATCTTTCTACCTCTATCGATTCATGACTTACGAAAATTTACTCGCACTCTATCAGCTCCCCCTCTTCGATCTTATCGATCAATCGCGCGCCGTTCACAAAGAACATTGGTCCGCTGGTGAAGTGCAGCTTTGCACTCTCCTATCAATCAAAACCGGCGGCTGTTCGGAGGATTGCTCCTATTGTGCCCAATCGGCTCGCTACAAATCAGGCGTCGAGGCCGAGAGACTAATGTCCAAGGAACTCGTCATGGAGCGAGCCCTCCAAGCACGCGCCACAGGCTCGACCCGATTTTGCATGGGTGCCGCTTGGCGTGGTGTGCGCATGGGCACCCAGCGCTTTGAGCAAGTGCTCGATATCGTTGGCGATGTCGCCAAGCTCGGCATGGAAGTCTGCGTCACGCTTGGCGAACTCGGCCCTGAAGAAGCCTCTGCGCTCAAACAAGCGGGCGTTACCGCCTACAATCATAACGTCGATACATCCCCTGAACATTACCCCAACATCGTCACGACACACACCTTCGAGGATCGCTTGCGCACCATTCGGCACGCACAAGATGCTGGTATGTCCGTCTGCTGCGGTGGCATCCTGGGATTGGGTGAAACCATTGAGGATCGCTTGAAAATGCTCGAAGTAATCTCCAGCTTCAATCCTCAACCCGAATCGATCCCGATCAATGCACTCATGCCGATGCCAGGCACTCCGCTGGCTGAAAATGCCCAAGTCGATCCACTCGATCTCGTGCGAATGATTGCCGTCACTCGTATCGCCGTTCCCAAAGCGAAGGTTCGCCTCTCCGCCGGGCGCACCATGCTCAGCGACGAAGCCCAAAGCCTGTGCTTCTACGCGGGTGCCAACTCGATTTTCTACGGTGACAAATTGCTCACCGCCAAAAATCCCGCCGTCGAAAAAGACCGCAACCTACTCGCCAAACTCGGCCTCGGCACGCAACTACCCAATCCCGAAATGGAAGCACCTGCCTGTGATCCCACGCAAGAGTCATCCCCCGCCTGCTGCGGTTGCGATCACTAACTGCTTCATTCACCCAAACAGTGCCACTTCCTAAAAACCCAGCGCATCGCGCTGGGTTTTGTGTTTCCAATATGCATACTAGCAACTGAATCGACACGACAATCGAGTTTTGCGACTCGCCGATAAACAACCTAATTCACCCGCGGTTAACGATAACTCGATAAGTATGATTGCATTTTTCACCAGTCTTGATCCGGGACTTACAGCAAAAATTTGATCAACCCGAAAAACTCTCGACTGTTGGCGTATCCTCTGTCGCTAGAATATTCAGATTCTCCCCTGAGTTCCGCTTGACCATTTCCAAACACGGCAAGGAATCTTTCAAGGTGGGGAAAATGGCAAGAGAACTGCGCAGATGAGTGAAAAATTCGTGCCGAATCATGATGGTAATGATGAAATTTGCTTAAAAATAGACCCGCATATTTCAGGTTACTTGGTCTTTTTATAGGTTTCTGCCATCGACTCTTGGAGGACTTGTTGATCTTCAGCGTTTAGGATATCACCTTTCGCAAACTTGCGGCTCGCTCCGAGCTTTTTGTTCATCGCACGTAGTGATTTTCCTGAGCTAATCGAGGATTTCTCAATATTGACCGAGTGATGAGCGCTGATCCCGAGAGCTGCAGCCGCGGCAATCGCATCATGATCGGCGCCAAGATAAAGAAACTCCCATTGGTAAACTTGGGTCTGATGGGCAATGCGTTGATTGATATCGCGGAGGCTAAAACGGATTGAGGAGTTTTCTTCCCCATCGGTAAGAATCGCAACAATCACCTTGGCAGGACGCTCCAGGTCTGGCATCGCCGCAAGCGACGAACCAATCGAGTCGATCAGATCACCAAGAGCATCGAGGAGCGCCGTGCCACCGCTGGGCTGGTAGGATGTTTCATTTAGGGCGATTACCTCACGCAGATCAAGGCGATGCGCGATGGTTTTAGCCGTGGTATCAAAAGTAACCAAGCTGAAACGAGCCGGCATCGCTCCGCCTTGGTCATCGGTGAGATTTTTCTGTGAGAGGAGAAAACCGTTGAAGGTCGCGATGGTTTCTTGAGTGATGGAACCCATCGAGCCGGAGCTATCGAGCAAAAAGGCGATTTCAGTATAGGGATTCATGGTATTTGGTTTCAATTGTAATTGTTGTCACGAGGCGGATTGCGCCGCCTCCCCAAAGACAACAGGGAGACGGCGACTTTTGCTAACCCCGCTAAGGGAGAATTGGCTGATCCTATCTGGGGGAGGGATCTCGCCACGCCCAAATCATACGATCCTGCTTTATATTGTCAATCGAATAAAACGACACTGCCTAAAAAAACTCATGAATAACATTTTTGATGACAATTGAGAATGGTCGACTATCATTGACGCAGAAAGAGTTCGCAAGAACCTTTAAACTTTTTTGAACCACCATGGGGAATATGACCAATGATGAAAACTGGGCCGCGCGGGAACGTTTGCGGATGATTGAGGTATTGTTATGGTGGCGCGGTTGGATCCGCCGCACGGACCTAATTGACTACTTTGGTATATCCCCTGCTCAGGCATCGAGCGACCTGCAGCGCTTTATGGAACTCAACTCGACAGGAGTGACTTATCACACCGTGCGCAAGCGCTACGAAG
>Ga0208597_1000852_pt1 | contig 12009 bp, 10 predicted proteins | sample LakMenEpi05May12_FD_150673 | JGI IMG/M metagenome (GOLD analysis project Ga0208597, IMG submission 150673) | Freshwater microbial communities from Lake Mendota, WI - 05MAY2012 deep hole epilimnion (SPAdes) | ecosystem: Environmental > Aquatic > Freshwater > Lake > Epilimnion/Euphotic zone ...
CCACCTCATCACATATTTGGCGAACCTTTTCAAAATCAATCAAACTAGGATAAGCCGTAGCACCTGAACAAATCATCTTAGGCTTATGTTCAATTGCTAGATCACGTAGTTGGTCATAATCAATTAATTCATTATCTTGACGAACCCCGTATGAAACTACGTTAAACCATTTACCAGAAAAATTTACCTTTGATCCATGAGTTAAGTGTCCGCCATGGGGTAAAGACATTGCCAGCACTGTATCCCCGGGTTTTGTAAACGCTTGGTATACAGCAACATTTGCACTAGCACCTGAGTGTGGTTGTAAATTTGCATGCTCAGCGCCAAATAATTCTTTAGCACGAGCAATTCCAATTACTTCAACCTTATCTACCTCTTCACAACCTCCGTAATACCTCTTACCTGGATAACCTTCTGCATATTTATTTGAAAGAGTTGAACCCATTGCAGCAAGCACGGAAGGTGATGTGAAGTTTTCACTTGCAATCAATTGTAAGTCTTGACGCTGGCGAACTAGTTCTGAAATTACAACCGATGCAATTTCAGGATCGCCCTTTTCAAGGGCATTAAAATCTGGGCCGTAGTACTTCTCAAAGCGGGACATGCGCCAATCCTAAAGGTTAGGAGTAGAAATGGTAGGAACTATCGAGCGTAATTTCTCAAGTGAGATATCCCCTACTCGCACAACTGTGATCTCATTCTCAGATATATCTATCCAAGTAGATAATTGACCAGACGCTAATTGCCCCTCATCGAATACAACTCCAATATCACTTTCATAAATTGATAATTTTTTTAAATCTAAAATTGCGCTCTCACCAGTTAATGCCACAGATGCAACAGCAAGTGGCCCAGTTTTTAAAAGTATTGCATTTAAAAACTTACGATTAGGAAGCCTGACATTTACCTTCCCTAATCTGCGCTCATCCCCTAAATCCCAACTTAACGCTAGTTGTGACTTCATTGTTACTGATAATAAACCAGGCCAAAATGCCTTAAGCAAATTATCCTGCTCTTGAGTTAACCTTGCAGTAATTCCAGTTAGCACTTTAATATCGCCGATAAATACCTGAGCTACAACATTTGTTCGATCACCACGTAATATATGAATTGCTTTTACTGCATCTTTATCAAAGGCATCGGCTAAATAGACATATCCATGCTCGGCAGCAGCAATTATTACCTCACCAGATTTTAAATACCTAACTGCAGTATCAATGGCTACATTAAATTTAGAATCGTCAAGGTTATCTAACAAAACTCGCTCAGCCATATTTACCTACTTCCGCCGTGCACTTGTGAATCTATCTCTACCAGTTAAATCAGAGTGGGTTTGAATTGAGTTAAAACTTTCAGCCATCGCATTTTTTACTAAATTAGATTGCATTTCATGATGTTCCATAATAAAAAATCCACCTAATTTTAACAACCTAGCTGCTGAATCTATAAAGAGCTTTGGTATTTGCATTCCATCAACTGGCCCACCACGGAGAGCAATTTCTGGTTCATAATTTGCTACCTCAATAGGAAGCTTTTCATCATTAGGTATATATGGCGGATTTGCTACTACAAGATCTGCTTTAACATCTGGCAGCGCAGTTACTACATCTTCAATTACAACTCTTATTGGTAGGTCATATTTAGCAATATTTTTATTAAGCCAGGCAGCCGCCTCTGCAGATTTTTCAACTGCCACCATGCTCACTTTTAATCCTTTAAGCGCCGCCTCTGTTGAAATAGCAATACTTAATGCCCCACTTCCAGCACCTAGGTCAATCACACTTTTTGCTAAATCTTTATCTTCTGCTGAATTTAAATAGCCAATAACTCGATCAACAATTAATTCACTCTCTGGCCTAGGAATTAATACTCCCTCACCAACTTCTAAATCTAAATACCTAAATGCCGCGCTTCCAGTTATATATTGAACAGGTCGTCCTAATAATCGCTGATTAATTAGATCAGCGTATTCAGCGGCTATTTTTTCTCTATCCCCATCTGCTAACTTTAGATCTTGAGCATGTATCTGTTTTCGTGAGATTCCAAGTAGATGAGCTAATAATAATTCAGCATCAACTGCTGCAATTTGATTTTTTTCAAATTGCGAAAACGCTGCTCTAAGCAGTTCTTTCAAGAGTTACCTGCTGCTAATTTTGCAGTTCGATCTGCATCAATTAATGATTGGATCACCGCTTCTAGATCACCATCCATTACTGAATCTAAATTATTTGCTTTGTAATTAACTCGGTGATCACTTAGGCGATTTTCTGGAAAATTATAAGTTCTAATTCGCTCACTTCGATCTACTGTTCTTACCTGGCTCTTTCGCTCAACTGATGCAATACGATCTGCCTCTTCTTGAGCAGCAGCTAGCATGCGAGCGCGCAAAATACGTAGGGCTGATTCTTTATTTTGCAGCTGACTCTTTTCATTCTGACAAGAAACCACAATTCCAGTTGGTACGTGGGTAATTCGAACTGCTGAGTCTGTTGTGTTAACGCTTTGTCCACCAGGACCTGATGAGCGATAAACATCGATGCGAAGATCATTCATATTTATATCAACGTCAATCTCCTCAGCCTCTGGCAAAATTAAAACACCAGCTGCTGATGTGTGGATTCTTCCTTGTGATTCAGTCTCTGGAACTCTTTGCACGCGGTGCACGCCACCTTCAAACTTAAGTTTTGCATATGGAGTTTGCCCAGGTTTTGGTGTGCCTTTTGATTTAATACCAATAGACATATCTTTATAACCACCCATATCACTTGGGGTGGTATCAATTACTTCAACTTTCCAACCTTGTTTTTCAGCAAAACGTGAATACATTCGAAATAGATCACCAGCAAAGATTGCTGATTCATCACCACCAGCACCTGCTTTAATTTCCATAATTACATCACGATCATCATTTGGATCTCGAGGTAGTAATAACTCTTCTAAAGTTGCAGCAGCTGCATCTTTCGTACTTTCTAATGCTGCTATTTCAGAAGCAAATGCTGGATCTACTTCAGCAAGCTCTTTACCAGCGATGAAATCTTCTTCGGCTAGTTTGTAAGCACGATATCCGGCAATAACTGGACCAAGTTGGGCATATCTTTTACCAAGTGATCGTGCTTTATTTTGATCTGAGTGAATAGATGGATCAGCCATCTGCGCTTCAAGTGATTCATACTCAGCTAATAATTCATTTACTTTAGCGAACCTTTCCATCTCTTCCTCCTTTCGCAAGTGACGATGTATTAGAAATTAAAAAAGAGAGCGCACCACATCTTTCGATGTTTAGGTGCGCTCTCTTAAAGAAAACTACTTAGTGCCGCTCTTGTCAGCCTTTCCAAATCGCTCTTGGAACTTAGCTACACGGCCACCGGTATCAAGAATTCTCTGCTTGCCGGTATAGAAAGGGTGACATGCTGAACAAACTTCAACATAAATTGAACCATTTTCTTTGGTACTGCGGGTAGTAAAAACTTCACCGCAACCACAAGTTACTTTGGTTTCACCGTACTGTGGATGAATCTCTTTCTTCATATTTCTCCTTGATTATTACTGGATCAAGTTTTTTAAAACTTGTGAACCAGTAGGACTAGTGAAGTACTAGAGGGGTGTAAGAATAACTCTTATCTAGAGGTGGGCAAAATTTACGCCTATTTATGCGTCAGCATTCTCTCTATTACTAGAGCTATTTGCTGTTGGGCTATCGCCACCAGTTGTGGTCTTTTGAATTTGTAATAGGAACTCAACATTTGATTTAGTTCCCTTCATCTTCTCAAGTAATAGTTCTAGTGCTTGTTGTGGCTCTAGTGCGTGTAGAACACGGCGCAGACGCCAAACAATACTTAGTTCTTCAGTTCCCATCAGAATTTCTTCTTTACGAGTACCAGATGCAACAACATCAACGGCTGGGAAAATGCGCTTATCTGCAAACTTACGATTAAGAATAAGCTCCATATTTCCAGTTCCTTTAAACTCTTCAAAGATAACTTCATCCATCTTTGAACCAGTATCAATTAATGCTGTTGCCAAAATAGTTAATGATCCGCCATTTTCAATATTACGGGCAGCTCCAAAAAACTTCTTTGGTGGATATAGCGCTGCTGAATCAACACCGCCAGAAAGAATTCGACCAGAGGCAGGAGCGGCGATGTTATATGCACGCCCTAAACGAGTAATTGAATCAAGTAATACAACTACATCATGACCTAGCTCTACTAATCTCTTTGCTCGCTCAATAGCAAGTTCTGCAACTGTGGTGTGATCATCAGCTGGTCGATCAAAAGTTGAAGCAATTACCTCACCCTTTACCGATCTTTGCATATCTGTTACTTCCTCAGGGCGCTCATCAACTAAGACAACCATTAAGTGACACTCTGGATTATTAGTTGTAATCGCGTTAGCAATTGCTTGCAAAACCATAGTCTTTCCAGCCTTTGGTGGTGAAACAATTAATCCACGTTGTCCTTTACCAATTGGTGAAATTAAATCAATGATTCTTGTAGTTAGAACGTTTGGCTCTGTTTCAAGCCGTAATCTGTCTTGCGGATATAACGGAACTAATTTTGAGAATTCAACGCGCTCTTTAGTGGTATCTGGTTCATTACCATTTACTGTTTCAACTTTAACTAAAGCACTAAATTTCTCACGGCGCTCACCCTCTTTCGGTTCGCGAACAGATCCGGTAATAACATCACCTTTACGCAGGCCATATTTTCTAACCTGTTGCAAAGAAACATAAACATCATTAGGTGATGGTAAATATCCACCAGTTCTAATAAATGCAAAGCTATCTAAAATATCTAGTAAGCCACCTACTGGAAGTAATACATCATCTGGTCCAATTACAATCTCGCGCTCTTCACGTTGACCACGGTCACGATTTCGATCTCGTCCACGATCTCGCCCGCGATCTCTGCGGTTGTTATCGCGATTACCAAAGCGGCGGTTGTTATCGCTGCGCTCAGCATCGCCATAGCTGTTGCTGGAATTATTTGATGAGTTATCTGGGCCAGAATCATTGCTATCGGCCTCAGTACTGTTATTTCTACTGTTTCGATTATTTTGTCGTTCCATACGACGAGCCTCTCGTTCATTTTTAGCGGCTTCACGATTTGCGGCCTGCAGGTCAGCGATAGATTGGACTAACTCTGCTTTCTTAAGAGTGGATGCATCTTCAATACCTAATTGACCAGCTACTTTCTTCAGGTCACCTAACGCCATATCCACTAACTCAACCGCATCTGCGCGATTGGTGGTTTTCTTTTCTGCCATTTATATATTGCCATTCTTTCTTTGATTTTTATTACCCGTATACGGGAGCCCCATAAAAAATTAGTTTAATTTTTGGGATTTTTTACTGTTTTATCTGTCGCACTTTCCGACAGGGATAAATCTACCACAACCTAGATAGGTATGGAAAATGGGCTACTGGGCACCAGTTTTGGCTATGGCTAATTTCATGGCGGTAAAACCTGGGGCTAGGGATGGAATCTGATCAATCTCATCCTCACTATTTGCGTATAAAACCATTACTGAGGGACCAGCACCTGAAACAACTGCAGCTAAACCAGCACCACGTAATTTCTGCATTAGCGCAATTGTTTTAGGCATTGCACTTGCGCGGTAACTTTGATGGAGTAAATCCTCAGTTGCATTAAACAATAAATCAGGGCGCTGAGCTAATGCATGAACTAGAAGGGCTGCGCGAGATGAGTTTAAAACTGCATCTTGATGCGAAATTGTTTCAGGCAATAGTTTTCTAGCTTTAGCAGTTGCTAATTGATTATCTGGCACTAACAAAAGAGCCTTAATTCGATCATCAACCTTTAAACTAACTGCTTTACCAACACTTTTAGTAGCACCGGATGCATCAATTGAGTTCTCAAGCCAAGCAATAGTGGCACCCCCATAAAATGCTGCAGCTACATTATCTGGATGTCCTTCAAGTTCTGTTGCTAACGTGATTAAGTCTTCATCACTCATATATTGCTCACCAGTTAAAACTAAGGATCTTGCAAGAGTTAACCCGCCAACAATTGCGCTAGCAGATGAACCAAGACCGCGCCCATGTGGAATCACATTTAAAGCACGAAGTGCTATTCCCTTTGGTTTGCCTCCCATATGTTCAAAGCCGTGCATCATCGCTTTAATTACTAAATTCTTAGCATCTTTCTTAACTTCATCTGCGCCCTCACCAGTTACATCAACATCAAATGTTGGATCATCTAATACTTGAGCGGCGTAGCGATCTCGTAGCTCTAGTGCAATCCCAAAGCAATCAAAACCTGGACCCACATTTGCACTACTTGCTGGCACGCTGACTTGGGCCATAGTGGCTTTAAAAGTTAGTCCACTTGATGCTCGCTTAGATGCCATTACTTAAGTCCAATTACTTTTGCGGCTTTCTTCATATCAACTGGAATAACAGTTGGTTTACCACCGCTGTTTAATATCCATTGCACATCCTTTAAACCATTTCCAGTAACTGTTACAACAATCGTTTTACCCTTAGGTAGTTTCTTTTGCTCTTTCTTCTTTATTAATCCGGCAATACCCGCCGCACTCGATGGCTCAACAAATACACCTTCTTTTGCCGCCACTAAACGGTAAGCACTTAATATTTCTTTATCTGTTACTGAATCGATTAAACCTTTAGAGCCAACTTGAGCAGCAACTGCTTGATCCCAAGATGCTGGGTTACCAATACGAATTGCAGTTGCAATTGTCTCTGGGTTTTTAATAATTTTATTCTTAACAATTGGCGCAGCCCCAGCTGCTTGAAAACCCCACATCATTGGTAGGGAGCGTGAGATCAAAGCCTTTTTATACTCTTGATAACCTTTCCAATATGCAGTGATATTGCCAGCATTACCAACTGGCATAACATGAATATCAGGTGCGTGTCCTAAAAGATCTACTACCTCAAAAGCGGCAGTTTTTTGTCCTTCAATTCGAAATGGGTTAACTGAGTTAACAAGTGCTACTGGATAATTTTCAGATAACTGCTTAGCAAGAGTTAAACAATCATCAAAGTTTCCTTTAACTTGCTGCAGTGTTGATCCATGAGCGATTGCTTGGGCATGTTTTCCCATTGCAATCTTTCCTTCAGGAACTAATACAACTGGCTGCATCCCAGCTTTAGTTGCATATGCAGCAGCTGATGCACTGGTATTTCCAGTTGATGCACAAATTACTGCCTTAGCGCCATCTTCTGCCGCTTTTGAAATTGCCATGGTCATGCCACGATCTTTAAATGAACCTGTTGGATTAGTACCTTCTACTTTTAGCCAAATTTCATTACCAAGCATTTTTGATAAAACTTCGGCATAAACAAGTGGTGTGCCACCTTCGCGAAGTGAAATGACTGGAGTTTGATCTGTGACCGGTAACCATCTTCGATACTCAGCAATTACTCCACGCCATTGGTGCGCGCCTCTCTTACCAAATAATCCCATCAGTTAACACCTTCAACTCTAAGCACACTCGCCACATCAGTTACTACAGGTAGGTTTTTTAGATCCTTAACTGTGGCAGATAAAGATGATTCATTTGAGCTATGAGTCATAACAATTAACTCAGCTTTATCTCCTGCGCCAGTTTGTCTAACTGTTTGAATTGAAACCTGATGGGATGCGAATACATGTGCAACTGACTCTAATACACCTGGCTTATCTGCCACATTTAACCTAATTAAATAACGTGTTTTTGTCTGACCTATTTGGGCAATCTTAAGATCTGCGTAATCACTTTCTTTTGGCCCAATACCACCATTAACTTTATGTCGGGCAACTGCAACTAAATCTCCTAATATTGCACTAGCAGTTGGCGCACCACCGGCTCCTTTGCCGTAAAACATCATCTGTCCAGCAGATTCGGCCTCAACGAAAACTGCATTAAATGAATCACGTACTGAAGCAAGTGGATGAGTGCGTGAGATTAATGCTGGATGAACTCGAACTGAGACAGCTCCTTCTGGAGTTAACTCAGCAATTGCAAGTAATTTAATTACCATCTCCATAGCTTTTGCTACTTTTACATCTGCAGCAGTTATTTTACTAATTCCCTCACGATAAACATCATTATCAGTTACCCGTGAATGAAATGCTAAGCCAGCTAAGATCGCTGCTTTTGCAGCTGCATCAAATCCTTCGATATCAGCAGTTGGGTCAGATTCAGCAAAGCCCAATGCTTGTGCCTCTTTTAATGCATCAGCAAATGCTGCGCCATTCTCATCCATCTTTGTCAAAATATAATTTGTTGTACCGTTAACAATTCCCATAACTCGAATTACATGATCACCAACTAATGACTCACGCAGGGGTCTTAAAATTGGAATTGCACCAGCTACCGCTGCTTCATAATATAAATCAACATTTGCTTTATCGGCAGCGGCATAAAGTTCTGCGCCATGTTTAGCAAGTAACGCCTTATTTGCAGTTACAACTGATTTACCATTTTTTAATGCAGTTAAAATCAATTCTTTTGCCGGATCTATCCCACCAATAACTTCAATTACTAAATCAATTTGCGGATCATTAACTATAGATTTTGCATCAGTTGTTAGTAGCGCAGCAGGTATTCCATCGCGCTTTAATTTACTGTCTTTAACTGCAATTGATACCAACTCTAAATTAGCCCCTGCTCTAGATGCTAAATCTGATTTATTAGCAATTAGTAGCCGAGCGATCTGGGAGCCAACTACCCCAGCACCTAGCATGCCTACTTTAAGAGTCTTCATTGGAGAAGTATCTCAAACTTATGAGATCTGCCGTGGCGGCTGATCTACATCTAAATTAAGCAGATCTTGCTCATTTTCCCTGCGCAAAATTACGCGGGCAGTCCCATTTATGACTGTAATAACTGCAGGCCTTGATATGTGGTTGTAGTTACTAGCCATGCTGCGTCCATATGCACCAGTTGCAGGTATCGCAAGTAAATCACCAGCTTTTATATCAGAGGGTAAATTAATCTCAGAAATTAAAATATCACCAGTTTCACAATGCTTACCGACAACTCTACTTGAGATTAATTTTGCAGTTGAGGTTCGGTTTGCTAAAAACGCTGAGTAAACAGCGCCATATAAAGCAGGGCGAATATTCTCACTCATTCCGCCATCAACTGAGATATAGCGTCGCTCTGATCCATTATCTAGTTTTACTGATTTTGTTGTACCAACTAAATAAAGTGTGGTGGTTGTAGGGCCGACAATTGCTCGGCCTGGCTCAATTGAAATTCTTGGCAGCGCTAACTTTGCTTTAGCGCACTCATCTTTAATTACAGAAGCAATCGCAGGTATTACTACATCTGGTGAGATTGCACTTTCATCTTTTGTATAAGCAATTCCATAACCGCCGCCAATATTTAACTCTGCTAACTCCTTTGAATACTTATCACGGAAGGTTGCCAGCACCGCTACTAGTCGCTGCGCCGCAGCTTTAAAGCCATCGACTTCAAATATCTGTGAGCCGATATGGCAATGAATTCCAGTTAGATTTAAAGAACTTTGCTCCATACATTTTTTAATTGCCTCATTTGCGGCACCGGATGCAATTGAAAAGCCAAATTTCACATCCTCATGCGCAGTTGAAATGAATTCATGAGTATGTGCATCAATACCAGGGGTAAGGCGAAGATAAACTTTTTGAGTTTTATTCAGTGCTTTAGCAATATCTGAAACTCTAGTTATCTCATCAAATGAGTCAATCACAATTGTGCCTACTCCTGCCTTTATTGCAGTAGTTATCTCACTTTCAGATTTATTATTTCCGTGAAATTCAATATCACTTGCCGGAAAATCAGCTGCTAACGCAACTGCTAATTCTCCTGCGCTGCAAACATCAAGGCCAAGTTTTAACTCCTTAAGCCATTTTGCAATCTCAACACAAATAAATGATTTTGCAGCGTAGTAAAGCTGCCCGCCACCAAATGAAGTATCTAGAACTTGCCGCCAGCTTTTCGCTCTTAGGAAAAAATCTGCTTGATCAATCACAAATAATGGTGAGCCGAACTCTTTAACTAACTTTTCACCAGAGCAGCCTGCTATTGCTAATACACCGCTATTTTCATTCTCACCAGTAAAGGTTAAGTTGCTAGAAAATAATGAGGTTGGGTATTTAGATTGATTACTCATTACATCTTCTCCGGGGCGTTAACACCGAGTAAATCTAAACCATTACTGATTACCTGCGCAGTTGCTTGCGATAAAGTCGCTCTAGCAGAGTTTAAATCACTCACTTTTTCATCACCTAATGGCAAAACTCGACAATCATTATAAAAGCGGTGGTACTGAGATGCTAGCTCTTCAATATATCTTGCAACTCGATGAGGTTGGCGCAATTGGGCAGCTGATAATAAAACTTTAGGATACTGAGCAAGTAAGCCAACAAGTTCACGCTCTCGCTCATGATTTAAAAGTTCAGGTGCGTAAAATTTAAGTCCATAGTTAATACCAAGTTCTTTAGCATTTCTTAGTACCGCACATATTCGTGCATGAGCATATTGAACATAATAAACTGGATTCTCATTAGTGTTTTTACGAAGTAAATCAACATCCATAACCATTGGGGTATCGGTTGGAAATCTAATTAAGGTATAGCGAGCAGCATCTGTGCCAACTTTTTCGACCAACTCTTCTAGGGTAATTATCGTGCCTGCTCTTTTTGAAAGCTTTAATTCAGCACCATCTTCAATAATCTTTACCATCTGCCCAATTAAAACTTCTACATCTTTTTCTGGATCATCACCTGCGCAAGCTGCAAGTGCTTTTATTCTGCCAACATAACCATGGTGATCAGCACCTAACATATAAATACATAAATTAAATCCGCGCTCTCTCTTACTAACATAATATGCAGAGTCGGATGCAAAGTATGCAAAGGTTCCATCAGATTTAATCATTACTCGATCTTTATCATCACCAAAATCTGTTGTACGAAGCCAGATAGCACCCTCTTGCTCAAAAACATGACCTTCTTTTTTTAATTTATCTAATGAATGATTAAAAAAATTATCCTCATAAAGACTGCGCTCAGAAAACCAAGTATCAAAGTGTGTACCAAAGTTATCCAGCACTTTGCGTTGCTGCTCTAACTGTAATTTATAGCCAGCTTGTGTAAATGCTGATATTGATTCACTCTCGGCTAACTGGGTAATTTGTGGATTACTTTTTACAATTTCTTTTGCTAAATCTTCAATATATTCACCGTGATAGCCATCTTCAGGGCGAGCCTTACCTAGTGCGGCCGCGCGAATAGATGCGCCAAATAAATCCATCTGATTTCCACGATCATTAACATAAAACTCCCGGCTTACCTGCGCACCGGCTGCTGATAAGACTCTGCCTAAAGAATCTCCGACCGCTGCCCACCTGGTATGTCCTAAATGAAGCGGCCCAGTTGGATTTGCGCTAACAAACTCAAGATTTATTTTCTTACCAACTAGCGTATTTGAAGTTCCAAATTTTTTACCAGCAGTAAGAATTTCAGTAACAACTACACCTTGGCTGGCACTTTCTAAAGTGATATTAATAAATCCAGGTCCAGCAATATCAACCTTACTAATGCCTGCAGTTGTTAATAGTTTGTTATCAGTTAGAGTTTTAACAATCACCTTAGCTATCACCCCAGGTTGCATATTTGCTTCTTTAGCAAGAGCTAACGCAATTGAAGTTGCATAATCACCATGGTCACGATTTTTTGGGCGATCTAAAATTAATTGTGATGGCACATCGCAAGAAATTTGGCCTTCGCTTTTGGCTATATCCAGCGCCTTAAGGATCACCGCAGCGACCTTACTTTGCACTGAATCTGCACTCATTTGAGCAAGGTTACCCGTTAGACCTTGCTAAAGGTCGTTAGTTTTGGTGAGGCGGGCATATACACCGTAATCTTTGCTCCTCACTCAAGTCAGTAAATGCGGGAGTGGTGAAATGGCAGACACGCAGGTCTTAGGAACCTGTGCTTCGGCGTGTGGGTTCAAGTCCCACCTCCCGCACCAGTTGTTTTTACTTTAAACCTA
>Ga0208597_1000853_pt1 | contig 12008 bp, 9 predicted proteins | sample LakMenEpi05May12_FD_150673 | JGI IMG/M metagenome (GOLD analysis project Ga0208597, IMG submission 150673) | Freshwater microbial communities from Lake Mendota, WI - 05MAY2012 deep hole epilimnion (SPAdes) | ecosystem: Environmental > Aquatic > Freshwater > Lake > Epilimnion/Euphotic zone ...
TTTCGGAAAAATCTATTGGACACAAGATGTTTTTAAAGTTCATAACGATTGATTTAGGTTACTATCATCAAAGGTACAACTTTTAATATTATCTTTTTGTTATAGTTACGTTAAAATTTTTTTGAATTTGTCAAAGTAAACAATGTCAAATTTTGTATCAAATCAGATTTTGATTTAGGGCTTCATTTTTTTATAGAATCGAGTATTATAATTCTAATAAAGACGTAGGTTTTATCATCAAATGACTTTCATTGAATACACAAGCCCCATTTTTTAGCAATAAAACTTGAGGGCTTTCATGTTTTATAGATATGGCCTCTGCTATAGCGTTGGATGCATTTCTATTTTCTATAACGAACAATAGATAACAATCAAATTTTTCGGCAAGATCTTCGCACAATTCCTCTATTCTATTATATACAATACTGCTGATAGGACATGCAGTACTGTGTTTAAAAACCAAAACGGGTTTGTCAAAGGATTTGTTGATGATTTCTTCAAGATTGGAAGAAGCGGTGATTGGTGTAAAATGATTCATAAAACTAAATTTCAATTAATTAACAAATATATTCACTACAAAATTCCAAGGCTCTTTTTTCCGACCAATAAGGATTCTTGAATTGATAAAAACCAACGTGCCCTCCACTTTCGGGGATTTCTAAAAATACATGCTCCGAATTTTTAGCAATATCTATTGGAAAACATTCTGGGCCCAGAAAACTATCGTTAGCGGCATTGACAATAAGTGTAGGAATAGCAATATGCTTCAGCAAAGGCAAGCTACTCGCTTTTTCCCAATAGTCTTCGGCATTTTTAAATCCATGAATAGGCGCGGTATATCTATCATCAAAATGTTTGAAATGCTTGATGGTATGATAATTATCATACGAAAGTTGATCGGGAAAAAATGGTGCTTTAGCTATTACTTTTTGTTTCAGCTTGCGGATAAAACGTGCCATATAAAGTTTGTTTTCTGCCTTTCCCATTCTGCGGCTACTGCTAGCGATGTCTAAGGGAACCGAAAAAACAACGGCACATTTAATTTTCTTAGGAACAGCCTCTCCTTTTTCGCCCAAGTATTTGAGGGTAATATTTCCACCCATAGAAAATCCTACCAAGGTAATAGATTCATATTGCGAGTGCTCTTTCAAAACATGCGCTATAACCGTATCCAAATCATCCGATACGCCACTGTGATAAAAACGAAGTTGCTTATTTACTTTGCTGCCACAGCTCCTAAAATTCCACGCCAAAGCATCGTAGCCCGCTTCATAAAAGACTTTTGCCATCCCTAAAATATAGGTTCTCTGCGAATTTCCCTCCAATCCATGCGATAGGATAATCAAATTTTTGCTTCCTTGTCGATACCAATCCAGCTCCAAAAAATCATGATCCGGCGTGTCAATTTCTTCTCTTTTTGGGCTTAAAAAAGTAATATTTCTAAAAAGATTGGGCAGGATGGTTTGAATATGTCCATTTTTCAGGAATCGTAAACCCTTGTATTGAGAGGTGATAAGAGGCATAGTGTGGAAAATTTGTGTAAAGTTAACTTATTGTTAAAAAAACTATTAAAATAAAAAAAACTTTTCTAACTTTGCCTCGAACTAAATTTTATCTAAAATGAAAAAATTAACATTAATCTTAGCTTTAGTAGCTACAACAATCGGAGCATCTGCTCAAGAATTAAAATCAAGCAAAGGCGAAAATTATTTGCCAGAGGCTGGTGATTGGGCTTTAGGGTTCAATGCAAACAGTGTTTTTGAATACGTTGGAAGAGCATTTACTTCTGGCAACAATGCCCCTACATTATCTTCTCAAGTAGATGGATCTTTTGTAGGAAAAAAATTCACTTCTGCTACAGAGGCTTACAGAGTGGTTGCAAATTTAAGAGCAGGCTCTGAAACAGCTACAGTAGGAGCAACAGAAACTACAAATTCAGGTTTTGGACTTAGAGCAGGACTTGGAAAAGAGTGGAGAAAAGGCAAAACGAGACTTCAAGGTTTCTATGGTGCAGATGCATCTGTATTCTTCAACACAGGATCTGTTAAAACAGTAACAGGAGCAATCACAAGAACAGTAACTCCAGGATTAGAACTAGGATTGGGATTAAATGGTTTTGTAGGTGCTGAGTATTTTATCTTCCCTAAAATGTCATTAGGAGCTCAATTCAATTATGGATTGAACTTAGCTGTTACAGGCAAGCAAAAAACTGAAGAAACCGGACAAACAACAATAGAATCAGGAGGAGGATCTTCTGTAGGATTGGAAGGAGTAGGTGTTACTTCTATCAATTTAAATTTACATTTCTAAGAAATAAAGTTTTTTACTTTATAACAATGAAAAAGGCAACCTTCGGGTTGTCTTTTTTTTGTGCAATCTTCTATAACTTTATTTTTCATTTTTGCATAGTTAAACCAGTATTTATTATTTTGAAACCAAAAGATAAAATTTCAAAAATAAAGTTAAAAAATAGAGAAGGCAAAAAATATAAAACTTTGATAATCAGCACTATTTGTTGAATAAATAAAAATCATTCCAACTATAAACAAAAAAAAATAATGAAATAAAAAAAAAAATATATTTTTGCCTAAACTTTTAAAAAATTTATATTTATGAAAAAAATCTTATTAACAGTGCTTGTAGGCTTTATTTTAGCTGCAACGTTCAACCAATCAAGAGCTGCTTTCCCAGTGAAACAAGCTCAAACAGTAGTAACTAGTGCTACTAGCGAAAAAAATGCTCAAATCGTATCTGAGCAAAATTTAAATGAAGAAGCTGTAGCTGAAGCTGCTGCAAAACAAGGTGGTGGAAAAAGCCAATTAGTTGCTTTGTTATTGTGTGCTTTTCTTGGTGGTTTAGGTATTCACCGTTTTTACCTTGGTTATATTTGGCAAGGAATTGTTCAATTATTGACTGGTGGTGGTTGTGGTATTTGGGCATTAATTGACTTTATCAGAATCATTACAGGAAGCTTACAACCAAAAGACGGAAGCTACGATAAAACTCTTTAATAAATAGTTTTATTAAAATTATAATGGCTTAAGATTCATTTCTTAAGCCATTTTTTTTATCTATATTTTAAATAATAAACAAATGAAAACTTTTATATTGCTAATTAGCATTTTTACAAATACAATTCTTTTCTCTCAAAATAGTGAAAAATATGTGGGAATAATTAACGTAGGATTAAAAGAATCTTATTCGTATCAAATTACATATAAAATAGATGATAAAAACAATCTAACAGGATATTCTATTACCGATGCTAATAAACCTAATGAAACAAAATGTATGATTTCTGGGAAATTAGACCCTAAAAACAAAACAATATCGTTTGTAGAATATAAAATTCTAGAAACAAAATCAAAAACACCTCAAAATGAAATGTGTTTTTTGCATGTTACTGCGAAATTCAAAACAATGATGGGCGCAAATTTAATTTCGGGAAAATTTATTGGAAAATATTCAACAGGTGTTAAATGCAGTGAGGGAAAAGTAAATCTAGTTAGTCAAGCCAGTGTAATGAAGGTCGTGGATACGTTATATAAAATGAAACTAGATACATCAAAAAAAGAAGTGGTTCAATTACAAAAGGAATTGCCACAAATTTTTCAGAAAAAAGATAATGATAAAACTACACTAAAACTCAACTCCGATACAATCATATTAAAAATCTGGGATGAAGATAAAATTGATAATGACAAAATCAAAATACTTATAAATAATAAGCCCGTAAAAGAGTCCCTGACTTTGTCAAAAGAGGAGTATGTGGTAAAAATAAAAAATTCAGAAAATATTACAAGTATTGAAATTATAGCGTTAAACGAAGGATATTTACCTCCCAATACGTCAAGATTATTGCTTATAGATGGTCAAAAAAAGCATCTATTTGTCAATACGCTTACAAAATATCAGTCTTTGTTTTATAATTTTTCAAAATAGACTTTAGCCAACTAGCCTGCCTTTAGCATTTTTTTTGCTTCTTTATATTTTGGAAAAAAAGTGGCTACCCAATTCCAAAATCGCGCCGAATGATTCATTTCTATTCGATGACACAGTTCGTGAATGATGACATAGTGTATAGCGCACAAAGGCTGAAGAAATAACTTTGCCGAAAAAACTAACTCGCCATTGGAGCTACAACTTCCCCATTTAGAATGTATATTTTTTACGGTAATGCTTTTGATAGGCTTATTGGTGGTAGATTTATTAATTACTGGAACGGCTTTTTGAAGCCACGTTTCGAATAATGGCGCTATGAGTTTTAACAATTTGGATTCTAGTGTTTTGTCATTATCTTGTTCGTTGGTTTTGATAAAAATCGTATTCCCTTCAATCGAGTTTTTCCTTAAATTTTGATTTAGGACAAGCGTATAGGGAATTTCTGCCAAAAGTAGTTTTTTCCCATCATATAGTTCCGATTCTATCTTTTGAGGTTGACGCGCTATTTGTTCTATCGCCCATATTTTCATAGCATGGATTTGCTTCAAGCGTTCATTTTCGGGAAGAAATAGAGGTACACGAATATTGAGTCCTTTTTTGGTTATACTCGCTCTTACACCTCTTCTAGGTTCAACCATGATAAAACAATCTATCGTTTTTCCATTAATCTCAATTTGTTCTATTCTTTTCATTTTTTCTTAAACTTCATTTCGTCCTATAAAGTGCCTACAACTTTGAAAAATGCGTTGATAAACAATGCGCCATTGTTTTTGTGAGGCGGCACATAATCTTTGAAGTCTTTATTTTTGCCCAGTCGTTCTTTTTGTGTATCCCAAAAATTTACCCAATCTAAATTTTGATTGGAACGGAGTATTTCGTTGATTTGTTTGAAGGCAGGATCATTGATATGCATCGTTCCCACTTGTTTGGTCGATAAAATTTGAGCATTGGGCGAACGTTCTAGCAGTTCGGGAATCTTATAATAGCCACCACAACTTCCCATAAAAATAAATTTGGGTGATCCTATCATTTGGTTGATTGTTTTTTGGCTATGGTAGCTATGGCCTCGATGAATAATAATGGAAGGTTCTAGCTGATTTACGGTCATATATTCCGCTATGGCAGCTTGTCCTGTCACTTCAAACTGGGGTTTATTGGCAAAAATTTCAATTTCTACACCCTGCAAGGAACTGATATAGACATAAGAACCCAAATCTTGAATCATCCAATTGGGCATAAGCTTGAATGTATTGATAAAACTAGTGTAAGACGCTACTCCATCGGCATCGTTATAAAAATAGCAGGTTTCTATAATTTTCTTTTTATTGTTTTTCAGCTCATCTACTTTGATAGAAGTATAGGAATGTTGAGCAAATTTCTGTTCCATTTCCACAAACCACTCCCTATGTTCAGTGGCTCGCTTACCAATATTGCTGGCCAGAAGACTGTAAACTGCCATGGCTAATTGATCTTTTCGTGTAACGGCTTGGTCATACGCTCGTTTAATTTTTAGCTGGAGCAATGTCTGAATCTTAGGGTCATTACATTTGGCTATAAATTCGGAGATGGCAGCTGCATGTTCTAGCGCGTGTATATCGGCAAAATCAATATGGACAAATTTCTCCATAAATTTGTGCCTATCTATTTCAGAAGTGGTGTGATAGTCAAAAAATGGGCTAAATTTATCAAACTCGGCCAATAAATTACAAAATTCCCTAAATCGATAATAGTTTACTGATTCAAAAAACAACATGAGGTCAAAATTTCCCAGTTGGCTCATCATGGAACCATAGAATTGATTGAACGTAAAATCGAATAATTCTTCGCGCCCAAGTATCATAAAAGAATAGAGTTCTTTGCCCGTGTATTGTTTTATTTTGACCAAGGTAGGATTTTGTGGCGTGGCATTATCATTGATCTGACGAATCAAAATGAGCGATAATTCGTTTTGATCGGATTCTACGCTATGCATGCCAAAAGCATTTTTTGAGATACTAATTTGACATAATTTTTGTACATAATCTATTTGGCTATTTCCAACTAAATGCGCATCTTCCAACGTCATTTCTTTACGCAATATTTTATCGAGGAGTGTATAAGCTTTCGTATTAAATTTATATTTTTCATAGATTGAAAATAATATTTTCGAAGCCTCGTTGGGTTGCGTATTTAAGGTTCTATAAATATCGTTTTCGGGATTGGAAAGGTATTTTTTGATGCTATTGGGTGCGGCATAAGCTATTTTTCCTATAATAGACCCAAAATCGGTTCTGTTTTTGAGAACATCTTTGTTGTTAAATACAACTTGTGGCTGATAATGGCATACATAGTTGAGAAAAGGCTGTCCAATAGCACTTTTCATAATGCCGCTAAAATTGCTGTCAACTTTATTCAAATTTCGAGTCCAACTCAGCAGTGCGAACTGTGTTTTATTAATACTAAAGGTTTGTTCTATTTGCTTGCTAATTCTAAATTCGCGTTCTCTTCGGTCGGCTTCGGGATTGAATCGTGTGGCTAGCCAATGTTGATTTTTGAGAGTAGGCGTATTTTCTTTCTTGTATTTTACTTTTTCCAATATAAAGCTGGTCGCGGAAATGTCAAGCGCGCTATAGAGTGGCTGCGTTAGTTTTATTTTCTCAACAATTTCATAAAAACGAGTCAATTTTTTTGAAGGAATGCTTTGAAGCATCTTGAGATTGACGCCATCTTCTTTCCCATTTCTAATATAGGCTAGGATATTAGCGATATCATCTTTTTCTAGCATTTCTACACACATTACGGTTAGCAAGAAAAGCTCATCCGAGTTAAAATCCGCAAAAGCACTATTTCCATTTTCAATATATTCTTCAAAGAGCCATTTGCCGCTTTTAGATAAATAATTAATGGCACTATAGCGTCCAAAAGCCATTTCATCTTGGGCTATGCGAAGAAGAATTTTTGTATAATTCATCTTATATGCCATGAAATCAATCTCCTTGGTGTCGTTAAATCCGTTTTTGACAATATCGTTGATATAATTATAAAGAGAAGAGCCATTTCCAAAAGATTGCTTGATTTTCATGATTTCTTTGATCACCATATTTTCGCTACCATTTGCAAAATTTTGAAGATAGGGATTCATGTCGTATTGATATACAAATGTAGCCGGATCCATAATGATGAGTAGTTCTACAATTTTGTCTATATAGGCAAATGTATGTAGCTCTTCTAGATTGTTGTATATCCATCGCGGATTTTCTATACCTAGGCTTATAAGAATATTTTTAACTATATTCTCATTGGGCACTAGCGTGATAGCATTTAATATTTCCTCGGGATAATAGAGCGCAAATTCATGCAGTTTATTTTTTTCATTATAATAGATGATAGATGGGAAAAAACGTATGGCTCTTCGATAGCTAAGATCTTCTATTTTTTTCTTTGCAAATAAGTCCGTGTTGGCGTCTTTCAGAAAAAAATATAATTGATTGAAATATAATATTTTGCTGCTATCCGATAACGAATCGTCCATTTTGATGGAGAGCATTATGTCTAATAAATCCACAAAAAACAAGCTGTCTTCTTCTTGATACTTGATTTTTAGCTTCAAATATTCGTTGTCCAGTTTTGAATTTAATACCTCCAAAGCCGCTTCGGTGGCCAAGAGTCCTTGGGACATACAAGCAAAAAGTAGTAAAAACAGTCCTTTTTTTATCATGATGAACAAAACAAGTCTAGAGCGTTTAATTATTTGTCAAAAAAACAAAAAAAATAGCGAAATCCTTTATTTTTTTATCCATACGTATTTTGATATTGTATAGAAAAATGAATTTTTGTATTATCAAATTCAATCCTTTTTTGTAATTTTGTAGCAATGAAAAAAGAAATATCTCTTTCGGAAAACGAACACTTCTTAATGCTTGCGCTTAGTTTTGTGGAAGGCATTGGTATTCATAGAGCCAATCAATTGCTGGCAAACTTTAGATCTGCCAAAAATATCTTTGACGCCGACAAACTCGATTTGGCTTCGCAGTCCTATTTGTCTAAAAATATTATAGCTCAAATTCAAAGCAAAGACTCGTGGAAACAAGCCGAGATTGAAATCGCATTTGCTAAAAAAAATGATATAAAAATCATCAATTATTTACATCCCGAATATCCAAAAAGATTGATTCCTTTGGACGACAAACCCATAGTTTTATACAAAAAAGGTAATATACACTCAGATATTAAAAAATCATTGGCGATAGTGGGAACCCGCAAATCCAGCGAATATGGGGGAAAATTTCTCGAGCATCTTTTTGAAGAACTTGGATCGTTAAAATCGCTTGCTATTATCAGTGGTATGGCACAGGGAATTGATTATAAAGCCCATACAATGGCAGTAAAAAAGGGTATTCCTACTGTGGGGGTAATGGGAATTGCACTTAACTCTATCTTTCCTGCAGCCCATACAAAATTGGCAAAAGAACTGTTGGAACAAAATGGAGGCTGGATTACCGAAACCTCTAGTCAGGATAAGTTATCCCCCGGGCTTTTCCCAAGAAGAAATCGCATCATTGCCGCTATGTGCGACGCCCTTTTTGTAGTAGAAACCAATCTAAAAGGCGGATCAATGATTACGGCACAGTTAGCCATGGATTACAACAAAGAGATTTTTGCACTTCCGGGGCGATACAACGACTCTTTTTCCAAAGGGTGCAATCATTTGATTCAAAATAATATGGCCGCTTTGGTCAATACACCGCAGGATATATTGACTTATATGAACTGGGATGGCTCTTCAAATAAAGCGGTGCCCAATAATATTGAAATTGACTTTGAAGGCACGGCATTACAAAAAAAATTAATAGAAATAATAAGAAAAACACCAAAAGTGGATATTGAAAAATTGACGATGCTGGCTGGAGATCGATATACATCGGGCGAAATGGCGGAGGCGCTGATAACGATGGAGCTCGATGGAATTATAAGAACATTGCCGGGCAATAAATATGAAATTGTATAAAAAAAAATATGTCGGAAGAAATACAATCGTTGCACAAAAAGCTGGAAAAATTCAAATCCTATTTTTCAGGAACGATATTTTTAGATGAAAAAACGCGTTTGCTCTATGCTACCGATGCAGGCTTGTATAGAAAATTGCCTTTAGCGGTTGCGTATCCACAAACGTCGCAAGACCTCAAAAATCTTATCATTTTTTGTAGAAATAACAATGCACATCTCATTCCTCGCGCAGCCGGCACTTCACTGGGAGGACAGTGCGTAGGCGATGGCATTGTAGTAGATGTATCGCATTTTATGAATCAAATATTGGAGATAAATGAAGCGGAAAAATGGGTCAAAGTTCAGCCAGGCGTGGTGCGGGATGAACTGAATCTTGAACTCAAAAAACACGGAATGTATTTTGGCCCAAATACCTCTACGTCCAATAGAGCTATGATTGGCGGTATGGTGGGAAATAATTCGAGTGGTTCGTATTCTATAAAATATGGAACTACAAGAGAAAATGTCCTAGAAGTAAAAGGCTTTTTGAGCGATGGAAGTGAAGTGGTTTTTAGCGATTTGGATATGGAAGATTTTCGTGCCAAAGCCCACGGAACCACTCTAGAAAGTGCTATTTATAGACAAATTTCTTTTGAATTGAGCCATCCATTAACCCAAGAATCTATAGAAAAAGAATTTCCCAAAAAATCGGTTACCAGAAGAAATACAGGCTATGCAATAGACCAGCTCTTGGATAGCGAGGTTTATTACAAATCCGAAAAGCCATTTAATTTTTCAAAAATGCTCTGCGGCAGCGAAGGCACTTTGATGCTATTTTCGGAAATAAAATTAAAATTACATCCTTTGCCCACAGAAGATATTGCCTTGATTTGTGCGCATTTTGATTCATTGGAAAAAAGCTTGCACGCCGCGGTAGAAGTCATGAAATTGACGCCCAACCAGTGCGAACTGATGGATAAAACCATTTTGGATTGTACAAAAGATAACCTTTTACAGGCTCAGAATCGTTTTTTTATCAAAGGCGACCCACAAGCTATTTTGATGATAGAAGTAGAAGCCAAAGAAAATAAAACAATCGAACAAGCCATTGAAGAAATGGTAGCGCAGTTGAAGGCAAAAGACTTGATATACGAAACCTCTATTTTATTTGGAAATGATATCAAAAAGGCCTTGCACCTTCGAGCGAGTGGATTGGGAGTATTACAAAATATCAAATCCGATGACAAACCGCTTGAATTTGTAGAAGATACGGCGGTAGATGTTGTGGATTTGCCTGCTTATATTGCCGATTTTGAAGAAATAATGGCAAATAATCAAACGTCGAGCGTGTATTATGCCCACGCAGGTGCTGGGGAGTTGCATATTAGACCCAAAGTGAATTTGAAAACCAAAGAAGGCCGAGAGCGATTTAGAAAAATAGCCACCGAATCGGCACATTTAGTCAAAAAACATCAAGGTTCGTTGAGTGGCGAACACGGCGATGGACGAGTGCGTTCGGAGTTTATTCCTATTGTACTCGGACAAAGGAATTATGACTTATTGAAACGAATAAAATCTACTTGGGATCCGTACAATATTTTCAATCCCGGGAAAATTGTGGACCCTTTTCCTATGGATACTGATTTGAGAGATGATACCGAACACGAAATTCAAATTCCCGATACTTTTTTAAATTTTGAAAAAGAGGGAAATTTCTTAAAAGCTTTGGAGAAATGCAGTGGCAGTGGGGATTGTAGAAAATCGAGCCTTATAGGAGGCACGTTATGTCCTAGCTATCAGGCTACAAAAAATGAAAAAGATACCACAAGAGCGCGTGCCAATATTTTGAGAGAATTGGTTATGCACAGCGAAAAGATTTTTGAGATGGATAGCCACGATGCTATGGAAGTATTGAGCTTATGTCTTAGTTGCAAAGCCTGCTTGAGCGAATGTCCTAGTAGCGTAGATATGGCGAGCATTAAGGCAGAATATTTGTATCAATATCAAAAGAAATATCCTGCGGATTTTGGCAAGAAGTTTATGGCGCATTTTTATAAAAACACAAAAAAAATGCAACCCATATTACCATTGGCAAATGTGTTTCTCCAGTCACCACTTTTCAATTGGTTGCCCAAAAAAGTCATGAAAATAGACTCCGGGAGAAGTTTTCCAAAATACAGTGCCAACCCTTTTGAAAATGAAATAAAAACCCTAACTAAAAACATTACGAACGGCAATAGAAAAATCTATTTTTATTGCGATGAATTTACCAATTTTTTAGATGCGAGTATTGCCAAAAAAGCGGTGCAGTTCCTTCAAAAATATAATATTGAAATTGTGTTTTTGCCCATCATGGACAGTGCTAGAAGTTATATTTCCAAAGGATTTTTGGAAGAAGCCAAACAAGCTGTAGTTGAAAATATATCCATTCTGAAATCTATGTGGGATGGCGAAAGTGAAATAGTAGGCATAGAACCCTCGGCGGTTTTGGGATTCAAAGAAGATTATTTTAGATTGATACCCGAGGAGGATAAAGTCTTTTTGGAAAAAGTGGCTTCCAAAATTATGCTAGTAGAAGAATATGTTTGTCAATTAATCGATGCGGGAATTATTCAAGAATCGGACTTTGAGGCGCAACAAAAAGAGATAAAATTCCATGGACATTGTCATCAAAAATCATTGAGCAGTACACAATTTGCCAAAAAAATGTTGTCATTGCCAAAGAGTTATACCGTATCTGAAATACCAAGTGGATGCTGTGGTATGGCGGGAAGTTTTGGGTATGAACAGTTTGAAACCAGTATGAAAATAGGCGAAATGGTTCTATTTCCTGCAGTGCGAAATGCTTCAAAAGAAACTGTAATTGCTGCAAGCGGCACGAGTTGTAGACATCAGATAAAAGACGGTACAAAGCGAGAATCGCAGCATCCTATAGAAATATTATATAAAGCCCTCAAAAAGTAATAAATGAATGTATCAAAAGGAAAATTTTTGTTAAGCGACCCATTTCTCGAAGATGAAGCTTTTTCTAGGAGTTTGCTCTTGATGATAGAGCACAATGTAGAAGGGAGTTTTGGACTCATCGTTAATAAAAAAATGCC
>Ga0208597_1000854_pt1 | contig 11998 bp, 10 predicted proteins | sample LakMenEpi05May12_FD_150673 | JGI IMG/M metagenome (GOLD analysis project Ga0208597, IMG submission 150673) | Freshwater microbial communities from Lake Mendota, WI - 05MAY2012 deep hole epilimnion (SPAdes) | ecosystem: Environmental > Aquatic > Freshwater > Lake > Epilimnion/Euphotic zone ...
TGAGCCATGGATGAGGGTAGCTTGATAATCCCTTGCCACCGGTTTCCATACGGAAGTTAGTTAATTGGTCTTCGCTGATACGGCCTTCTAGAAACGCTCTCGCATAAACACCAGGAGACGAGTGACCTTGGAAGTACACAAGATCCCCTTGGAATTTATCATTGGCTGCCCTAAAGAAATGGTTGAAGCCAACATCATACAAAGTTGCTGCTGATTGAAAGCTTGCGATATGACCTCCCACGCCAGGTGATTTTTCATTCGCACGTAATACCGTCATGATGGCATTCCACCGGATGAGGGCTCTAATGCGACGCTCCATGTCAGGGTTTCCTGGATGGCGTTGTTGCAAATGGGTAGGGATGGTATTGACGTATGCGGTGGTGGCTTTATAAGGCAAATTAGCCCCAGATCGACGCGCCTGATCAATCATGGATTCGATTAAGAAATGAGCGCGTTCTACACCTTCTGTTTCAATGACAGCATTGAGTGCGTCAAGCCACTCTTGCGTTTCTTGATTGTCGATGTCAGGTATAGATGCCATGTTTTAATGTAACTCCAGAAATTTATGAGGACGCTAACGGTATAATAACTACTGTATTTACCGAACGCCTAAAGGGGTTTCCAATTTTGTGAGCGATAACACTTGAATGAACTCATATAGGTTCAAGTTTGGCGTTTTTAACCGTTTGGGTCAAGTAAAAAAGCAAGTTAAAAGTGTTAAAAAAAGTAATATTCTATTGATTTTATTGATATTTTTTTATAGGACTTTCATTTAAGGATTAGGGCTTATGGGAATTCAAATTGTACAAAAAAGAGGCGTTGCGACAGAAAAAAACATCAAAGGGAGTCATCTCCTTTGTGTTTTAAGTGACGCGACATCAAAGACATTTCCTTTTATAAAAGAGCTTGATCGAAAACTAAAGCGTGCCCACAAAAAAATGGCAAGCCTATCCAAAGAGCCTGTCACTATTGAGATTCAGGATGGCCGTTTGTTAAGTTTTGTTGTCTTAGATCAAAAAATGAACACTTTTCAGCGTCATACTTTGATTCGAAAAGCACTCAAGCCTTTAGTTGCGGAAAACCCTGAAGTCCTTAATATCGCTGTATTTGGCAATGAAGATTTAAAAGAGATAAATGCGCGCGCTGCAGTCTATGTCGCACTTATGAACAGTCAAAGATTGCCTAGTTATAAAAAAGAAAGTGCCAAAAAAAATATCAAGTCCATTGAGTTATTTGGTATTGAGCTTAAAGACAAATTTGCACATGAAATTGCTATTGTGACCGGCAATACATTGACACGTGAATTGACGATGTTGCCACCTAACGATCTTACCCCTTCAATCTATCGAACAAAGATTAAGTCACTCGCGAAATCGAATGGCTGGAAGTTCGAAGAGTTTGATATGGCGAAATTAAAAAAGATGGGCGCAGGCGCTTTTGTGGCAGTGGGGCAAGGTTCTGAGCCTCAAGATGCTGCAATTGTGCATCTCACTTATAAGCCCAAACAAATTAAGAAAAATATTGCAGTCATTGGCAAAGGTATTTGTTTTGATACAGGCGGGCACAATTTAAAACCAGCACGTTATATGCATGGCATGCATGAAGACATGAATGGTTCTGCAGTCTCCCTTGGTATTTTATTAAGTGCGACACTTTTAAAGCTGCCTATTAAAATTGATTGCTGGTTAGCTATTGCGCAAAATCATATTGGACCTAAAGCCTATAAACAAAATGATGTGGTGAAGTCTCTTAATGGCACGAGCATCGAAATTATTCATACCGATGCGGAAGGGCGCATGGTCTTGGCTGACACGTTAACGTTAGCATCACGTTTGAAGCCTGACATGATGATCGATTTTGCAACACTGACAGGCAGCATGGCAACGGCACTGGGTGATCGTTACAGTGGTGTAATATCTAATCGACCTGAATTATCTTGTTTAGCCGTGGGTGCGGGAAGTGATGCTGGAGAGCGGATTGCGGCATTCCCATTTGATGAAGATTATGAAGAGGATCTTGAGAGTGGCATCGCTGATATTAAGCAGTGCACGCTTGAAGGTGGCGCTGATCATATCCATGCGGCACGATTCCTAAATCGTTTTATCGAAAACAATGTGCCGTGGTTACATACCGATCTCTCATCGAGTAATCGAAAGGGTGGTCTTGGGGCTGCGCTAAGTGAAGTCAATGGATTTGGTGTGGGTTTTGGTATTCAGGTTTTGAAAAAAGTTTTACAAAAATAAATTTTAAATTTTGCCCTCGTAGCTCAGTGGATAGAGCATCCCCCTCCTAAGGGGAGGGTCACACGTTCGATTCGTGTCGAGGGCGCCACTCTTCAGAACGTTAAGAGGTCAAAATTTGTAACGTTTTTATTGAAATATCGCAATTTGATCGCAATTAACTGCATTTTATTTTTTTATGCAAAGATACTTATAAAGTTCACCACCAAGGCTCTCGGGCGTAATTTCGACCCATTCTTCATAAGTTTTGCTGAAACGCGTGGATATACCTAATCCCATAGTTTGTTGGTAACCTATTTGCGCGAGCATTCTTAATTGATCATAACTACAATCAATTTCAATTTTTTGTTTATAAGATAAATGACCTGATTCATCTGGCAAATAATTATTCGTTAATAACCAAAATGTGACCAATTTACCTTTGTATTTCACTGTATCTGATTTAATAAAATGTTCACTCGTATCAGACTCCCAAATTTTTATCCGCTCGGCATAAACAGAAGAACTTATAAAAATTAGAGTAAGAAATAAATTTAGTTTTTTCATTTCGATCCTATTTTAGTATAGCTAAACAATGATTCTTAATATCACTAGATTGGATACTATAACAATAACTTTTCTGATTCTTGATTTGTGCCAAACATAAGTTTTTTGAGTCAGGCTCACGAATGGAATAACAGTAGGTATCTTGTTTTTTTGCGAGGGCAAGACAGAAATTTTTTTGGTCAGAGTTTCTTATTGAGTAGCAATATGAATCATTCGCTGCATGACTTATTGCTACCACATAAAAATACAAAAAAAAGAAATAAGCGAAATATCTCATAGGTAAAATAACTATACTCTGTGTATGAAATAGAGCAAACTATCGTCAATAAGTCAGCTTCATAGATTGCCTATAAAACTAGGATGCAGTTAGCAAAATTTATTAAACTTAATAAGTTTAAGAGGCCTATGATTAAGTTTCGAGATATAAAAAAGGGATGATTAAATGAATAATGATGATTACAAATGTATTGAATCAACAATCCAGCACTATATTAATGGAGCGAAATCAGGTAAGGGTAATGATATGAAGCCTGCATTTCACCAAGATGCCACCATTTTTGGTTATATTGGAACCGATTTATTTGCAGGACCGATTCAAAAGCTTTTTGATTGGAATGATGAAAATGGGCCTGCGAATGACATTGTCTGCAAGATTGTACATATCGATATTGAGGGTTCCATTGCTACAGCAAGATTAGAATCAGATAATTGGACAGGCCACAAATTTACAGATTTTTTCACATTGCTTAAAGTGAATGGCGAATGGAAAATTATGAACAAGGTATTTCATCTTCATGCGTAAATTAAGTGAAGATTTATCACGTAAAATATTTTAAATTTTTTCTTATTAAGCCTGAGACTGCTCAGTCATAATGTATAAGGTCAAGAGTAAAACAAAAATAATTGAAGTGATGACTCTAGATGAGGCTATGAAGTTAGCCAAGGAAATAAATGAGTTAGTGACTATTGAAGGTCATGGTATTGAAATTATTGGGTTATTTGGTGTTGATTTTGTCCTTGAAGGAAAGTGTCCTGATGGGTCAGATTACACATGGAAGAAGCGAAGACGTTAAAAAAAATTTTGAGGCATAAGCGTCATAAAGAAAATAATTTTTTAGTTACTATTAAATAAATAATGAAAAAAATAAATTTAGAAGAAGTTCGAGATTTTATTGAGACGCAAACTTTAGAGTCAAAAATTTATATTGGTTGTGATTCTGAAAGAATTAGAATTGGAAAAGATTGGTATGCAGATTATGTCATGGCAATAGTCGTTCATATTAATGGTAATAATGGATGCAAAATTTTTGGTGAGGTATTGCGTGAGAGGGACTATGACCAAAAAAAGAGTAAACCTCGCTATAGGTTAATGAACGAAGTATATAAAGTATCCGACTTGTACCTTAAATTAGCCGATATTTTAGAGGATAGAGCTGTAGAAGTTCATCTTGATATAAATCCAGATGAAATGTTTGGCTCTAATTGTGTCATTCATGAGGCTATCGGTTATATTCGTGGCACATGTAATGTGATTCCAATGGTCAAACCTAATGCTTTTGCAGCGTCTTATGCTGCAGGAAAATTTAAAACGCTTGGAGACCGAAAGGTCGGTTAGTACAATTTTTTATGCAAATCATAGTAGATTTTTTGGAATGGATTTCAAAGATTAATTTGATTGATATTTCTATTTTTATTTTTTACATTATCAACGCAGGTCTTATCATTTTTTTTATTATCAAAGGCATTAAAGCGCTATGGAAGTTATATAAAAAAGATAATTTGAAAAGATAGAGATCTAAACATAGTTTTTTTAGCACATCAAAATATTAAGTTTCTTTATCTTGAGAAGGATTATCTTCTCCTATCGTTGTTTGACGGCTCATCATAAGCATTCTAGACTCAGGCGTTTCTAAACTGATACGACCTAATAATCCCTGTCGATAATCATTCAATAAAGTAATGGCCGCTCTTTCTAAATCGATACCATGGTTTTTAAGCGGAAATCCTTTTTTCTTTGCAATCGATTCTAAGAGTGCAATTCCATCGGTACTTAAATGCTCTAATTTATAACGTGATTTGATCAGTGCTGGATATTGTTCTAAAAGAATGCCACCTAATTTATCCGCGATCTCTTCCTCAAAATAAGCATTCTTTCCTATATTGTTATTTGCCGCTAATAAATCACCATCTGAGGGATAGCGAATTTTTGGCCACATCATGCCAGGTGTGTCGATGAGTATCATGTGGTCGTTAATTTGATGTCGTTGTTGTTGTTTGGTGATCGCAGGCTCATCACCAACTTTGGCAATTCGACGACTCAAAATGGCATTCATAAGTGTTGATTTGCCAACGTTAGGCACACCCATAATCATCATACGAAGTGGCTTGAGAGTGTCTCCTCGATGGGGCGCTAATGTTTGACAAAGCGCTAGTATTTTTTTTGGCTCATTCACTTTTTTGCATGAGATGGCAACGGCTTTTGTTTTGGGTATTTTGTTGAAGTAATGAATCCACTGTTCAGTCACATTCGGGTCTGCTAAGTCGGACTTATTAAGTATCTTAAGATGTGCTCGTTGGCGAGCAGCACCAAGCTCCTTAATCATTGGATTCTGTGACGCACCCGGAATCCTCGCATCTAATACTTCGATGACTACATCTGTAAATTCCATGGTTTCAGCTGCTTTTTTTTGCGCTGCCACCATGTGACCTGGAAACCACTGAATACTCATAATTGATTTTTCATTTATACAGCACCATTTTACTCTGTCATAAGTGAACACGTATACGTTAAACTGATCAAGTTATGGAAGATTTAAAAGACATTAAACCCCAGCAATCTATTGAGCTTTTGAAAGCGCTGCATATTCTCACGCGCGATGGTCGAATGAATCAGGATTCAAGGCGGAAACTCAAACAGGTTTATCATCTCTATCAGTTGATTGAACCTTATCTTGAAAAAGCGTTAGCCACGAATCCTCAGTTTACTTTGGTGGACCATGGCGCTGGCAAGTCTTACTTGGGCTTTATCTTGTACGATCTTTTTTTAAAAGATAAAGGTGGGGCACTCTTTGCGATTGAACACCGACCAGAGCTTATTGAGAAAGCTAAAGCGTTGGCTGACACTTTAAAATTTGATCGCATGCATTTCTTTGCATCCGATATAAAAAATTCACTGGATGATTCGAGCCTTCCAAAAAAAGTAGATATGGTGACAGCACTTCATGCATGTGATTCAGCCACAGATGATGCTATTCTTTTTGGACTTAAAAAGGAGGCGCAATATATTGTGCTCATTCCTTGTTGTCAGGCAGAGGTATCAAAAACTTTACGATCGGACAAATCAGATCAACTAAAATATACATTATCTGAATTATGGCGACATCCGATGCATACAAGAGAATTTGGAAGTCATCTCACGAATGTATTAAGATGTTTATTGCTGGAAGGTATGGGTTACAAAGTCACAGTCACTGAGTTAGTTGGTTGGGAACACTCCATGAAAAATGAACTGATCATGGCTGAGAATATTCATCAGCCTAAAAAAATTGCATTAGATCGATTAGAAGAAATTTTAAAAACATGTCATCTAGAGTCTTTAAAATCTAGATTTTTACCTATCATTTAGAAAAAGGAGAGCGGTATGCGTTTTGTTTTAAGTTTTATTTTTTTGATTGCCTCGTCACTCAGTTTTGCAGCACATAAAATCCCTGCGTTCACTGGACCTGATTTCACTGGCGTTTATCAATGTACCGGACTGGATATGCATGAAGGCACATATAAAGGTAAGGTAACTATCAAGCTAAAAAAAGAACATAGTCAGGCTCAGTATGGAAGTTATGACTTTTTACTCGAGGTACCTGGTTATGGTAAGTACCCAGGCCATATGGCAGCGAATGGTTTAAGTGCTGCGATTCACTTTGCATTAGAAGACCAATCCACACATGATTATGGAACAGGTATTGCACAGTTTAGTAAAAATGCAAAAGGCCAATGGCAATTCCATAAGTTTTATTTTGAACCACAATTTAAGGGTGGTAATTCAGGGTTTGAAGATTGCGTGAAGCAGTAATTTTTAAATTGTGAGTGAGCTATTAAAAAACAAAGATAAAAATGTAGCGATTGAAGCATCAAGACAGGCTCGATTTGAGAGTCTGTCATCTATAGAATTTCCAGAAGCCTTACCCGTCTCACAAAGAATCAAAGAGATTAGTGAAGCAATTCTTCACCATCAAGTCGTGATTTTGTGTGGCGAAACAGGTTCAGGTAAAACCACACAACTCCCCAAAATATGTCTTCATTTAGGTCGTGGTATCAAAGGTTTAATCGGCCATACTCAACCCAGACGTCTTGCAGCAAGATCCGTAGCATCTCGTATTGCTTCTGAATTAAAGTCACCCTTAGGTGATGCAGTAGGATTTAAAATCAGATTCGCAGATAAAGTGTCTCAACAAACACTCATTAAAGTGATGACTGACGGCATCCTCTTGGCTGAGACACAAACTGACCCGGATCTTAAACAATACGACACCATTATTATTGATGAAGCCCATGAGCGAAGTCTTAATATTGATTTTCTTTTAGGTTACTTAAAGCAGCTCACTTTAAGACGTCCTGATTTAAAAATTATTATTACGAGTGCGACTATTGATGTCGAAAGTTTTTCAAAACACTTTAACCAGGCACCCATTATTGAAGTGTCAGGTAGGACATATCCCGTTGAGATTCGTTACCGACCCTTAGAAGTCAAAGACGAAGACGACCAAGTAGAAAAAATTGAGGAAGCTATCCTTGATGTTGTAAAAGATTTCTCAAAGGCAGGAGGTGACACCTTAGTATTTTTGCCGGGTGAGCGTGAAATACGAGATATCGCTGAATTTCTAAAAAATAAATTGCCACCGCATTACGAAATCCTTCCACTTTTTTCAAGACTTTCCAATGAAGAGCAACAAAAAATATTTAGAGGATCGAACGGACGTCGGATCATCTTATCCACGAATGTCGCTGAAACATCGCTCACTGTTCCAGGAATTAAATATGTGATTGATCCAGGCATTGCCAGAGTGAATAGATATAGTACGAGGAATAAGGTTGAGCAGTTGCAGGTGGAGAAAATATCTCAAGCATCTGCTAAGCAAAGAAGCGGTCGATGTGGGCGCGTGTCTGATGGCATTTGTGTAAGGCTCTATTCAGAAGATGATTTTAACGCGAGACCTTTATTCCTAGACCCTGAAATTTATCGATCCTCTTTAGCCTCTGTTATTTTAAAAATGGCTTCGCTTCATTTGGGCGACGTATCACAATTTCCTTTTATACAACCTCCTAGTCGACGATTTATACAAGATGGGTATTTATTGTTACAAGAGTTAGGTGCCGTGAATGATCAATATGAGTTAACACCGATTGGTCGAGATTTAGCAAGACTGCCTATGGATCCAAGATTAGGCCGCATGCTACTCCAAGCTAAAAAAGAAAATGCATTAGCTGAGCTTTTAATTATTGTGAGTGCATTAAGTATCCAAGATCCAAGAGAACGACCTTTGGATAAAAAAGCCGAAAGTGAAGCGGCGCAGGTTAGATTCTTTGATGAGAAATCCGATTTTGTATCTTATTTAAAACTTTGGGCATTCTTTGATGAGGCGATTCAGAAGAAGACAACACAAAACAATTTAAGAAAACTTTGTCATGCACATTTCTTGTCTTATCTGAGAATGCGTGAGTGGCGAGATTTGCATGATCAAATTCGAGAACTCATTTTAGATATGAATTATAAAGAGAATGATAAGCCGGCTAATTATGTCCAAATTCACCGATCGATCCTCGCAGGACTTTTAGGAAATATTGGTATCAAAGCACTAGAAGATGATTCATACGTGGGCGCTCGAAATATTGAATTTCACTTGTCCCCAGGATCAAACATTAAGAGGAGAAGGTCGAAATGGGTTATGGCAGCGGATCTTGTCGATACGACAAAACTATATGCGAGAACGGCGGCTGAAATCGATGTGGAATGGATTGAATCTTTAAGCTTACATTTAGTAGAACATCACCATACAGATCCTTATTGGGATACTAAATTATCTAGAGTGAATGCGCATGAAAGAATTACACTCTATGGATTGACGATTGTGCCTAAACGCAATGTGCACTTTGGGCCGATCAATCCAGAAATCGCACGCGAAATATTTATTAGACAAGGCCTGGTCTCAGGGGGTTACGTTTCAAAAGGATTATTTTGGAAACATAATCAAGACCTCATAGAGGAGGTTGAGCTTTTGGAACATAAAGCAAGGCGACTTGATGTGTTAGTTAATGAAGAAGATCTCTTTCAGTTTTATGATGAAAAAATACCGCAGGGTATTATCAATGGTGTGGGATTTGAAGATTGGCGTCGCGAGATAGAGGACAAGCATCCTCAAGTCTTATTCCTCACCAAAGAACTTCTTATGAGGCGGGACGCTAATGAGATCACGGAAGTTCAATACCCAGAAACTTTAAATATCGAAGGCGTCACTATTCCACTCAAATATCGCTTTGAACCCGGACATCCTGATGACGGTGTAACAGCAGTTATATCTGAAATTGATTTTCATCAGCTTGATTTAAATATCATGCAGTGGCTAGTTCCTGGGATGATTCGTGAAAAAATGAATTGTATTTTTAAGTCATTGCCTAAAAATATTCGCACTCAACTTTTTCCACTCACAGATACTGTGACCGAATTCTTAACCCAATACAAAACCCATCACCATTTATTTCAATCGATCAGTGATTTTGTTTTAAAGAAAACAAAAGAACCTTACATGATAGGTGAAGAGGAAATTGAAAGTCTGCCTCGTCATTGTTTTATGAATATTGAAGTAGTGAACCAAAAAAATGAGCTTGTATCGCAAGGTCGTGATTTAAATCTTCTAAAAGGTTCAGTCAAGCCACAAGTGCATGTCAAAAAGAATGATAAGACTAATGCGGTTGAGCGATTTGATTTAAAAAGATGGGATTTCGATGAGTTACCTTATGACATTCTATTAAATACTCATCAAAAAGATTACAAAGGTTTTGTGGCATTATCCGATGATGACGAGGCGGTGTCTATTCGGGTTTTTGTCTCCGAAGAAGAGGCCAAAGTATCTCATCGTCAAGGTGTTTTAAGGTTGCTTAGTTTTGAATTAAAACCACAACTCAAACAGCTTGAAAAAGACTTAAATAAACTTAAAGAAGCCCAGCTTTTTTTAAGAGATATGATTGATGCTGAAGAATTAAAAGGCGATGTGATTGAAATGATTTTAGATACAGCCTTGAACTCCGAAGATTTGATGCCAAGGACTTCAAGTGATTTTATTACACTGATTAAACGTATCAAAAATTTGCTGCCACAAGCTATGAAGGCTATCTTAGACACTATTCATTTGAGTGCTACCCATTACCACCAAATTAAACAATTATTAAAAACGTTAAGTCCCATACAAAAAAGATCAGAATCTATCTTTGTAAGTCGTATGAACTTCTTAATCCATAATGAATTTATTATATCGACACCTTCAGAGATATTTTCACATCTTCCAAGATACTTGAAAGCACTTATGATTCGTATTGAAAAATACCCTTCAAGAGTAGATAAAGATGCAATCATGCAAAAAGATATTGATCGTATTCACCAATTGCTTGGTGAGCGATTAAAACCCTATGTCTCAAAAAAAATGACACCTCCTAAAGCCCTAAAAGATTTTCAATGGCAAATTGAAGAGCTTCATGTGTCATTATTCGCCCAGGATTTGAAAACAGCATATCCTGTGTCACTTAAGCGATTAGAAAAAGCGTTGGATGATATTCCTTTTTATCCATGAGAGACTTATTTAAAAAAATATTTCGTGAAGAAGTGATGGATGATGACATCAGTATTGATGTCAGTGAATCTGAAGGTGTGCGTTCTTTGCATTTTGCATCGCACGCAATCCAAAGTTCAATGCGCTTAAAAAAACCTTATCACTTAGAACTCACTTATACACGGGCGATGATGATGTTTCTTCTCTTTCATGCTCGACCTCGTAAAATTTTATTGATTGGCTTAGGCGGTGCATCTATCCCTAAATTTATTCATCGGTTTTTACCTGATATGAAATCGATTGTGGTTGAGATTCATCGAAAAGTCATTGGTGTGGCGCACCTCATGTTTCATCTTCCCCCTAACGATAAATCACTCAAGGTGATTCACGGCGATGGTATCCCTTTTATGAAAGAACATCCGGAGTCGACTGATATATTAATGATTGATGCTTTTGATCCTGATGGTATCCCGCGTAACTTTAGGAGCCTCTCATTTTTTGATGTATGCAAATCGACTTTACGTAAACATGGTATTTTTGTGATGAACATATGGGCAAGTGATCCTCATTACGATCTTTATATTGACCGCATGCGTCGTGTTTTCGAAGGGCTCATCCTGATCATTCCCACAGGCAAACCAGGTAACCAAATTGTGTTGGGTTTTCATGACATTCCAAAAGAATTGGATGTAAAGACATTACGAGCAAAAGCGAAGTTACTTGAAAAAACTTATGGGCTCGAATTTTTATCATTTTTTAATCAGCTTATGCTTCATAATCACCAAGCATCGAGCATGATTACATTCGATCAATAATTTTTTAAGGTTAAGACATTTGAATTTTCAATTTTTTGCTACTTGTCCACGCGGTCTTGAAGATTTACTAGCAGATGAACTTTTAGCACAGCGTGCATTAAAGATTGTTGTGACTGATGGAGGCGTATCGTTTGAAGGTAGTTTAGACACGATGTATCGCGTCAATTTACATAGTCGAATAGCTACGCGCATTATGTCTCGAGTAGGTCAGGGTAGTTATGCTACTGAAGAAGATATTTATAAAGCGACGTTTAAACTTCATTGGCCTTCATGGTTTAAAGTGAATCAAACGATTCGCGTCAAAGTCACTGGCGTGAAGTGCCCTTTAAAAAGTTTAGACTTTGTGACGCTCCGTATTAAAGATGCTGTGTGTGATCGTTTCCGTGAAGAGGGTGCGTTAAGACCATCAGTAAGTGTCAGAGATCCTGACGTTCGTATTCATGCCTATCTTACACAAGATCAATACCAACTTTATCTAGATACTTCGGGTGCCCCGCTTTATCAAAGAGGATTTCGCGATGTAAGTGTGATCGCACCCTTACGTGAAAACTTAGCGGCTGGCATCATTATGCTGTCC
>Ga0208597_1000859_pt1 | contig 11944 bp, 12 predicted proteins | sample LakMenEpi05May12_FD_150673 | JGI IMG/M metagenome (GOLD analysis project Ga0208597, IMG submission 150673) | Freshwater microbial communities from Lake Mendota, WI - 05MAY2012 deep hole epilimnion (SPAdes) | ecosystem: Environmental > Aquatic > Freshwater > Lake > Epilimnion/Euphotic zone ...
CCGCCAGGTCGCGCTGGCTCATGCCGCGGGCGATCCGGGCGCGGATCAGAATATCCGGCAGATCCGCCAGTCCCTCCGCTTCGAAGGATTTGATGGCGCCCGACTGCAGCGCCTCGTAGTCCCCGACCTCGTCTTGAAGTTCGGCGACCTGGCTTTCCAGGCCGGCGACCTGGGCGCGCCTGAGCATCGGATGCACACCGTCGTTCGAAGCCTGAAGCGCGGCGATCTCGCCCGCGAGACGGTCAATGGTTGAGCGCGCGGAGCGGTATTGCTTTTCGTTGGTGATCATTGAACCGCTCCCTCTACTGCGGTGAGCGTCAGCCGGATAATGCCCTTCGGCAAATCCGTGGTCTTTTCCTTCTGGAAGAACGGCAGCAGGCCCGGTTGGTGGGGAAGCTGCACTAAAAACATCTCTCCAAAATACTTAGCCTTTTGCGCCGCGCGCTTGTTGTCGAAGTCCAGCAGGACGGGATCAAGGGCTGTGGGGTCGACGCCATCGAGGTCCCAAATCCCATCGAAGTCGCCGGGATGCGGCTTGGCGGTGATGAAACTGCCATCGAGGAACACGGTCCGGCAGCCAGCGCGCGCCAGCGCCTCGACCACCCTGCGGAAGCCTCCGAACAGCCATTGGCGATGCGGTGTTGTGGCGAAGCGCTGCTCGATCTCGTCGAGTGTCGCATCGTGAACGCCAGCCGGGAGAACTGGCCAGGGCGCCGCGCCGCCAAGATCTATAAGCTGAGGAATCATTGAACACAACAATATCATTGTGTATGACGATTTGTCAAACTCGCCGCCCGCTGGGAGGATGCGGCAAGGGTTTGGACCGGGAGCGCTGACCTATCTTTCGCCGAAGGGATGCTTCCCGTATTTCCGCAGGAGGTCGTCGAAGGCCTCGCCCATCAGGGCCTGCAGCGTCGCGCTCTGTTCCACGGCGAGCAGGTGGAGAGCCCGGCTCATCTCGGTGCTGAAATGGCCGCTCACGACCTTCTTTCCGGCTCGGGCCGCGGTTTTGGACTGGGCCATTGCGGCGGTCTCGACCCCTGGCGCGGAGGGAGGTTCGCGTCGCCTGCCCTGGGCGGATTTGATGGCGGCGAACCGGCTCACGGCACCGATCCAGCCGGCTGAGTCTCGCGCCTGGTGGACGTGTAGAGTTGTGTGCGCGTCCACCGCCAGAGGGCGTCAATCTCGGCGGCGGCCTTGCCGTCGGCGGCGAGCTCTCCGGCGCTGCGGCCCGAGGCCGTGGCGTGGTGGAATGCTGCACGTTCAGGAATGGTCACGGGCGCGATCGGAATCTGGAAAGCCTCGCGAACCAGCTCGGCGGCGTCTCGATAAACGAGAGGCGCGTTGGGCGGTCCGGCGTTGAAGACCACGAACGCCGGCTTGCCGCTGGAGCGAACGAGCTCACTGGTGGCCTCGATCGCCGCAAGGTCGAAGGCCCTCGGTCGGCAGGGGACCAAGATCAGGTCGGCCAGTTTCGCCGCCTGTCGCGCCATGGCGTCTGCATGGGGCGGCGTGTCGATCAGCACCACCTCGGCGCCGAGCTCCTGAGACTTCTGAAGCTTGCCGGCCAGGAGAGATGGCGCGCCGCAGTCGACGACTTCCGGGTCTTTGCCGCCCCGCCAGGCGCTCCATTGGCTTGCGGTGGCCTGAGGGTCGGTATCGACCAGCAGCGCGACATGATCGACCGCCGCGGCGGTCGCCAGATGGACGGCCAGGGTAGTCTTCCCGGCGCCGCCCTTCTGGCTGATGATCGCGATCGTGTGCATGTCGCCCCCTCGACCCGTCCACGTGTGGACACCGAAGGGGCCCGGGTCCGCCGCCTGGTAACTCGGATCAGAGCGCCATGGGCGGCGAGGGTCGATAGGTAACTCCACCCTCTGGCGGTGCTCGCGCGTGACCTCAGGCGGCCTTCTTCTGCGCCTTGGCAGTCAGCAGCCTGGTCACCCAGGTATTCCACCTCTTCATGCCCTCGCGCTTTTCCGGCATGTAGTTCCAGCGGTCGTAGCTCTTCGAGCTGACGTCTTGCAGCGTGTGGTTCTGCAGACGGTCGCGAATTTCCTTCGAGATACCCGCCTTTCCGGCCAGGGTCTTCCAGGTTCGCCTCAGGTCACGATTGGTGACGATGGGGATCACGCCCCGGTCGCGCTGCCGCCACATGAAGCTGTAGAGCGTCGACGCCCTGACGGGCAAAGTCGGGTCCATCGCCGACGGGAAGAACCACCCGTGTTCATTGGGCTTGATGGACTCGATCAGCTCGGCGGCGATGGCCGGGACGGGAATGGCGTGCGGCTTGCCGTTCTTGGTCTTCGACCAGTCGATGATCCGCTCCTTGGCATCCCACTGGTCCTTGTGGAGCTGGGCGATCTCCTCGACCCGCTGGCCGGTCAGCATCAGCAGGCGAACGGCGCGGGTGTAGGGCGGATGCACGGGCGTATCGGGGCATTCGAGCCAGCGGTAGAGCCGGACGAATTCCGGTTCGTTCAGCCAGCGGCTGCCCACGGTCTTCGGCTCGGTCGGAATGCCGGCCGCGGGGTTCATGACCAGCCGGAACCGGCGCGGCGCTGTGCTGCGGTAGTCATGCTCCGCTTTTAGGCCCCAGGAGAAGGCAGCCCGCACCGTGCTGCGCATATGGTCTGCGAACGACCGGCGGCCGCGCTCATAGACCGGGCGGATCGCGCCGATGATGTCCTCTGCGGTGATCTCGCGGGCCGGACGGTTGCGGCCGATGACCTCGGCCAGCTTGCCGAGGACGTACTCGACGTTGTCCCAGGAGGGCTTTCCGGCCGCCTTGAGGCTCTCGACGTAAGCGGCGAACAGATCGGCCACCGTGCCGGGACGGGTATCGCCAGCGACCTTGATGCTTGAGCCCTTCTGGATCACATCGGCGAAGTCGCGCTTGAACACCTCACGCGCCTCGGCCAGAGGCATCGCCGGATAGTCGCCGATCTTGGACTTGGTCCGCTTTCCGTCGCGCCACTGCTGCGCCATCCAGACGGCGGTGACGCGCGTCGGCATGGGCTTTAGGATCAGGGTCAGCCGTCCGACGCCGCGTCCCTCGCCATCTGAAAGCGTCTCTTCCTTCCGCGTGCGACCAACACGTTTGATTGCCGCCTGAACCGCGCTGTCAGTGAGGGTCGCCATCGGGATCTCCGGGCCGCTAGATGGGGACGGCAAGGGGGCTGCTACTGGGGTCGGTTAGCTCGAAATGACCCAACACTCGGACCGAAACCGTCCCCAGTCAATATGCCAGAAAATCCCGTTTATTCAATGTGCTTAGGCGTGACCGATCGTGATCGAAACAGGCTGAGAGGGGTGGTTGTGCAGCAGGATCACCGCGCTGGCGGAGAGTTCGAGCGCCCGGCGCATGATCTCCCGCGGATAGACCGGGACGTGGTCCACGGTGCCGGCGCCCATGAGCTCGTCGGCGATGAGCTGGTTCTTCTTGTCGAGGAACAGCACGCGGAACTGCTCGCGCCCCTCATGGGCGAGGCTGACCCGCACATAGTCGAGGAGGGCGGTCCAGGAGCTGATCACCGGGCGCTTCTTCACCTCGGCGCGGGCGAGGCGCTGGGCGGTTTCGTGGGCGAGCTTCAGATCAAGCGCGGCGGCCTCGCCCACCCCCGCCACGGCGCGCAGTTCCGGCAGGCTGGCGCTGAGCACAGCCGCGAGAGACCCGAACCTGGCCATCAAGGCCTTGGCCAGCGGCTTCACATCGCCCCTCGGGAAGGTGCGGAAGAGATAGAGCTCCAAGAGCTCATAGTCCGGCAGGGCGCCGAGGCCCGCCGACAGCGCCCGCTCGCGCAGGCGCGCGCGATGGCCGAGGTGGTGCGGTCGATCAGCGTCGCGCTCGGCCACCCCGTCCACCATGTCGAGACTCAGGTCTCGATGGGCGGCTTAAAGAGGCCCGCCGGGGAAAGGGTGAACACCTCCGCCCCCGTGTCGGTGACGGCGATGGAGTGCTCGCACTGGGCCGACAAGGACTTGTCGCGGGTCACCGCAGTCCAGCCGTCGGAGAGCACCTTCACCTCCTTGCGGCCGAGATTGACCATGGGCTCGATGGTGAAGAACATGCCGGGCTTCAGCTCGTCCCCCGTGCCGGGGCGGCCGAAGTGCAGCACCGTGGGGTTGTCGTGGAACACTCGCCCCACGCCATGGCCGCAGAAGTCCTGCACCACCGAACAGCGCTGGGCCTCGACATAGCTCTGGATGGCGTGGCCGATGTCGCCCAGCCGCGCACCGGGCTTCACCGCGGCGATGCCGCGCTCCAGGGCCTCATAGGTGACGTCGACGAGCCGTTTGGCCCTCGGCGAGATCTTGCCCACGCCGAACATGCGGCTGGTGTCGCCGTACCAGCCGTCGAGGAACATGGTCACGTCGATATTGACGATGTCGCCTTCGCGTAAGGATCGCGGGCCCGGAATGCCGTGGCACACCACGTGGTTCACCGAGGTGCAGACGGTCTTGCCATAGCCGCGATAGAAGAGGCAGGCCGGCAGGGCGCCGTTGTCGAGGGTGAACTCGCGCACCAGATCGTCCAGATATTCGGTGGTCACGCCCGGCTGCACGTGCGGGGTCAGCATGTCGAGGCATTCGGCGGCCAGGCGCCCGGCCTTGCGCATGCCTTCGAAGTCTTCCGCCTTGTGCAGCTTGATCGCGCCGCGGACCGGCAGGTCCTCGAGCATCAGATCGCCGTGGGTCATCATATAATCCTCGCGCGGGCCGCCCGATTTGCGAGCCTGTCGCACCTATAGAGTGTCACGCCAGAGATAGGCTTGAAAGGGCTTCAGGGAAAGGGCGGGAATTTCGGACGAAAGTCGCGCGGGGCGTAGCCGAAGTCGCGCTTGGCCGGTTCGGCGTCGAACACCAGGTCCTCGGCCATGCGCGCGCCCATGGCCGCCGTGGCCCCGGGCAGGAGGGGCTTGGCGAGGGCGAAGGCCGCGCTCCAGACGGCGGGCGGGGCGGAGAGGATGCGCGGCGACCGGCCGAGGGCTTCGAAGATGCGCTGGCACATTTCCTTATAGGTGAGGGTCTCGCCGCCAGGCAGATCATAAGCCCGGTTGAACGCGGCGGGGGTCTCAAGGGCCGCAAGCGCCGCGGCGGCGAGGTCGTCGGCGTGCACGGGCTGGCGCCGCCCCTGCCCATCGCCGGAGAGGGGCAGGACCCCGAAGCGGCGGATGAGCCTGGCGAGGCGCGAGACGTTCTGATCCTCCCCCTCGGCATAGATCAGGGTGGGCCGAAGAAGGGTCCAGGCGATGCCCCGCTGGGTGCAGAAGGTGATCACCTCGTCCTCGGCCTTCGCGAGCTTGTCGGCCACCGCTCGCTCCTCGGGGACAGGCGAAGCGGCCTTGGTGAAGCGGCTGGTGGAGGAGAAGGCCACCAGGCGCTCGAGCCCCTTGTCGGCCAGCACGGGGAGGGCGGCGGGCAGCAGCCAGATCGGGGCGAGGCTGGTCATGCGGCGGATCGGCGGCAGGACCTCGGCCAGGGCCTGGCCTTGCGTCAAATCCGCCCGCACCTCGCCGCCCCGACGGCTTAGCGCCAGGGAGCGAAGCCCCGCGGCCCGCGCCCGCGACAACAGGAAGCGGCCGATCAGGCTGGTGGCGCCGGCCACAAGCACGTCGTTCTCAGGTGAATTCCGGCCAAGGTTCTCGTTCATCGGCGGATCAGCATGCGCATGCAGACTGTTTGCCATGGATCGGGACGCGATGGCGCCGCCTTTGCGAGGATGAGTTGAATTGAGGGGCCTGCGCCCCGTTCTGACACGAATTGTGGGCTCATGTGCGCCCTGGTTGAGGAGACGCGTCAATGGATTCCGAGGTCGTGGTCTCCGCCGCCGCCCGCGCCGCCGCCCTGTGGAGCGGGCTGAACCTGTTTCTCTATCTGGTGCTGGCCGTGCTGGTCACCCGTCAGCGCCAGCGGCACCACGTGCTGATCGGCGACGGCGACCTGGTGGAGCTGGCCCGGCCCATGCGCGCCTTCGGCAATGCTTCTGAATATGTGCCGGCGGCCCTGCTGGTGCTGGCCCTCCTGGCCATGCTGGGCGCCCATCCCCTGGTGGTGCACGGCATGGGCGCGCTTCTGCTGGTCGCTCGCGTGCTGCACGGGGTGGGGCTGTCCAACAACGAAGGGGTCTCGTTCGGCCGCACTTCGGGCGCGGTGCTCACCTGGCTCTATTACCTTTTGTCGAGCGCCCTCTTGATCTTCTACTGCCTGCCGTAGGGGCTCAAAATCAGGATCGTCATCCTAGGCCCTGTGCCTAGGACCCACCTCTCCGCACTGCCGGGCTAGCCGGACAGGATCGTGCGACGGAAGCGTAGGTCCTCGGGACAAGAGCCCGAGGATGACGGATGGAGGGGGTGAGGCCTGCGGACGACGGCGTTTGGATGCCAGCGGCATGGGCGCCCACCGTCGGCCCAGGGATATTCCTAGTCCATTGGTGCAATGGGCGACCGATTCTTGCTCTCGGTCTTGACGCAGCCGCAATGATTTGGCGTTAAACGCCGCCTTTCAGCGGTTCCGCAACGTCAAGACAGGATCGGCCATGCCCGACAAGCAGCTTCTTCATCTGGTCATCGGCGGCGAGCTCACGGAAGTGGACGGCGTCAGCTTCCGCGACCTTTCCAAGGTGGATTTCGTCGGCGCCTTCCCGAACTACGCCGAGGCCTACGCCGCCTGGAAGTCCCGCGCCCAGGCCACGGTGGACAACGCCCTGATGCGCTACTTCGTGGTGCACGCGCACAAGCTCATCGACCCCAACCCCACCGAAGTCGACAAGTACTAAGTCGCCCAGGGGCCTCTGCATCGGGTCCTCTGGATCGGCGGACCGCAACAGTGCTACCTCCCTGGCCTTGAGGATCAGGGAGCGGCTGCGGCCGATACGTCATGAAGACCAGGGCCGCGGTGGCGTTCGAAGCCAAGACCCCGCTCGAAATCGTCGAGGTGGACCTGGAAGGCCCGCGCCGGGGCGAGGTGCTGGTGGAGATCAAGGCCACCGGCGTCTGCCACACTGACGCCTACACCCTGGACGGGCTCGATTCCGAAGGCCTGTTTCCCTCCATCCTCGGCCATGAGGGCGCGGGCGTGGTGGTGGAGGTGGGCCCGGGCGTGGAGAGCGTCGCGGTGGGCGACCACGTGATCCCGCTCTACACGCCGGAATGCCGCCAGTGCAAAAGCTGCCTGTCGCGCAAGACCAACCTCTGCACCTCCATCCGCGCCACCCAGGGCAAGGGCCTGATGCCGGACGGGACGAGCCGCTTCTCCTACAAGGGCCGGACGCTGCACCACTATATGGGCTGCTCCACCTTCGCCAATCACACGGTGCTGCCCGAGATCGCGGTGGCCAAGATCCGCAAGGACGCCCCCTTCGACAAGGCCTGCTACATCGGCTGCGGCGTCACCACCGGCGTCGGGGCGGTGGTGAACACGGCCAAGGTCGAGCCGGGCGCCAACTGCATCGTGTTCGGTCTCGGCGGCATCGGCCTCAATGTGGTGCAGGGCCTGAAGCTGGTGGGCGCCGACATGATCGTGGGCGTGGACGTGAACGACGCCAAGGCCGACTGGGGCCGCCAGTTCGGCATGACCCACTTCGTCAATCCGAAGACCGTCGAAGGCGACCTCGCCGCGCATCTCACAGCCCTCACCGGCGGCGGGGCCGACTACACCTTCGACTGCACCGGCAATGTGCAGGTCATGCGCACGGCGCTGGAGGCCTGCCATCGCGGCTGGGGCGAGAGCATCATCATCGGCGTGGCCGAGGCCGGGCGCGAGATCGCCACCCGCCCGTTCCAGCTGGTCACCGGCCGGGTGTGGCGCGGCTCGGCCTTCGGCGGGGCCAGGGGCCGCACTGACGTGCCCAAGATCGTCGACTGGTACATGGACGGCAAGATCGCCATCGACCCGATGATCACCCACACCCTGCCGCTGGAGCGCATCAACGAGGCCTTCGACCTCATGCACGCCGGAGAGAGCATCCGCAGCGTCATCGTCTATTGAGCCCGGGTCTACTGAGGCCTGCTGACGGGCCTCAGTCCACCAGCTTGCGCATGAGATAGGTGAACTCCAGCGCCTGGAACTGGGCGGTCTGGCGCGGGTCGGCGGTGGCCGAGTGGCCGCCCTCGGTGTCCTCGTAGAACAGATAGGGCTTGCCGAATTCGGCCAGGCGGGCGGCGAACTTGCGCGCCTGCTGCGGGCCCACCCGATCATCCTTGGTCACGGTGAAGATGAAGGGCTCGGGATAGTCGGCGGTGGGGCGCAGGGCGTTGTAGGGCGACAGCTTGGCCAGGAAGGCCCGCTCCTCCGGCACGCTCACCGAGCCGTATTCGGCCACCCAGGAGGCGCCGGCCGCCAGCTGCTCGTAGCGCAGCATGTCCAGCAGCGGCACGCCGATGATCACCGCATGCCACAGCTCCGGATGCTGGGTGAACTGCACCCCCATGAGGAGCCCGCCATTGGAGCGGCCTCGAATGCCGAACCGGCGCGGCGAGGTGAAGCCGCGGGCGAACAGGTCCCGCGCCACCGCGGTGTGGTCGTCATAGATGATCTGGCGCTTGGTCTTCAGTCCCGCCTCATGCCAGGCCGGTCCGAACTCGCCCCCGCCGCGGATATTGGCGATGACGTAGGCCCCGCCCTGTTCCAGCCACAGCTTGCCGATGGCCCCGAGATAGGCCGGGGTCTGGGACAGCTGGAAGCCGCCATAGGCGAACATCAGGGTCGGGGTCGAGCCGTCGCGCTTCAGATCCTTCTTGTGCACCACGAAGTAGGGGATCTTCACCCCGTCGCTGGAGGCGGCCTCGAACTGCTCCACCACGAGGTCCTTGGCCTCGAACTGCGGCGGCAGGGCCTTCACCGGCGCGACGGCGCCCGAGGCGGTCTCGGCGAGATAGAGGGTAGGCGGGGCGATGAAGCTGGCGGCCTGGATAAAGGCCTGATCGCTGCGATTCGAGGTCGCCACGAGGCTCAGGGTGGCGTTGTCCGGCAGGGCCAGAGAACGCCCGGCCCATTTACCATCCGCGCCGAGATGAAAGGCGCTCACCCGTCCGCGCACATTGTCGAGATAGTCCACCAGCACCTCGGTGCGGGTGACCGTCACCTCCTGCACGCCCTGGCGCGGCGAGGGGGCGAAGATCAGGGTCGGCTTCAGGTGATCCGGATCGACCTTCAGCTCGGCCAGTTTCAGCGACACCACCGAGCCGGCCTTGAAGCTCGGCCCGCCGGGCGCGGGCGTCCAGTCCGTATCGAGGCCCACCACCGCCTCGCCCTTCGCCAACCCTTCCAGCCTCGCCTTGGTGGGCAGGGCCACCCGGCGCACGCCGTGGTCGGTGAGGAGATAGGTCTCGGCGTCGAAGAACTTCACGCCGCGCCGGATCAGGGGCAGGGCGTGGCCGAAGCCGTCATGCTCCACCACCGCCGAGGTGGCGAGCTGGTCGCTCTCCGCGCCACGGAACACTTCCTTGGCCTGGTCGAGGCTCTGGCCGCGGGCGAGGGTCTTCACCACGAAGGCGTAGCCGGACTTGGTCAGCGTGCCCGGTCCCCAGTCGCGCGACACGGCCACATGATCGCGGTCGAGCCAGGTCACGCTCTGCTTGGCCTTGGGAAAGGTGAAGCCGCCGTCGACGAAGCGCCTGGTCTTGAGGTCGAACTCGCGCACCGTCACTGCGTCCTCGCCCCCGTCGGAGAGGCTGATGAGGCAGTAGCGCTCGTTCGGCTGCAGGCAGTGGGCGCCGTGGAAGAACCAGCTCTTGCCCTCCGCCTTGCCGAGGGCGTCGAGGTCGAGCACCGTCTCCCATTGCGGCGAAGCGCTGCGGTAACTGGCGAGGCTGGTGCGCCGCCAGACCCCGTGCTTGTGTTCGCCGTCCTGCCAGGTGTTGTAGATCTGGCCGGCGAGGAAGCTCGGCTGCGGGATGCGGTCCTTGGTCTCGGCGATCTTCAGCGCCGCCGCATAGGCCCCGGCGTAGCGCGGGTCCTTCTCCAGCACGGAAAGGGTCTTGGCGTCCTCGGCCTTGACCCAGTCCATGGCCTTTTGACCGCGCACGTCCTCCAGCCAGAGATAGGGGTCGGGCTGTTCGGGAACCGTCTCGGCGGCGAGGCTTAAGGCGGGGGCGAGGGCGAAGAGCGCGGCGAGGAGAAGGCGGCGCATCAGCTTATTTCTCCAGGGCGAGGTCGATGAACTGGCCCACGTCGGCGCGCAGCTTCTTCAGCGCCTCGGGGTTCAGATAGACCATGTGTCCGGACGGGTAATAGGCGAAGTGCAGATGGCCCCGCAGCGAGGCGTCGATGGGCATGTGCTTCAAGTCATACTCGGTGCCGAAGAAGGGCGTGGCCATGTCGTACCAGCCATTCAACGAAAAGACGTGCAGGTGCGGGTTCTGGCGCATGGCGGCAGCCAGATCGAGGGCCGTGTCCGGGACGTTCTGGGCGAAATTGGAGCCCGGCGGCTTGTGATGCCAATCCCAGCTGCGGTTGGCGTCGGGGGCGGAGGGCCGGTAGGGCATGTCGGTGCGATAGTCGAGCTCGCTCGCCAGATAGCCGTGCAGCATGGAGATGAAGGCCGGCGTGATGGAGGTGGAGGAGGGGTCGGTCTGCGGGCTTTCTCCGGCGGCGTCTGTATCGATGCCCTCGAAGCGGGAATCGTAGCGGCCGATCACCCGCCGCTCGCTGCGCAGGAGCTCCTTGCGGAAGCGGCTGAGATCAAGCCGCAGGTCCGCCTCGCGCAGATAGGTCTCCGACACGCCGGTGTAGTAGGCGAGCTTCTTGGCTACCTGATCCGCTTCGGCGGGGGAGAGGTCGGCGCCCTTGGCCATGGCCGACAGGTAGGGGCCCTGCGCCCAGGCCCGCGCCTCGGCCAGGAAGGCCGGCAGGTCGGCGGGCTTGTTGGGGATCTTGTCGTGATACCAGGCCGCCGCCGCATAGGTGGGCAGATAGGTCATGAACACGTGGTCGAGGCCCGGCGAGCGGGCGTTGTAGTTCAGGATCGAGGACAGCAGGAACACGCCGTTGAGGCCGACGCCGCGCTCCTCCAGCTGATAGGCGAGGGCGCCGGAGCGCAGGGTGCCGTAGCTCTCGCCGAACAGGAACTTGGGCGAATTCCAGCGATTGTTGAGGTCGAGGTAACGGATCACCGTGCGGGCGAAGGCGTCGGCGTCGCCGTCCACGCCATAGAAGCGCTCGGCCTTGGCCTCGCCCACCGGCCGCGAATAGCCCGCCCCCATGGCGTCGATGAACACGAGGTCGGCCTTGTCGAGCAGGGTCTGATCGTTGACGCCGAAATTATAGGGCGCCGGGGCGATGGCCTCGGGCGAGGTCACCTTCACCCGATAGGGTCCGAACGAGCCCATGTGCAGCCAAAGCGAAGCCGAACCCGGTCCGCCATTGTAGAAGAACACCACCGGCCGGTTCGGCCCCTTGGCGGTGTAGGCCGTGTAGAACATCGAGCCGATAGGCTTGCCCTCGTCGTCGCGGAGGGTGAGCGTGCCGGCCGTGGCCTCATAGTCGATGGTCTTGCCGTTCACGGTGATGGCGTGATGGGTGACGTGCTTCTGCTCCACCGCGCTGGCCGCGGCGGTGTCGGCGTCAGATTTGTGCGGCTTGGCGGCCTCGGCGCTCGCCTCCTCGGCGGGCTTGGCCGGCGGTGCGGCGAAGGCGCCCAGGGGCGCGGAGAGGGCGAGACTCATCAGACCGGCGAGGGCCAGGGACGACAGGCGCATCAACGAAATTTCCCACTTGCGGCGTAATCGCAGGGGGACAGGTTGGCGCCGCTGTCCCACGCTCGTCAATGTGGCGTCGGCAAAGATTTTGCGCGGCGATTGCTGATTTCCGGACGAATTTGCCGAGAGCGTGCGCCAATGGCGAAGGTGCAACCATTCGGTGGGATCGCGGCGGCCCGAGCGCATTGGACGGAGCGGCTGAGGCGTCACCCTGCCTTGCGCGAGAGCGGCAGGTCCAGCTCCAC
>Ga0208597_1000860_pt1 | contig 11921 bp, 11 predicted proteins | sample LakMenEpi05May12_FD_150673 | JGI IMG/M metagenome (GOLD analysis project Ga0208597, IMG submission 150673) | Freshwater microbial communities from Lake Mendota, WI - 05MAY2012 deep hole epilimnion (SPAdes) | ecosystem: Environmental > Aquatic > Freshwater > Lake > Epilimnion/Euphotic zone ...
GCTCCACCTTCATGGCCGAGATGGTGGAGACCGCCGCCATCCTCACCCAGGCGACGCCGAGGAGCTTCGTCATTCTCGATGAGATCGGCCGTGGCACCGCCACCTATGACGGTCTAGCCATCGCTTGGGCGGTGGCCGAGGCCCTCCACAACGTCAACCGTTGCCGTGCTCTCTTCGCCACCCACTATCACGAGCTGGCCAAGCTTGAAGGGCGTCTCGCCTACCTCGCCAACGTCTCCATGCGGGCCAAGGAATGGAACGGCGACCTCGTTTTCCTGCACGAAGCGGGGCCCGGCGCGGCGGACCGCTCCTACGGCGTGCAGGTGGCCAAGCTCGCCGGCGTGCCGCCCCTGGTGGTGGCTCGAGCGCGGGAAGTTCTGGAGCGGCTGGAGAAAGATCCTGCTTCTCCCGGGCGGCTGGACGACCTTCCCCTGTTCGCCGCTCAGCCGGTGCGCATCGAGGCGCCCGCGAAACCGTCCAAGGCCGAGGCCCTGCTGCGCGAGATCGATCCGGATGCGCTCAGCCCCCGCGAGGCGCTGGAGGCGCTCTACAGGTTGAAAAACCTGACTGAAGACGGCGCCAACTAATCCAGTTTAAGTGACGCTTTTACGAGCAGCGCTTATATAGGCGCCATGTCCCGCCTCCGCCCTACCCGCATTGAGTATGTCGTCGATGGCGCGCGCCTCAGGGCGCAGCTCACCGCCGCCGCGCTGGACGCTCTGGGCGACGAGGCCGAACAGCGCCGCCGCGCCCTGGAGGTGCTGCGCGCCGCTTTGTTCCGCGGTCGCATGATCGCCAAGGAGCGCCTGGAGAACGGGGCCGGCGGCATCGAGACCGCCCGGCTGAATTCCCGGGTGGCCGATGAGGTCATCACCGCCCTCTATGATTTCACCACCGTGCACGTGTTCCGCGCCCGCAATCCCACCGAGGGCGAGCGATTGGCCCTGATGGCCATGGGCGGCTACGGTCGCGGGGCGCTGGCGCCCTTCTCCGACGTCGATCTCCTGTTCCTGCGGCCGTACAAGCAGACCCCGCACGTGGAAAGCGTCATCGAGTACATGCTCTATGCGCTGTGGGATCTCGGCTTCAAGGTCGGTCACGCCTCGCGCACCATCGACGACTGCGTGAAGCTGTCGCGCACCGACTTCACCATCCGCACGGCGCTGTTGGAGACGCGGCTTCTCGCCGGGGACGCCGAGCTCGCCCGGGAGTTCAAGCAGCGCTTCCGCAAGGAGGTGATGGAGGGCACGGGCCCGGAATTCGTCGCCGCCAAGCTCAAGGAGCGCGACGACCGTCACACCCGCGCCGGCGCCTCGCGCTACCTTGTCGAGCCCAATCTAAAGGAGGGCAAGGGCGGATTGCGCGATCTCAACACCCTGTTCTGGATCGCCCAGTATCTGCATCCCTCGGATACGCCCAGCGAGCTGGTGCGGCTGGAAGCCTTTACGGGCCGCGAGCTGAAGGCCTTCATCCGCGCCTTCGACTTTCTCTGGGCGGTGCGCGCGCACCTGCATTACGCCACCGGACGACCGGAGGAGCGCCTCACCTTCGATTTGCAGCCGGAAATCGCCCGACGCATGGGCTATGTGGACAAGACAGCTCAGGGCTCGGAAGCGGCTATTGAGCCGGCGGTGGAACGGTTCATGCGCCGCTACTTCCTCATCGCCCGGGAAGTGGGCGTGCTGACGCGGGTGTTCTGCGCCCAGCTGGAAGATCAGCAAGCCAAGAAACGCCCGGCTGGTCTGTCGCGCTTTCTACCCGGCTTGCTGCGCGGGTCTCGGCGACCGCTGGAGGCCGGGTTCCATGTCGACGGCGGACGGCTCACCGTGGAAGGACCTGGCGAGTTCGGGCGTGATCCTGTGCAGCTCTTACGGTTGTTCAAGTTGGCGGACCAGCGCAATCTTGACCTGCACCCCGACGCCTACGCCTGGGTGAACCGATCGTTGAACCTGATTACGCCGAAACTTCGGCGCGACCCGCAGGCGGCGGGCGTGTTCCTGGATATTCTCACCCGCGGCCGGGATACCTATCGCGCTCTGACGCTGATGAATGAGTCCGGCGTGCTCGGCCGTTACCTGCCGGAGTTCGGGCACATCGTGGCCCAGATGCAGTTCAACATGTACCACTCCTACACCGTGGACGAGCATACGCTACGGGCAGTAGGGGCGGTGGCGGCCATGCGGTCCGGGGATCTCGCCGACGAGCTCGGCGGCGACCTTGCTCGTCTTGTGGCCCCGCTGATTGAGGACTGGGAATCGGTGTTCCTCGCCATGCTGCTGCACGATACCGGCAAGGGCGGCCAGGGCGGTCAGTCCCTGGCTGGGGCTCGAGCGGCGCGATCCGCCTGCGAACGCCTCAACCTGCCGGCCGAGCAGATCAGCTTGGTGGTCTGGCTGGTGGAGCACCACCTGGTCATGTCGGACTACGCCCAGAAGCGCGACGTGGCCGATCCCAGGACCGTGTCGGATTTCGTAGAGATCATGGAGCGGCCGGAGCGGATGCGCCAGCTGCTCATCCTCACTATCGCCGACATCCAGGCGGTGGGGCCAGGCGTTTGGAACGGCTGGAAGGGCCAGCTGCTGCGTGAGCTCTATCTCGCCGCCGAGGCCGTGTTTCGCGGCGGTCGCGGGCCCGATCTCGCCAACCTGTTCCGCCTTCGCCAGGTGGAGCTGGCGATGCAGTCTCGACGCCAATTCATCAGCGCTGCGAGCGAGGGAACGAGCCCGTCGCGGGAGCAGTGGGCGTCGGAGATGGAGGACGCCTATTTCAACGCGTTCGGCGACGAGGACCACCAGGACCACTATCTGCTTAGCCGACGCGCCGGGGAGCAGGGCGGGGCCGCGGCGCGCGAACGATTGGCGCCCGGCGGCCTGGTGACCGAAGTGGCGGTGGCGGCGCGGGACCGACGCGGCCTGTTCGCCGATTTGGCGGGCGTCTTGGCCGCCTATGGCGCCAACGTGGTGGGCGCGCGCATCTACACCTCCAGTGCGGGCAAGGTCTTGGACGTGTTTCTGGTCCAGGACGCGCTTGGGTCCGCCTACGGCTATGAAAACCCAGAGGCGCGCGCGCGCCTCGTCAAGGCGCTGGAGGCGGCGGCCTTGGGCGAGTGGACCCGGGGCGATTCGACCAAGCCGGTCGATCTCGGTCGGGCGGCGGCTTTCGCGGTCGCGCCGTCCGTCACCGTGGACAACGAAGCCTCGGAGTCCTGCACCGTGGTGGAGGTTTCCGGGCGCGACCGGCCGGGCCTTCTTGAGTCCCTCGCCCGCGCACTGACAGAAGCCGGACTGTCCCTGCAATCGGCGCACGTGGACTGCTACGGCGAACGCGCGGTGGACGCCTTCTATGTCGCTGACGCCAACGGCGGTAAATTGGTGGAAACGCCGCGCATCAGCGCCTTGCGCGACATCTTGACGTCCATTCTGGAAGACGCCGAGCCGGAGCCTGTCCGGGCCCGGCCGCGACGCTTGCGCGCCCGGGCCAGTTCTGCACGTTAGGTCACGAGAGGCAGAGCGAGCGTGTCACTTGATCTAGAACACGCCGACCCGTGCGAGTGGCGGCGAGGCCCGACGAATCAATCTTGATCAATTGAAGCTCGGCCAGCTCCGCGACCTCTAGGGAGCTGGGCGTAAGGTCGAGCGGGACGAGGTCCAGCCAGGGAATGGGCGCGTCGATGCGCAGGCCCATCAATAGCCGCTCAGTGGCGGCCTGTTGCGGCGAAAGCGCCTCGCGCGCCGTCCAGCCGAACCCGGTGGCGGCCACTTGATCAATGTAGTCTTGCGGTTTCGCGGCGGTTTCAGTCGCCAGCCGTCGCCCGTCGAGGGTCAGCCGGCCATGAGCGCCGGGCCCCGCGCCGACATAGTCCTCGCCCCGCCAATAGGCGAGATTGTGCCGGCTCTGCGCCGCCGCCCCGCGCGCATGGTTGGACACTTCGTAGGCGTCGAATCCCTCCTGGCCCAACACGTCCTGGGTGACCTCATAGAGTTCCGCCGCTCTGGTGTCGTCTGGCGGGACCAGCCGACCGCGGTTGACGGCGCGGTCGAAAGCGGTGCCGGCTTCGATGGTCAGCTGATAGGGCGAGACGTGCTCCACCCCAAGGTTCGCAACCGTACGCAGGGCCCCGGCCCAGGCGTCGGCCGTCTGGTCCGGAAGGGCGTAGATCAGGTCGATGGACACCCGCCGCACGGCCTTGACCGCTTGGCCCACCGCATGCCGGGCCGTCCTGGCGTCATGATTGCGGAACAGCAGCTTCAGCTCGGCGTCGTCGAAGGACTGCACCCCCAAGGACAGCCGGTTCACCCCCGCCCGCGCCAAGTCCTCAAAGCGGCCCGCCTCGGCGTCGGTGGGATTGGCCTCCAGCGACACTTCCAGATCGTCAACCGGGGACCAGAGCTCCGTCGCTTCGCGCAATAACCGCTCCACGGCGCGGCGGTCCATCAGGGAAGGCGTGCCGCCGCCGAAGAACACCGAGACGAGCTGACGTTCGCCAGTGAGCGTCCGCTGGGCGCGCAAATCCGCGACCATGGCTTCCACCAGCTGCGCCTGCTCCTCCACCCGGCCACGATCACGCACCACGTTGAAGTCGCAATAGGGGCAGATGCGGGCACAATAGGGCCAGTGCAGATAGACGGCGAGCGGGGCTAGGCCGCTCAAAAGAGCGCCGCCTTCAGGGCTTCAAAGGCCCGCGCCCGGTGGCTGATGGCGTTCTTTCGCACTGGATCCATCTCGCCGAAGGTCAGGCTTTCCCCGTCGGCGACGAAGATCGGGTCATATCCAAATCCGCGCGACCCGCGGCCGGGGAACACCAGCTGGCCGTGCACCTCGCCCTGCACCGCGACCACCGGGCCCTTGGGCCAGGCCACCGCCAAGGCGCAGGCGAAATAGGCTCGATGATCCGAAGAGTTCCGCTCAGCTAGAGCCGCCTCCACCCTCGCCATGGCGTGGACGAAATCCCGCGGCGCGCCCGGCGCGACCTCGGCCCACCGCGCCGACAAGACGCCCGGCTCGCCACCCAGTCCTTGCACGCAAAGTCCTGAATCATCGGCGATGGCGATAAGGCCGGAGGCGTCCGCCGCCGTGCGCGCCTTCAGCACAGCATTGCCGACGAACGTGGCTTCGGTTTCCTCTGGCTCGGCCAAACCAAGCGCGCCGGCGCTCACCGTTTCGAACCGACCCTCCAAGAGCTCGGCGATCTCAACCGCCTTGCCAGGGTTGTGCGTCGCCGCCACCAATTTCAAGCCGGGCCGAAGCTCGAGCGCCATGGGATATCCCTCTCCAGTCGCGCCCTGAGAACGGCTATGCTCGGCGCTTGTCAACCTTGCGTGGGAGAAGCGCCGACATGCGCGCCTTTGGACCAGGATCAGTTTCGAGCTTCCTGAAGATGGCGCTCGACGTGGTGCGGGCGGCGGTTTGGCTGGGCGCGGCCATCATCGGTCCGCTGGGTTTGCTGGTTCTGATCTATCTACCCTTCGCTCCGGCCCAGCTGCCGCTCGACATCGGCGGCAAGGTGTTCGAGCTGCCCCTGCGCAATCCGGCGGTGGCGGCGGTGCTGATGGGGATGGAGGCCTATCTCGGCTGTTTGCTGGTCATCGTCGGCGGCATCCGAAAGGTGGTGGAGACCTTGACCGTCGGCGACCCGTTCCGTCCTGAGAACGTTCAACGCTTGCGGGTCATCGGCCTCGCCCTGGTGGCGCTGGAGGCCTCCAGCTACCTCGTGCGCCTCATCGTCGCCTGGACCGCGCCGGCGGCCGAGGCTCATCTCGACGGCGGCTGGTTCAATCCTACCGCCTGGTTCGCGGTGCTTGTGGTCTTCGTGCTGGCCGAAGTGTTCCGCGAAGGCGCCCGGCTTCGCCGCGAAGCCGAACTGACCATCTGAAAGGGGACGCCATGCCCATTCGCATCCGCCTCGATCGCGTCCTATTTGAACGCCGCATGTCTCTGGCGGAGCTGGCCGACCGGGTGGGCGTCACCCCGGCCAACCTGACGCTGCTGAAAGCCGGCGAAGCTCAGGCGATCCGCTTTTCGACGTTGGACGCGCTGTGCCGCGAGCTTGAGTGTCAGCCCGGCGATCTGTTGGCCTTCGATCTGCGTCCCGACTCCACGGACGAGACTTAGGCTTTCGCCACCGCTGCACGCTGCAAGGCGCAGAGTTCCGTGATTCCTTGGCGGGCGAGGCCGAACAGGGCTTCGAACTCGGCTTGGCTGAAGCCGCGTTTCTCGCCCGTGGCCTGGATTTCCACGATATCGCCCGCGCCGGTGAGCACGAAGTTGGAATCGGCCTCGGCGGACGAGTCCTCCTCGTAGTCGAGGTCGAGCACCGGGACGCCGCGATAGATGCCGCAGGACACGGCCGCCACCTGGTCGAGCACGGGTTGAGCTTTCAGCACGCCCTCCTCCAGAAGGTAATTACAAGCGAGGCGCAGCGCGACCCAAGCTCCGGTAATGGCGGCGGTGCGGGTACCGCCGTCCGCCTGGATCACGTCGCAGTCGAGGGTAATCTGTCGCTCGCCAAGAGCCTTGAGGTCGCACACGGCCCGCAGCGACCGGCCCACCAGGCGCTGAATCTCCTGGGTGCGGCCCGATTGCTTGCCCTGCGCGGCTTCGCGCCGACCCCGCGTATGGGTGGCGCGGGGCAGCATGCCATATTCGGCAGTGACCCATCCCGCGCCCTTGCCCTTCAAGAACGGCGGCACGCCTTCCTCCAGGCTGGCCGTCACCAACACCTTGGTGTGGCCGAAGCTCACCAGGCAGGAGCCTTCGGCGTAGCGGGAGACGCCGGTCTCCAAAGTCACAGGACGAAGGGCGTCGGCGGCGCGTTCGGAAGGGCGCATGAAATCTCTCGAAGTTTGAGCGGCTTGAATGGCGCGGCGCTCGGCTTATCCTGAATAGGAGCCTCGCGTCCATGCGCGATGCAGCCATTGTCCCTGAAGGTCTTCAGGCCCATGTCGTCCGGTTCGCCCATTGATCCTTTCGCCGCCCTTCGCCTGGCCTCCCGGGGCGCGTCCTTGGCTGAGCTGGACGAGCGCGCCCGCGACATCTTTCGCCGGGTGGTGGAGACCTATCTGGAGACCGGCGAGCCGGTGGGGTCGCGCACCGTGTCCCGCGGCGGCGTCGCGCTTTCGCCCGCCTCCATTCGCAACACCATGCAGGACCTGACGGAGCTCGGCCTCCTGGCCGCGCCCCACACCAGCGCCGGGCGCATGCCCACCCATGTGGGCTTGCGGATGTTCGTGGATGGTCTCCTGGAGGTGGGCGATCTCGCTGAAGGCGATCGTCAGGCTATTGAGGCGCGCCTGGCCGCCAAGGGCCGGGGCGTGGAAGACGCCTTGGCTGAGGCGAGCGCCCTGTTGTCCGGTCTGGCGGGCGGCGCCGGCATCGTGGTGACGCCGGTCCGCGACGCCGGGGTGAAGCATGTGGAGTTCGTGGTCTTGGGGCCGGACCAGGCGCTGGCCGTGATGGTATTCGACGACGGGGCGGTGGAAAACCGGCTCATGCGCACGCCCCCGGGGCTCACGCCATCGGCCTTGCAGGAGGCGTCGAACTTCCTCAATGCGCGTCTGCGCGGCCGCACCCTGGCCGAAGCCCGGCTGGAGATGCGCTCGGAAATCGAAACCTCGCGGCGTGAACTCGATGTGGCTGCCGCGCGCCTGGTGGAGGAAGGTCTCGCCGCCTGGTCCGGCGCGGGCAGCGCCGAGGAGCGGGCGCTTATCGTCCGCGGTCACGCCAACCTGCTGGCCGACGCCGCCGCCCGGCAGGATCTGGAGCGGGTGCGCATGTTGTTCGACGACCTGGAGCAGAAGGAACAGCTGATCGGCCTGCTCGACGGCGTGCGCGAGGCCGAGGGGGTGCGCATTTTCATCGGCGCTGAAACGCGACTTTTCTCACTTTCCGGTTCCGCCGTGATCGCTGCGCCCTATATGACGGGCCGACAGCGTGTGCTGGGCGCCATCGCCGTGATCGGCCCCGCCCGCCTCAACTACGCCCGAGTGATACCGTTGGTGGATTACACTGCACGGGTGCTGGGCCGGATGCTCGACGGCGCGCCGTGAGGCGCCGCCCATGCCATTGGAGAGACCATGACCGACGACGCGCAACTCGATCCTGAGGCCCTGGAGTCTTTGGAAGCCGAATTGGCGGCGCTGAAGGCCGAGAACGACGCCCTGCGCGACCAGGCCCTCCGCTACGCCGCCGACGCGGAAAACACCAAGCGCCGGGCCGAGCGCGAGGCCAATGACGCCCGCGCCTACGCCATCCAGCGCTTCGCCCGCGACCTGTTCGACGCCGCTGACAATCTCGGCCGCGCCTTGACCGCCGCGCCGCGGGAAACCGACGACGCTGCGTTCAAGAACTTCATCGCTGGCGTGGAAATGACCGAAAAGGCGCTGCAGGGCGCCTTTGAGCGCAACGGCTTGAAGCGCGTGTCGCCGGAGCGGGGCGAGAAGTTCGATCCTCACCTGCACCAGGCCATGATGGAGCAGCCGGCGGACGACTTGCCGCCCGGCTCGGTGATCATGGTGCTGCAGGTGGGCTATGAACTGTTCGGCCGCATCGTCCGCCCGGCCATGGTGGCGGTGACGCCCAAGGCCGCCATCGGCGCCGCCCCGCAGGCCTATGCCTCGACGGCGGACGGGGCCGGCGAGGCTTTGGACACCAAGGCCTGATCCGGCTTGTTTGATCCTGAACCGCCGCTGGGCCGAAACCTTGGCCGGGTGCTGATCCTGGCCGGGTCGGACAGCGGAGGCGGGGCCGGGCTGCAAGCCGATGTGAAGACCGTGTCGGCGTTGGGCGGCTACGCGTCCACCGCCGTCACGGCGATCACGGTGCAGAACAGTCTCGGCGTCCGTCGAGCGGACGCGCTCTCGCCGGACCTGGTGGACGCTCAGGCCCGGGCGGTGCTGGAGGACCTCGGCGCCGATGCGCTGAAGACCGGCATGTTGCCGACGCCCGAAATCATCGAACGCGTGGCCGCGCTCCTGGATGAGGCGGGCTTGCCAGCGGTGATCGACCCGGTGATGACAGCCAAGGGCGGGGCGAGCCTCGCTGACGACGCAGCGGTGGCGGCGCTGAAGACGCTGCTGGTCCCCCGCGCCACGCTGCTCACCCCCAATGCGCCCGAGGCGGAGGCCCTCACGGGACTTGCGGTGACGAACGCCGCCAGCGCCCGGCGCGCGGGCGAGCAATTGTTGGCGCTCGGGGCCAAGGCCGTGCTGATGAAGGGCGGCCACCTGTCCGAAGTCTCCGTAATCGATCAGTTGATCACTGTTGATCAAGTCGTTGTCCTCGACGCGCCGCGACAATCCACCGGGCACAGCCACGGCACCGGCTGCACGCTCGCCAGCGCCTGTGCGGCCGGTCTCGCCCAAGGTCTCGATCTGGAGGCCGCCGTGCGCCGCGCCCATGCCTATGTGCAGGGCGCCCTCGCCCAGGCGCCGGGCTTCGGACACGGACACGGTCCGCTCGATCACGGCTGGATGTTGCGAGGCCAGCGATGACGCGGGCCGACGAGCTCGAGGCCGCGCTGCGCGCCTCCCCCACGGTGATGCGGGTGCTGGAGTTTGCCCGCAGCCTTGACCTTGCCGACTGGCGGCTGGTGTCGGGGTCGGTTTACCAGACGGTGTGGAACCGCCTCACCGGCCGCGATCCCGACTATGGGGTCAAGGATTTCGACCTAGTCTATTTCGATCCCGATACGAGCTGGGACGCCGAGGACGCGGCCATCCAGCGGGCAGAAACGCATTTTCCGCCGGACCTCGCCCCGCGGGTGGAGGTGCGCAACCAGGCCCGGGTGCACCTGTGGTTCGAACAGAAGTTCGGCGAGCCCTATGCGCCCCTCGCCACCACCGACGAGTCCCTGTCGCGCTATGTGGCGCCGGCCTTTGCGGTGGGGGTGCGCCTTGAGCCGGACGATCGCATTGACATCGCCGCGCCGTTCGGCCTTGAGGATCTGTTCGCCCTGCGCCTGCGCCCCAACCCCCAGCGACAGGTGTCGCTGAAGGGCTTCGACCGCGCCGCGACTTCTCTGAAGGCGCGCTGGCCGGAGGTGGAAATCCTGCGTTCGTGAGGTGACGCGGTTGCGCCCGCCGCCCCGGCTCGCCACATGGCGAGATCACGGGGAGATTACAGCTCATGCGCCAGTGGACCGTCGACGCCTTCGCCTCCGCGCCCTTCAGGGGCAATCCGGCCTGCGTGCTCGAGCCGCTGGACGCCTGGCCGGAGGACGGCTGGATGCAGCGTCTCGCCCAGGAAAACAATCAGGCCGAAACCGCGTTCTTGCGTCGAACAGCAGACCCTTCCGCGTTCGATCTGCGCTGGTTCACGCCTGGTGTCGAGGTGCCGCTGTGCGGCCACGCTACGCTGGCCTCAGCCCATGTGTTGACCACGGAGCTTGGGCTGGCCGCGCCGGCCATTCGCTTCCACACCAAGTCCGGAGAGCTGGTGGTGGCCCCCAAGGACGGGGCCTACGAAATGAACTTTCCGGCAAATCCGCCGAAGCCGGTGGCGACGCCGGCGGGCCTGGCCGAGGCCCTGGGCGCGGACGTGCTGGAGACCTGGTCGGCGGCCTATCTGGTGGCCATCGTCGAGAACGAAGCGACGGTGCGCGGGCTCGATCCCAACATCGCGGCTCTGCATGTGGTCTCGAAAACCCTGGGCGGTCGAGGCGATGTCATCGTCGCTGCGCCCGCCGACGCGGGTCGCCCCTATCAGCTGGTGAGCCGCTTCTTCGCCCCGGGCGCCGGCGTGCCGGAGGACCCGGCGACCGGCTCCGCGCACTGCATTCTCGCCCCGCTGTTCGCGGACAAGTTCGAGCGCGCCAGTTTCGACTGCTTCCAGGCCTTTCCCGGTCGAGGCGGCGAGATCGGCGTCTGCGTGCGCGGCGACCGGGTGATCCTGTCGGGTCGCGCGGTCACCGTGGCGGAAACGCAGCTAAGGCTCTAGCGAATCGGTAGGATCATTGCACTTCGATCGTCAATATTCCCATCGACATACCCGACGATCGTAGCGCCAATAGCAATATTGGTGTCCACGGCGCCAATATTCGTCACGATCACGCCTATAGCTATTGTAATAAGGATGACAACGATAGCTGGTGGAATAGCGACAACTACGATATTCGTACCGGCCATCGTACCTCCAATCATCGCCATAGTGGCGGTAGTCGGAATATTCCGGACGGTAACGCCAATCATCGTAGTCCTGTGCCTTAGCGAAAGGAGCCGCCGCCGTGGCGAGGCCGAGCGCTAGAGTAAGGGCGGTCAAGGTGGTCTTCATGGGAGACTCTCACTGCATCAGGGATTTCTGGAAATCCCATTTCGACAGCTCCCCTGGGAGGTAACGCTGGCGAGACCGGCGGAGTTTCCTCTGTCAGGCGAAATTGAGCGGTGAAGGGTCGTCATGCCGCCGAGCAATTAGGAAAACATTTATCTTGCGCCGCAGCGAAAATCGGCGTTCTTGGCCGGCGGGCCACGCACCCCCAACGGTGCGCTGCCCATCTGTGAGGATGGGAGACATCTCTATGACGACGACCTCCGCCGCCAACGCGGCGACGACGGCTACGCGCCTTCCCCAAAAACCTGCGACCCGCCCTGCGCGCCCGGACTTTTCGTCCGGACCCTGCGCTAAGCGCCCTGGCTGGACCCCCGAGGGTCTGAAGGACGCTGTGCTCGGCCGCTCGCATCGCTCCAAGCCCGGCAAGGCCCGGCTGAAGGCGGCCATCGACCTCACCCGCGAGGTGCTGCAGGTCCCCGATGATTTCCTGGTGGGCATCGTCGCCGGCTCCGACACCGGCGCGGTGGAGATGGCCCTATGGTCGCTGCTCGGCCCCAAGCCGGTGCAGGTGCTGGCCTTTGAAAGCTTCGGCAAGGACTGGGCCATCGACGCCGAAAAGCAGCTGAAGCTGAAGGACCTGGAAATCCTCAGCGCCCCCT